>Ga0207037_10048_pt1 | contig 41084 bp, 35 predicted proteins | sample Alteio_BWMinCont_75_FD_153268 | JGI IMG/M metagenome (GOLD analysis project Ga0207037, IMG submission 153268) | Enriched cells from forest soil in Barre Woods Harvard Forest LTER site, Petersham, Massachusetts, United States -... | ecosystem: Environmental > Terrestrial > Soil > Temperate forest >... | reverse complement strand
ATCTATATTAACAAATTCAATGGATTTAAAATTTTTGATTTGGACATGCTTGAGATCCATAGAGATTTTATAGTTATATTAAATCCGCAAAATACAGATTTAAATTGGCATAATTGTCACTGATTAAGACCTATCAAGGTTCAATAACCATGATTATGTTTTCATTTCACTTTTTTTACTACCTTTGCAACCCTTTTCAAAAATCCATGACGCTATTGGTCAGGATAAGAAGGAGAAAAAGTCGCCCGGCAGCGACTAATAATAACCCTCCTGCTATGCCGTAAGCAGGAAAAACAATATGATGATTTGGTAATATGATAATTTGATAATGAAAGGCATAAGAAGCTGGAAATCATCAAATCACCAAATCACCAAATTATCAAATTAGAACATGGCAGAAATAGAAACAGAACACATGCCTATCGCCCCACCGGCGGAGTCAACCGAAATCAATTGGGAGACCATAGGCAAAAAGCAAGACAACTACAATTACGCTGAACGCGACAGGTTGTCGGCACTTTACGAAAAAACCTTAACATCGATTGCTGAAAACCAGGTATTGGATGGCAGGGTGGTTGAAATCACTTCGAAGGATGTGGTTGTCAACATCAATTACAAATCGGAAGGGGTAGTACCACTGTCCGAATTCAGGTATAACCCCGATTTAAAGATCGGCGATACCGTTGAAGTATATGTAGAAAAGCAGGAAGACAAGAATGGCACGTTGCTCATTTCCCACAAAAAGGCTCGTTTTGTACGTGCCTGGGAAAAGGTTAACAGCGCCCTTGCTACCAGCGAAATTATTAAAGGCCTCGTTAAATGCCGCACCAAAGGCGGTCTTATTGTGGATGTGTTTGGCATGGAAGCGTTCCTTCCGGGCTCGCAAATCGACGTTAAGCCCGTTCGCGATTACGATATCTATGTAGGTAAAACCATGGAGTTCAAGGTGGTGAAAATCAACCCCGAGTTCAAGAACGTGGTAGTATCGCACAAAGCGCTTATCGAAGCTGAAATTGAACAACAAAAACAAGAAATTATTGGCAAGCTCGAAAAAGGCCAGGTGCTGGAAGGCACGGTTAAAAACATCACCTCTTACGGTGTGTTTATTGACCTCGGCGGCGTTGACGGGCTTATCCACATTACCGACCTTAGCTGGTTCCGCATTACCCATCCTGAAGAAGTGGTGCAAATCGGCCAAAAGATACATGTGGTTATCCTTGATTTCGATAACGAAAAGAGACGTATACAACTGGGCTTGAAACAATTGAGCGCCCACCCATGGGATTCACTGAGCGCCGACCTGAAGGTAGGCGACAAGGTGAAAGGCAAGATTGTAGTAGTAGCCGATTACGGTGCATTCATCGAAATAGCTCCGGGTATAGAAGGACTTATCCACGTATCAGAAATGTCGTGGAGCCAGCACCTGCGTACCGCTCACGATTTCTTCAAGGTAGGCGACGAAACCGAAGCCGTAGTTCTTACCCTCAGCCGTGAGGAAAGAAAGATGACCTTGGGTATCAAGCAACTTACGCCAGATCCATGGAGCAAAATCATGGAAAAATATCCACGTGGCTCCAAGCATGTTGGAACCGTTCGCAACTTCACCAACTTTGGTGTGTTTGTAGAACTGGAAGAAGGTATCGACGGATTAGTGCATATCTCTGACCTTTCATGGACCAAGAAAATCAAGCATCCTTCTGAATTCACCAAGGTAGGTGACAAGCTGGATGTAACCGTATTGGAAGTGAACAGCGATAGCCGCAGATTAAGCCTCGGCCACAAACAACTGGAAGAAAACCCTTGGGATACATTTGAAACTATCTTCACGGTAGATTCTATCCACAAAGGAACCATTACCAGCGTGTCTGACAAGGGCGCAACCGTTAACCTCCCTTACGGAGTAGAAGGTTTTGCACCTGCCAAGCATTTGACTAAGGAAAGTGGTATACCAGCCAAGGTAGACGAAGTGCTCGACTTTAAGGTTATTGAATTCAATAAAGAAGCCAAGAAGATCATCCTTTCTCATGCAAGAATAAGGGAAGATGCCATGGCGGAAGAAAAAGTAGCTAAGTCGAATGAGAAGAGAGTGGAAGCTAAAGACACCCGCAATGCGGTGAAGAAGTTAGCAACCAATATTCAAAAAACCACCCTTGGTGATTTGGATAGCCTTTCTAACCTGAAATCGGAAATGACGAAGTCGGAAGCAGCCGCAGATAAGAAAGCAGCCGCCAAGAAAGCTTCGGAAGATAAGACAGAAGGATCAGAAGAACCTGCTCAAGAATAACCTGATAAGGTAAACTTTAAGCCGGGTGTGTTAAAAGCATATCCGGCTTTTTTTATGTCCAATGGGTTCTACATTAGCAGGATGCAACCTATCTATCAATCTATCAATATGAGATAGTTTTATATTTTTGTTCAAAATATAAAATAATGGCATTCGGATTTAATCCTCACCATAAAGAGGAATATTTACTTGGGAACTTAACTTCTATCCAGTTTCTGGTAATAACTTCCAGAGCGGCTGAAAAGCTTGAGTGGACAGTCTCTAATATTAGCCGTTCAGGATTTAATGCGGCTACTGATTCGTTTTTAGGTTCGCGTTTTCAATACATAACTGTATCTATCGAAGGAGATAAAGCTATTTTAACCAGTGAGGCAGGCGGCGGTGAATTGTATGACTGGGGGAGAAATAAAAGGAATATAAATAGCTTCATAGAATCCATAGAGCAGCTAAAAATAGCCATTCCTGTGGAAGAACTTGCTATAAAATGCCAGGAACTGGAACAAAGATTTTCAGAAACTACCCAAGATGTAACGACTACAAAATCAGAGAAGGAAAAATTCAGGTTTATATCATTCTTCAAGCCCTCGGGTAATTTTTTCATTACGCCCATTATAGTTGATATCAATGTCTTATTGTTTATTATCATGATATTAACGGGGGTGAATGTTATTATGCCGGATAATGCAAGCCTGTTGAAATGGGGAGCTAATTTTGCTCCATATACCATGAATGGAGAATGGTGGAGGTTATTAACCAGTATGTTTTTGCACATAGGCATTATTCACCTTTTGATGAATATGTATGCATTCCTTTATATTGGCTTGTTGCTGGAGCCCTATTTAGGCAGGCTAAAGTTTGCTTCTGCTTATGTATTTACGGGACTAATATCAAGTGCGTCCAGTATATGGTGGCATGGGGAAATGATAAGCGCCGGAGCATCGGGTGCCATATTCGGAATGTATGGCGTATTTCTGGCCATGCTTACCACCAATATTATTGAAAAATCAGCTCGAAAAGCACTTCTAACGAGTATTGCTGTGTTTGTCGTTTACAATCTTGCCAATGGAATGAAAGCCGGTATAGATAATGCCGCTCACATAGGAGGCTTGTTAAGCGGACTTGTTGTCGGATATGCTTTTATCCCTTCTTTAAAAAAGCCTGAAAATGTAAATTTGGCATATATCTTGATTTTTTTGTTGGGTCTGGGAACTGCCGGAACTATATACGTCTTGGCGCATAAAGCACCTGATGATACTGTAGTATACCAAAATATTATGACAAAGTATTTTGAAAACGAACAAAAGTCGCTGGATGTATATAGGAGGATAAATTCTCTTTCAACTGATAGTATCCATTACAAAGCAAAAGCAGGTCTGGATCTATGGAAAGAAAATGCAAAACTAATAGATAGCGCGGCAAAACTAAGATTACCTGATAATATGCATGATGTGGTAAATGCACTGAAGCGTTATACTGCATTCCGCTGCGAAAGCTACTTGTTACTTACAGATGTAGACTTGAAGGATACAGCAAAAACTGCACAGATAAGAAGCTATAACAATCAGATTACTGGTTTAATAGATAGTCTTAAAGCTCAGCAAGATAAAAAAGAGTAGGGGGGTGTCGCTATTACATAACGGATATTGAGCGAAGCCGAAATGAACTATGTTTTTTACCTTTACACCCACAAACCCAGTACATGCACAGAATAGCCATTTTTGCCTCAGGCGAAGGTACCAATGCCCGCAATTTTGTAGAATACTTTAAGCAGAGCAAAAACATTCGTATGTCGCTTATTGTATCCAACAAAAAGGATGCAGGCGTAGTACAAATGGCGCAGGAGGCAGGCATCGAAACCCTTATTGTCGACAGGGATAGTTTTTATAATGATAATAAAGTAGTAGATGAACTCCAACAAAAAACAGATTTCATAGTATTGGCAGGCTTCCTGTGGATGATTCCAAATAACATTTGCAAGGCATTTGCTGGGAGAATGGTGAACATTCATCCTGCGCTTTTACCTGATTATGGTGGCAAGGGCATGTATGGCGCTAAGGTACACGAAGCTGTAATTGCCAATAAAGAAAAAGAAAGCGGCATTACCATTCATTATGTAAATGATAAGTACGATGAGGGCACGATTATCTTTCAGGCTAAATGCATTGTGGAACCTTCCGATACACCTAAAATGCTTGCCCAAAAGGTACATGAATTAGAATACAAGTTCTATCCTCAGATAGTAGAAAAATTGTTACTTGGGAATATATCCTAAATTTGTGCTTTATGACAGCAGAAAATAATGAGTTAAAAAGGCCCATCCGGGTATTGGTTGCCAAAGTAGGTCTCGATGGGCATGACAGAGGCGCTAAAGTGATAGCTTCCTTTCTGCGTAATGCGGGCATGGAAGTAATTTATACGGGGCTACATCAAACCCCTGAAAGTGTGGTAAACACCGCCTTGCAGGAAGACGTAGATGTAATAGGGTTAAGTATACTTTCAGGTGCCCATAATACGGCTTTCCCGAAGGTTATTAAATTGATGAAGGAAAAGCAACTGGATGATGTATTACTTACAGGCGGCGGCATTATCCCTGATAAGGATATGGAAGAACTCAATAAACTTGGGGTAGGCAAACTATTTCCTCCCGGAACTGATACTCACATCATTGTAGAATATATTCAAAACTGGGTAAAAGAACATAGGAAATTCTAGACACATGAAGACATACGAAAATCTAAAGACATCCATAGAGAACAATATTTACACTATTACCATCAATCGTCCTGATAAGCTGAATGCATTAAATCGTTCAACAGTACAGGAGATTGGGGAAGCTATTAAAGAAGCAAATGCAGACAACAGCGTAGCAGGTATAATACTTACCGGCGAAGGACCGAAAGCATTTGCAGCTGGAGCGGACATTAAAGAATTTACGGGCCTTACCAAAGAACAAGGTATGGCAATGGCAAAAGCAGGCCAAGATGTATTTTTTAGTATTGAAAATAGCTCCAAGCCTGTTATTGCAGCCGTAAATGGTTTTGCATTAGGTGGAGGCTGTGAGCTTGCCATGGCTTGTCATTTAAGAATAGCATCGGAAAATGCAAAGTTCGGACAACCGGAAGTAAACTTGGGTCTAATACCCGGTTATGGTGGTACGCAAAGACTTATTAAATACGTGGGTAGGAGTAAAGGCCTTGAATTGATGATGACCGCAGGAATGATAAATGCACAACAAGCATTGGAATTAGGCTTGGTAAATTATATAGTCTCGCTGGAAGGGCTACACGCCAAATGTGTAGAGATACTAAATGAAATTAAGACCAAATCTCCTTTTGCTATTGGAGCTGTTATCCGTGCTGCCAATGCTTACGACGGAACCGGCAAAGGCTTCGAAGCCGAACTGGCCGAATTCGGTAAATGCTTTGCATCCGAAGAAATTAAGGAAGGCATCAGTGCATTTTTAGAAAAACGGAAACCGAATTTTAAATAGGAATTAAAAATTAATAATTAAGAATTAATAATCGGGGCACAACAACTTATAATTGCTAATTATTAATTGTTAATTATTAATTAACGAATGAAGCCACTCAAAGATTTAGCAGGACAAACAGTAGTATATGGACTTCCGAGTATTATCGGAAGGTTTCTTAGCTACTTACTTGTTCCTCTTTATACCTATACGTTCATACCAGGTGAGTACGGGAAGGTAACATATCTGTATGCCTATATCTCTTTCCTGAATATCCTTCTAACGTATGGAATGGAGACCTCTCTTTTTAACTTCTCAAGGTTAGAGGAGAATAAAAACCGAGTTTATAGCACCACCTTATTGTCGGTTGTTTCTACTTCATTGTTTTTTGTTGTAATTGTGGCGGTCTTTCGGCAGTTGGTAGCCGGGTTGATGGACATCCCCGAACATCCTGAGTATGTTGTTTGGTTAGCAATTATATTGAGTGCAGATGCCATTTGCGCCATTGCTTTTGCCAAATTAAGGCAACTTAATAAGGCCCGAAGGTTTGCAACAATAAAGAGCTTGAATATTGCTATCTATATTTTCAGTAATCTGTTTTTCATTTTGCTATGCCCTAAAATATATAGACATCCAGATAGTTTTTTATATCCATTTATAAATATTATCTATAGCCCAACTATTGGTGTTGGGTACGTTATAATATCGAACCTGCTTGCAAGTATCATTACGCTTTTAATGGTATTGCCGGATATGCTGAGGGCAGGCATTGATTTTGATTCTGTTTTATGGAAAAAGATGATGCCGTATGCCATGCCCTTGCTTTTTGCAGGTTTGGCCGGAATGATAAATGAAACACTTGACCGGGTGTTGCTGGTATATTTACTTCCTCCGGAAACCAGGTGGCAACAGGGTGGTATTTACAGTGCTTGTTATAAGATTTCAATAATTGTAACCATGTTTGTACAGGCATTTAAATATGCTTCCGAGCCTTATTTTTTTGCGAATGCCAAAGAAAAAGATTTTGGTAAAACCTTTGCCGATATTGTTAAGTATTTCATCATTGCTTGCTTGCTTGTATCATTGAGCACACTTCTGAACCTTTCGTGGTTAAAATATTTCGTCGGCCCAAAATACTGGAGCGGCCTCGATGTGGTTCCAATTCTTTTATTGGCAAATGTTTGCCTCGGGGTATTTTATACCCTTTCAATCTGGTATAAATTAAGCCATAAAACAATGTATGGCGCTTATCTTACCACTGTGGGGGCAATTATCACCATAGTGCTGGATGTTTACTGGATACCAAGGATTGGATACGTAGGCTGCGCCTGGGCTACATTGATATGTTACGCAACCGTTATGGTGCTATCGTACTTTATGAGTCGTAAACAATTGCCTGTTAAATACGATTTCTTCCGCATAGGAATCTACTTCGCATTATCGCTAATTTTGTACTTTGTGAGTACCCGGATAAATGTGGATTCTAAAGTATTGGAACTTGTAATAAATAATGGGCTAATCCTTATATTCGTAGTTGTTATCTACTTTATGGAAAAATCCCAATTTAAACGCGTAAAACTTGAAACTGAAAAATTGATGGGTGAAAAGTGAGGCTTCAACGATAAAATAAATTAATTCATCACAAACTTTATGAACTTTAGAAACCTGTAATGCACCTATGAAAGTAAAAATTGTAAATAAATCGAAACATGCCCTGCCCCAATATGCTACGGTGGCCTCTGCGGGATTTGATGTAAGAGCTAATATAGATTCTCCGATGACTTTAAAACCAATGGAAAGAGCCTTGGTTCCGACAGGCTTGTTTATAGAATTACCCGAAGGTCACGAAGCGCAGGTACGACCCCGCAGCGGCCTTGCATTTAAGCATGGCATCACGGTGTTAAACTCGCCAGGCACTATTGATGCAGATTATAGAGGCGAATTGAAAGTGTTGCTCATTAATCTATCCAATGAAGATTTTGCCATTAACGATGGAGAGCGAATTGCACAGGTGGTTGTTGCAAAACATGAACAAGTGCAATGGGTAGAAGTAGAGCAGCTTATGGAAAGTGAACGAGGCGCAGGTGGATTTGGGCATACCGGAAAGCATTAATACTATAAAACTAAACAAGAAAGATATGAAGCTAATTATCCCAATGGCGGGCATAGGAAAAAGAATGAGGCCGCACACGTTAACGGTTCCGAAACCATTGCTGCCGGTTGCCGGTAAGCCAATGGTACAACATTTGGTAGAAGATATTTCAGCTACCATCAACGGAAAGATAGATGAAATTGGATTTGTGATTGGTCATTTCGGAAAGGATGTGGAAAACCACTTATTAAAAGTAGCTGAAAAGTTAGGAGCTAAGGGAAAGATATATTACCAGGAAGAAGCGTTGGGCACCGCCCATGCTGTTATGTGTGCACAGGAGCTATTGGAAGGTAATGTTATAGTTGCTTTTGCTGATACACTTTTCAGGGGCGAATTTAAGGTTGATACTTCGCACGAAGGAATTATTTGGGTTCAAAAAGTAGAAGATCCCAAGCCTTTTGGCGTAGTTAAGCTGGATAAGAACAACATCATTACCGATTTTGTAGAAAAACCTGAAACCTTCGTATCTGATTTGGCTATTATAGGCATTTATTATTTTAAAGATGGAGCCTATCTGAAAAAGGAAATGCAATACCTGCTTGATAATGATGTAAGGGAAAAAGGTGAATACCAGCTTACGAATGCGCTCGAAAATATGAAACAGAAAGGTACTAAGTTCAGCGTGGCGCAAGTAAGCGAATGGCTCGATTGCGGGAGCAAAGCCAATATGTTGCATACGAATAAACGGTTGCTTGAAACAAAGGCTTCACATCGACACAGTTCGTTAAAATTGGTTAATTCTACTATTATAGAGCCTTGTTATATCGCGGAAGATACTACTATTGTAAACTCGGTAGTTGGTCCATTTGTATCTGTCGGGGCTCATAATAACATTGAGAATTCAATTGTTTCCAATGCTATTATTCAGGATAATAGCCGTCTAACTAATGCAAATATTACAGAATCTATGGTTGGAAGCCATGTTCATTATAATGGCAAGCAGGAGATATTGAATCTGGGTGACTATAATCAAAAAAGTTAAACGTGTGAAAAACAGGATAAAAAATAAATTATACACCACAATCATTGGAGGAATGGTTGTGCTGCTATTTTTTTCCTGTTCATCTTCTCACAAAACGACTTCTTCCAAATCTCCCCAAAATTTTAAACAGTTTTCGGAAGAAAAGTTCAAATCACTTTATTATGATGGGCTTATAGCGCGAACCCAAGGGAATTACGATGATGCAATGCATTTTTTCAGGCAATGTCTTGCATTAGATCCTACTAACCCTGATGCGAACTATGAAGTGTCCCGTTTATGGGAATATAATAAGCAGCCCGATAGTTCACTTTTCTATATAAAGAAAGCTGCCAACGAAGCCCCTCAAAATATTTGGTATAGTAATTTTTATGCCCAAAACCTACAGGAATTAGGCCGATATAAGGAAGCCGTAAAAGTATACCAGGATCTAATAAATACGCATCCGGCTGCGAGTGATTTATATTACAAACTTGCTCTAGTACAGTTGCAGGCTGAGCAATATAAGGATGCGCTAAAAACGTATGGAGTTATCGAAAAAAAATCGGATGACTCGTTAGATGTGGAACTGGTTATGGATAAAATTGAAATACTTGAAAAAATAAAGGAATATCCGCAGGCAGAACAAGAGATTCAAAAACTGATTAAGAGCGCTCCTTCGACTCCGCAATATTATGATATGCTGGGGAATTTATATGATCAAGAAGGTAAAAAAGATAAGGCATTTGAATTGTATCAGAAAATGGCGCAAGAGTATCCGCACGATCCTATGGTTCACCTGTCATTGGCCGATTATTATAGAACGACAAACCAGGATAAACAAGCCTTTGATGAATTAAAGAAAGCTTTTGCTGAACCTACCCTTGATATGGATACCAAGGTGAGAATAATACTTGCATTGAATACATTTACAAACAGTGACTCTATTTTTAACGAAGCCCTCACCCTCTCGGGAGAAATGGTTGCAGCATCTCCAACCGAACCCCGGGCGCATGCTATTTATGGAGAGTTGCTTCAACATAATCAGAATTTACAGGAAGCCCGTATGCAATATAGGGATGCTGTAAGTGAGGATAGCGGCAAGTTTACATACTGGAGCAGGCTTTTAGACATCGAAGCACAAATGAACGATGCCCATGATCTGGAAAGTGAAAGCAGGTCGGCAATTGGTTTATTCCCCACTAGTGCCCAATTATATTACTACAATGGCTTAGCTAATATGCAGTTGAAAAACTATGCAGTAGCCGTGGGTGTACTTAAATCAGGCATCATTTATATTACGAATGATTCGGTGTTGCTTGGCCAGTTTTATCAAAACATGGGCGATGCCAACTATTTTATGAAAAAATATTCAGCCTCCGATTCGGCCTATAATGAGGCATTACAGATAAATCCTAATAACGATTACGTATTGAACAATTATAGTTACTTTTTATCGGTTCGCGATACGAATTTAGATTTGGCGGAGAAAATGTCAAAAAAATCCAATGCACTGATTCAAAATAATAATTCGTATGAGGATACGTATGCTTGGATATTGTATATAACAGGTAAATATGACATCGCTGAGGAATGGGAACATAAGGCAATAATAGACGGAGGCGATAAAGATGCGACCATCTTGGAACATTATGGCAATATCCTATTTAAACAAGGTAAAAAAGATTCGGCGGTGGAGTATTGGCAGAGAGCAAAACAGGCCGGAGCTAATTCCGATGTACTTGATAGGGAAATAAAAGATAAACAGCTATACGGAAAATAAATACAATATGTAAGTAAGAATGAGAAAACGTGTTTCCCATGTAGCTATTCCATTATTTCTGATTATTTCTTTTGCCATAATTTTTGCGGCCTGCTCCCCGAGTAAAACACTCACCACAGAAAAATCGAAACCAGCTGCAATCAATTCCGGGCTGAAGAAAGAAAACGCCTATTCCCTGATGAATAAGCTGAAGGGGAATAATTTCAAATATAAGTGGATCAGTGCCCATTTTTCCGTCGACATTACAAAGGACAGTTCACAGGTTTCATTCAATGGAGTTGTAAGAATGCGTAAGGATAGTGTAATTTGGATGACTGTGGATGTAGCATTAGGGGCTTATACAGCGCTGAAAGCTAAATTAGATGCCGATTCTGTCATGTTCATGGATCATCCCGATCAACAGTATTTTAAAGGAACCTACGATTACCTGGATACCTTGTTGAGAGAGGAAATTGATTTTGACTTAATACAATCAGTTATGGCAGGTGAATCGATGGATTTCTACCACGATACTGCTAAAATAAAAGCCTATTTTGATGGGAAAGATTACATATTGAGTACTGTAGCAAAAAGACGGTATAAACGATTAATGTATAGAAACAAACCTTTGCACAGCCATAATGATGCGCAATTAATCTGGATTGATTCGGCGGATTTTCATATTAAAAAAATCAGGCTCGAGGATTTTGTTACCCAGCATACTTTCGAAGCCTCATACAGCGATTTTCGAAAGACTGATTCTGGCAGTTTTTTTCCAATGCACATTCATTATACTATTAATACTGGCAAAAAAACCATTAATATTGACTTGAATTATAAAAAAATAAACTTCACCAATTCGGAGAGTATTCCCTTTATCATCCCCAAAAAATATGCACCGATTCGCTATTAAATACCTGTTTTTTATATTCGTATTAATATGCTTACCGGGCTTAGCCAACGCTCAAAAAGCTAAAAAAGAGCTGGAGAGTAAGAAGAAAAAACTACAGGACGATATTCAATACCTGAATGGCTTAATTGCCAAAACAACCGATAGCAAACAAGCTTCGCTTGGTAAACTTACTGCTGTTAGTCGCAGAATAAGCCTACAGGAGCAACTAATTGAAACGGTATCTAAGGAAATTGATATGATACAGGAGCAAATAAGTGCTTCCAATGATACTATCGGAGTGATGGAAGTAAAGTTGGGCGATTTAAAAAAAGAATATGCCCGGATGGTGGTAGATGCGTACAAAACCGAGAAAGGATACAACAAGTTATCTTTCATATTTGCTTCGAAAGATTTTGAACAGGCAGCCCTGCGCATGCGCTATTTGCAGCAATACCAGGAATACCGCCACAGGCAGGCGATTATGATAGATTCAAGCTCGAAAGATATAGGCAGAAAAGTAACCGTTATGCAGGCGACTAAAGACGAGAAGAAGCAGTTGTTGGAGAGTGAACAAGCTGAGCAGAATAATCTGGCGACTGAGAAAAATGAGCAGCAAAAGATGTACAACCAACTGAAAGGCCAAGAAAAACAATACCGCAAAGAATTAAAGGAAAAAGAAAAGGCTTCGCAGAAGCTAGATAACGAAATTAAGAAGTTGGTAGAGGAGGAAATACGTAAATCGAATATAAGTACCACTAAGACGACTACTAAAACAAACTCATCCAAACCTCTTGAGCTAAAGCTTACCCCAGAAGGTCAGGCATTGTCACAAAATTTTGCCAATAATAAAGGAAAGCTTCCCTGGCCGGTGGTAGAAGGGGTTATAACCCGTCCATTTGGTATTTATTCGCCTATGCCGGGAATTACCATGGACAATGATGGGGTTGATATAGCTACTTCCAAAGGAGCAATTGCCAGATCTGTATTTGATGGCACGGTATCATACGTTAGCGAAGACCCTGAATATGGCCAGGTTATTATCATCCGGCATGGGGACTTTTTTACCGTGTACCGGCACTTGAAAGATGTTTTTGTGAAGATAGGGGATAAGGTAAAAACCAAACAGACGTTGGGCAGCATATCTTACGATGAGCAGAACCAGATAACGGATATAGAGCTTGAAATTTGGAAAGGACAAAATAAGCTCGATCCACAGGATTGGCTGTTTGTAAAAGACTAAAAGCAGGATAATTAGAAATTCCTTTGTGCTCCTAAAATAAAGGAAACTACATGTGTAACGAAGCCTTTTTAGCTAAAAGCTGTTCTTCGGTTTCTTTGTTGTTATCATCAACAATACAACAGTCAACGGGGCAAACAGATGCACATTGTGGTTCATCGTGAAAGCCTTTGCATTCGGTGCATTTATCGCCTACAATATAGTAACGGTCTAATTCAACAGGAGATTGGGGAGCATCGGCATCAGTTGTGAGCCCGCTTTTACCTTTAAATACACCTTTTACGGTTGTTCCATCAGAAAAGCGCCATTCGTTGCCGCCTTCATATATTGCATTATTAGGGCATTCGGGTTCACAGGCCCCGCAGTTTATACATTCATCAGTTATTCTAAGTGCCATAGGTGGTTCAGTATATAGGGTACAAAGATAGGAAAAAGAATAATGCTTACCTATACTCACATTGGTAAATGCACAACCTGTAAGATAATTTAGTAATGGCTATAAACATCTATCCCCCAGCGTAATGTAAGCAGCTACAGGTAAGCGAATCTATAAAAGAGCAGGGGGTATCTCGTAAGGAGGTATTGGCTCTTTATGCTTTGGTTGACATGGTTATCCCCAAAATCACAATAAAGAATACTATACAGGACACAGTAAAAATTAATACTGGGTTTTTTTTCATGAATCTTTCCATGGCGTTATACGATTTTAACTACATTAACGTAATAAAGGGCGATATGGTTGGGTAAATCTTAAAAAAATATTTTGTTGAGGCATTTGCCGCGCACATTATTTATAGCTAACTTCCAATTTTATCGTTCAGATGTGCGAAATGCTCACAAGTGGCTGTGTTTTAACTTGTGCTCAAGAAATATATTTTATATTAGCTATATATAACTTGAAAAAAGTGCGACATAATGCGACACAAGAAATTAGCAGAATTTTTATTGTCAGTCAGTCCCCGCCTAAAAAGTTTCTGGCCTCATTTGAGGGAAGAAAAGCACATCTTGTATAGAGGCATTGTTGGTCATTAGCATGGCTAATCTGTCTATGCCTATTCCAATACCAGAACAGGGTGGCATACCATATTCCAATGCACGCAGGAAATCATTATCTATGGTCATGGCTTCGTCATCGCCACGGGCAGCCAGCTTCATCTGCTCTTCAAAACGCAAGCGCTGTTCAACAGGGTCATTCAACTCGCTATAGGCGTTGGCTAATTCCTTGCCGTTTACCATCAATTCAAACCGTTCTACCAGCCCCGGTTTTGAGCGGTGTTTTTTTGTCAACGGCGACATTTCAACAGGATAATCCATTATAAAAGTAGGCTGTACATAATGCTTTTCACATTTGGCCGAGAATAGTTCATCAATCAGTTTGCCCTTGCCCATAGAGGCTTCTACATGAATATTATGCTTTTGGCAAACTTTTCTCAGTTCATCTTCGTCCATGTTGGCAACATCATCGCCTGTATGTTCTTTTATGGCATCTAATATTCCAATTCTTTGAAAAGGACGTTTAAAATCGAGGGTATGGTCTCCGCAGGGTACAATGCTCGTACCATATAAGTCTATGGCTATTTTTTCGAGCAATTCCTCTGTCATTTGCATCATCCATTCGTAGTCTTTATAGGCTACATATATTTCCATTTGGGTAAACTCAGGGTTATGGGTTCGGTCCATTCCTTCGTTGCGAAAATCTTTGGCAAATTCATACACGGCATCAAATCCGCCTACAATAAGGCGTTTCAGGTATAGTTCGTTGGCTATACGCATATAAAGTGGAATATCGAGTGCATTATGATGCGTAATAAATGGCTTGGCAGTAGCGCCACCGGGGATTGATTGCAGGATGGGCGTTTCCACCTCCAGGTATCCACGTTCATTAAAGAAGTTGCGCATGGAGCTTATGATCTGTGCCCGTTGCTTGAATACGTTTTTAACTTGCGGATTTACAATCAAATCCACATAACGCTGGCGGTAACGCAACTCAGGGTCAGAAACCACATCATGGGCCTTTCCTTCACTGTCTATTTTTACTACCGGTAGTGGTCGTAGCGATTTACACAGCAAGGTCAGCGAAGTAACATGAACAGAAATGGTTCCGGTATTGGTTATAAACACATAGCCTTTCACACCAATGATATCACCTATGTCCAGTAGTTTTTTGAATAAGGTATTATAAATGGTTTTATCATCCCCGGGGCAGATTTCGTCACGTTTAATATATAGTTGTATCCTTCCTGTTTGGTCTTGTATTTCGGCAAATGATGCATTACCCATGATGCGGCGACCCATAATGCGTCCGGCAATGCTGATGTCTTGGTAATCGCCTTTTTCACGCTCAAAGTTAGCAAGTATATCAGCTGCATTGGCATTCACTTCGTATTGTGCAGCAGGGTAGGGGTCTATGCCTAGTTTTCTAATTTCTTCAGCCGCATTGCGACGGAATATTTCTTGTTCGGTCAGTTCCATATCAGTTTATAAAGGCTGTAAAGGTAAAAAGTTTCAAAGTTATAGTGTGCAATAATATTCTACTTAATGAACTCTATAATTTTCTGTTCATCAATTTGCTCCATGCATTTAAAATGCTTTTTGGGGCATGCATTATATCCTATTTTAGAGCAGGGCCTGCATGAAAGCCCTTTTACTTCCATGATGTGAGAGTCAGGCCCCGGTTTGTAGGGATACATCCCAAATTCGGGAATAGTATTGCCCCAAACGGAAATAATATCCTTTTTGAATGCAGAAGCAATATGCATCAAGCCTGTATCGTGTGTTATTATTTTATCGGCCTGCCTCACCAGCGATGCAGAGCCATGTATAGTATATTTTCCACAGGCATTATAAATGCTATTAGCTATTAGCTGTTGGCTATTAGCTATTGTATTGGCTTTTGCTTCGTCTGTTTTGCCACCCAGTAATACTATAGGTTCATCTATTTTTTTACAGAGTGATATTATTTTATGGGTGGGCAGTTGCTTGGTATAATGATTGGCCCCGATTACAAAACCTACATATCCATTCTTAAATGCGGCAGGCAAGGTATCCAGGTCAATTTCTTCTGCAGGCGGAATATGGTATTCCAGGCTTTGCTCATCATTTTTTATACCCAGCGGTTTTACCGCTTCAAAATAACGGTCTACTATATGTTCATTAGGTAACCTATTAATACGCAGGTTGACCATTAACCACTTTTCAATATTGAGTTTTGGAAAGGCTGCCGATTTGCTTTTTAAGGCCGATTTCACTTGCATGGTGCGCAGGTTATGGTGTAAATCTACAATAAAGTCATAGGCTTCATTTTTCAGACTATCGATTACTTCGCTGATGTCCTTTTCAATAGAATAAATCTTATCGGTATGGCCTATTGCCTGTACTACTGGCAGAAATGCTTTTTTGGTGAGATAGTGAACCTCTGCATCGGGCATTTGTTGCTTAATGCAACGTAATACAGGGCTTGTGAGCACTATATCGCCAATGGAGCTAAACCGTATGATTAAAAATTTAATGGGATACTGGAAATTAGAGGTTAAGAATCAGGAATAATAGGCAAATTTATAATTCATAATTCATAATTCATAATTTTGCTCCATGTTTACAGGAATAATAGAAGAAACAGGTGTGGTTAAAAGCCTAAGCATGAAAGGCGGCAACCTGCATTTACAGGTAGAAGCTTCTTTTGCCGGAAAGTTAAAGCTGAATGAGAGTGTTTCGCATAACGGTGCCTGCTTGTCCGTTATACCACTTAATAAGACTCGCTACGAGGTGATGGCAGTTAAGGAAACCCTAACTAGGACAAACTTAAGTAGCCTGCGTGTTTGGGACACTATCAACCTTGAGCGTTCCTTGCTTGCCAATAGCAGAATGGATGGGCATTTTGTACAAGGTCATGTGGATGGAACTGTAAAATGCCAATCGATAAAGAAGTTGAAAGGTAGTCATGTATTTACTTTTGCCTGCAAGAAAGAAGATAGCAAATACATTGTTGAAAAAGGCTCCATTGCCCTGAATGGGGTTAGCCTTACGGTAGCCAATACAGCTAAAAATACTTTTTCAGTGGCTATTATACCTTATACCTTCCAGCATACCAATTTCAATCGGATTGGAGTGGGTGACGAGATAAATGTGGAATATGATATTCTTGGAAAATACCTGGTATCCTATCTTCAAAAGGCTAAAAAATAGCTCCTGCTATTTTCCTTACTGATTCCGATTTGCCCATGGTATAAAAGTGAATGCAGGGCACTCCAAATTTAATTAGTTCCTTGCACTGCTGAATACCCCATTCAATACCGATTTCTTTTACTTTCTTTTCATCATCGGTTTTGTCTATGGCATCGGCTAATTGTTCTGGTACCTCAATGTGGAAAAACTTGGGCAGGCTTTGCAATTGCTTTTGGGTTGATATGGGCTTAATACCGGGAATGATAGGCACTTTAATGCCACTATCGCGGCATAGCTTTACATAGTTGAAATACTTTTCATTATCATAAAACAATTGGGTAACGATATATTCGGCTCCGGCTTCCACCTTTGCTTTCAAATGCTTTAAATCACTGGCGAAGTTGGGGCATTCAAAATGTTTTTCAGGGTAACCGGCTACGCCTATGCAGAATCCACCGTTCGAGGTACTATTGGTCATCTCCTCTTCGTAAAGATATTTCCCGTCGTTGAGTTGTACAATTTGTTTTACCAGGTCAATAGCGTGTTCGTTTCCATTAGGTTCAGGAATGAAAGAAACTTCAGTTTTCACCGCATCACCCCTAAGCGCAAGAATATTATCAATCCCCAGGAATTGCAGATCTATAAGAGCATTTTCTGTTTCTTCCTTGCTAAATCCTCCACAGATAAGGTGAGGTACAGTATCAATCTTATATTTATTGATGATGGCAGCACAAATACCCACTGTTCCCGGACGTTTGCGAACCGATATTTTCTCCAAATACCCGCCTTCCCTTTTCTTATAGATATATTCCTCTCTGTGATATGTTACATTAATGAATGAAGGGTTAAATTCAAGCAATGGGTCTATACTCTCATATATCGAATGAATGCTCTTCCCTTTTAGTGGAGGTAGTATTTCAAATGAGAAGAGTGTGGATTTGGACTTTTTAATATGTTCTATAACTTTCATGTCAATTTTATTTAGGGGAAGGGGATACAGCAGATTTCTCTACGCTTAACCCGGCATCCATAATCATTGGTAAACTATCTACGCGCATGGCCTGGTTAAACACAAATTCATACGTGCCAGGTTTTTGAAATTTTACATTTCTTTTGAACAAAAATTTATTATCCCATATATCACCCAGCCCGTTACCCAGCCATTTGCCATCGGCATTGGCCAATATGCATTCCATCGTGTCGCGCTCCGTAATTTTCATAGGTGAACGAATATCAATAAACAGGTAGAGATTATTGAAATCGTAGCTGCTGCTATTTCTCAGGGTGATAAAAATATCGTAGTTGTTTACCGTATCATTCACCGGCACATCAAATACAAGTGGGCTATTCACGCTCCATATATTATTGGGAATGGTAATACATTTCCTGTAAATAGCGCCTTTATTACAGGAAAACAGGATGATGCAGGTTAATAAGCTAAAAGATAAGATTCTATGCTTCACAGGTTAAAATGAATTGCAAAATTAAGGAATATTCTACATTTGTATTAATTCCTGAATAATAGATACTATAATAGGATAAAATAGCTTGACTGCTGAAAAAAATATTCTGTTCGATTTGGTGATTGTAGGTGCCCAAAAGTCCTACACCACTTCCCTGAAGATGTATTTGGGTGAACACCCGGATATTATAACACATCCGCAGCAGGAGATGGCCTATTTTACAGATGAAAAGGAATATGCCAAAGGTTTTGATAAAGCTCTACAACATTACTTTAAAGGACTGGACAAAAAAGATGGTGAAAAACTGGTAGCAAAGAATGCTATCATGTATACCTACGAAGGAGCTATTAAGAGGCTACAAGAGCATAATCCCCAATGTAAAATAGTATTAAGTTTACGCAACCCGGTTGACAGAGCCTATTCTGCATACCTGATGGAATATAACTATGCTGATATGGGCTTTCCGTTTGAAAGAATAATGGATGTGGCTGCAAAGGCCGATTCGACCTATTGGCCCTATAATCTTTTTATAGATGCCGGTAATTACGCCAAGTATTTGAAAATGATCTATAGGTACTTTCCCAAAGAACAGGTGAGGGTTGTACTGTGTGACGAAATAAAAGCAGATCCTGTTAAGGTATGCCGTGAGATATTCACGTGGCTCGGCGTGGATGATGCATTTGTGCCGGAAATTAAGGTACATAACCCTACGGTAAAAGCAGGGCCTAAAGTATATGCCCGGTTAGCAGTGAGGCTATTGAAGAAAAGCCCCTTCCTAAGAAAAATGGCAGGTTTGATAATTCCATCGCATTACAACTATAAAGTGGGTGACTTTGTGAAAAATCTGAATAAGACCAACCGTAAATACGATGCTATGAATCCTGCAACACGGGTTGAACTTATAGGATATTACAGTTCGGCTAATAAGGAATTGGAAGAGTTGACAGGGAAGAATGTTACCGTTCTCTGGAGCAAATAAGAGTTTATTTTATTGCTAGTAACTCGTTAAAATACTTGATGTAGTTCCCTTTTTCAGAATCTTTGGAGTATCGCTCTATAACTGTCCTCCGCGCTTCTTTCCCCATAGTTTCCCGCAAGTCTGCATTATCAATAAGAATAGACAATTTTTCGAACCATTCCTCATCATTCTTTGCCAGGAATCCGTTTACGCCATCGTTAATTATTTCGCAATTAACACCTACTGGCGACATAATGGCAGGTATTTCAAGGGCCATGTATTGTAACCCTTTTAGCCCACATTTTCCTTTCGTCCATTCGTCATCAGGTAAAGGCATTATTCCTATGTTAATACCTGATAGCTCCTCAATCTCGGTAGCGCTGCTCCAGGCGATACCTTTAATGTGCAAGTCTTTATTAATATAATTAGGATCACCTATTACTTTAAAAACTACACGGTCGCCATATTTTTCTTTGAGTTTGATAAGTACAGGAACCGCATATTGAAAATGCTTGATAGTAGTTATGCTGCCTGTCCACCCGATACATACGGGCAAGGCGCTATCAGTTTTTCGACGGGTTCTTATATGCCGGCCGGTATCAATTACGGTGGGCACTATTTTAACATTGCGGTTAAAATATGTGGCATAATTAGCCAGATACTTGTTACCTGCAAAAACCATATCGCTAATAGATATGATTTGGTCAATTTTGCCGGGATATTTTAACCAACTCAGTTTTTTATTGGCATCAGAAGTTTCATCCAGCCATATTGAATCATCAAAATCGTACAGCAGCTTGGCTTTCGATTTGCTGAATTGCCTTTCAAAATAAGTGGAGCCTAACAAAAAGGCCTCCCGTTGAACGAATATAATGTCAAACTCATTAGAACGTGCAACATCTTTCAGCCGCATGAAAATAGCTTTTAATACGATCCTGAGCTTTTGGATGTAAGCTCCTTTGCTATATAGGTACTTATCATCGTTATCGGAAATAAAGTACGATTGTTCACACTGAAAACCGTTTTCTTCAAAGTAGTCTACAAACTGTTCAAACCTGAACCGTTGCGATGGGGAACGGTCAGGCCGGTGTGAAGCAATAAAGAGTATTTTTTTCACAGGTATTGAAGAGGTATATCAAATATGCCAAATATACAAAAGGGATTATGAATTGGCGGAGGGTAGAATTAAAATTTCTTTAAATTCGCCCACAAATTGACCGTATGAATAAAGTATATAAAAATGCTGATGAAGCCCTTGCCGATATTAAGGATGGCATGACATTGATGCTGGGCGGATTTGGCCTGTGTGGCATTCCTGAAAATAGTATTGCAGCCTTGTTGCGAAAAGGAGTGAAAGACTTGACTTGTATTTCAAACAACGCAGGGGTAGATGAATTTGGATTGGGGTTACTCTTAAAGACCCGCCAGATAAAGAAAATGATGTCTTCCTATGTGGGCGAAAATGCAGAGTTCGAGCGCCAGTTTTTGCAAGGCGAATTGCAGGTTGACCTGGTTCCGCAGGGAACGCTCGCTACGCGCATAGCTATGGCGGGTTTGGGTATTCCTGCTTTTTACACTCCGGCTGGTTATGGTACCGAAGTGGCTGAAGGTAAAGAATCGAGAGAATTTAACGGTAAAATGTATTTGATGGAGACCGCATTGCATGCTGATTTCTCCATTGTAAAAGCCTGGAAGGGTGATACACTTGGCAACTTGGTATTCCGGAAAACGACCCGCAACTATAGCGTACCTATGGCTAAAGCAGGTGATATTACCATTGCCGAAGTTGAGCATTTGGTGCAACCCGGCGAAATTGATCCCGATAATGTGCATGTGCCCGGTATTTATGTACACCGCATTTTTGAAGGAAAGGATTACGAAAAAAGAATTGAACGCAGAACAATAGCGATTTGATAATTTGGTAATTTGATGATTTGATAATGCAGACAAATAAAGAAAATCTAATTGTAAAGAAGACCTTTGAATTTTCAACTAAAATAATGATATATGTTGATTCGTTAATGGAAAAGAAGAAGTTTCCTTTGGCTAATCAATTATTCAAAAGTGGCACATCTATAGGCGCAAATGTAAGAGAAGCACAAAATGCAGAAAGCAAAATAGATTTTATTCATAAAATGAAAATAGCGGCTAAAGAGGCGGACGAAACTGAATATTGGTTAATGTTATGTAAGGATAATTCAAACTATCCCAATCCCGATAATCTTTTAAACGAAATCGAGTCTATTCATAAGATATTATCAAAAATAATTTCATCCAGCAAGTCTGGAGCCTAATCATCAAATTACCAAATTATCAAATTGATTTTATGTTAGATAAAAACGGAATTGCTAAACGCATAGCACAGGAACTGGAAGACGGAATGTATGTAAATCTTGGCATAGGTATACCTACGCTGGTGGCTAACTTTATACCCAAAGGAATGACCATTACCCTTCAATCGGAAAATGGAATTTTGGGGACTGGTCCATATCCTAAGGATAGTGATGTGGACGCCGACCTCATCAATGCAGGGAAAGAAACGGTAACCGTTCTCCCCGGCGCTTCTTTTTTTGATTCATTTGAAAGCTTTGGCATGATACGTGCCGGCAAAGTTGACCTTACCGTGCTGGGCGCTATGGAAGTGAGCGAAACAGGCGATATAGCCAATTGGAAAATACCCGGTAAAATGGTGAAAGGCATGGGTGGTGCTATGGACTTAGTAGCTTCTGCTAAAAATATCATTGTGGCTATGCAGCACACCAATCCTAAAGGTGAATCAAAGTTGCTACCCAAATGTACTTTGCCGCTCACAGGCGTTAAATGTGTAAAGCGCATTGTAACTGAACTGGCCGTATTAGAAATAACTCCAGAGGGCTTTAAATTATTGGAACGCGCTCCTGGTGTAAGCGTAGACGAAATAAAAGCTAAAACTGCCGGAAAGCTAATTGTGGAAGGCGATGTGCTGGAGATGAAGATTTAAGTTCTTTACTTAAACAATTCAGAACTATTACTGCTGTTATTTTCCTTGTATTTATCGCAGTCTAACTCAATAGTGATAGGCTTATCAGGCTTGTCAAAATCACCTTTGTCGATATGCAATGATTTATCATCGTAAGCTTTTATCATGTATTCGGCCCAAACAGGCAATGCTTCGCTCGCTCCTTGGCCCCATTGCATATTTTCAAAATGGACGGCACGGTCCTCAAAGCCTGCCCAGCAACCCGAGACCAAATCTGGTGTAATACCTATAAACCAACCGTCGGAACAGTTTTGAGTGGTGCCCGTTTTGCCAGCAATGGGATTATTCAGGTTGTACTTCTTCCCCCGCAATCGTTCGCCTGTACCATATTGTACCACGCCTTCCATCATTTTCAGCATCACATAAGCATCCTGCTGACTCATGGCTTCGCTGGTCTGTGGTTTTATTTGGTCGAGTATCCGGCCATTTTTATCTTGAATAGTAGTAACGTAAGTTGGTTGAACCCATATTCCTTTATTGGCATAGGTACAATAAGCTCCTACCATATCCAGGTTTGATATTTCACAGGTTCCTAAACATAGCGATGGTACCGGATCTATATTATCGGTAATACCCATGTGATGAACCACGTTTATTACTGCCTGCGGCGAAAACTGGTGGGTGAGCGCAGCAGCAATTCTGTCGATTGATTTAGCTAATGCCTCACTTAGCGACATCATCCTTCCATCGTCTTCGGTATCGGCATTGTGAGGTGTCCATGATTGGTTATCGTAGTTAATGGTGATAGGTACGTTAGGCATCTTATAGCAAGGGGAATATCCATTCTGAACAGCCAGCGTGTAAATGAATGGCTTGAATGTGGAGCCTACCTGGCGTTTACCAATCTTAACGTGGTCATATTTAAAAAAGCGATGGTCAATTCCTCCTACCCATGCTCTAATATAGCCAGTATGCGGGTCAATGGAACTAAAACCACATTGCAGAAAGCTTTTGGCCCACCTGATAGAATCGAGCGGAGACATAACGGTATCCAGTGAATGTTTACTATTCTTCCAGGTAAATATAGTCATCGGTACAGGTGTGTTGAACATTTTACGTATTTCCCCATCCGACGCGCCTTCTTCCTTCAGGCTCATATATCGGTCTGAGCGATACATGGCTGAGTTTATCAGGTCGATGCTTTCGGCTTTCGATATGCGGAAATCAAAAGGGGGATTACGGCGTATCTTTAATTCCCTGAAAAATAATGGTTGCAGGAATTTGCAGTTTTGCTCCACTGCTTCTTCTGCATATTTTTGCAGGTGCGAATCGATAGTGGTATATATTTTAAGCCCATCCTTATAAATATCATATTTAGTGCCATCGGGCTTGGGGTGCTCATCGCACCATTTGCGTAAAAAGTTATCGCGCAAATATTCCCTGAAATACGATGCCAGCCCCTCGTCAGGATTTTCAGGTCTGAAGTTTAGCTTTAAAGGTACGGCCTTCAACGAATCATAAGCATGGCGGGTGATGTAATTATAATTCATCATTTGGAAGAGCACTACATTTCTGCGTTCCACCGCATTTTTAGCTCTTGATTTCGGATTGAAAAGTGCGGGGTTTTTTTCCATTCCCACCAGCATGGCCGCCTGTTCTATGCGAAGTGAATCGGGAATTGTACTGAAATAAATACGGGAAGCTGACTGTATCCCTACGGCATTATTAATAAAATCAAACCTGTTAAGGTACATCGTTACTATTTCATCTTTGGTATACTGCCTTTCCAGCCTTGCAGCAATTATCCACTCCCTTATTTTCCGAAAGAACATGTGGAATTTCGACATGTGTTGCTCCCGCGGAAAAAGCATTTTAGCAAGCTGTTGGGTAAGGGTGCTGCCACCTCCTGCATTTCTATTACCACCTATAATAGTTTTGAAGAATACGCGAAACAGTCCACGCACATCGATGCCTGAATGGTCATAAAAACGGGCATCTTCGGTTGCTACCAACCCATGGATTACATAGGGGCTTATATCTTTATATTGAATGTTGGAGCGGTTTTGTACGTAATATTTACCCAACAAAACCCCGTCGCTCGAATACACTTCCGAGGCAAGATAAGTTTGGGGATTTTCCAATTCGTCGAAGCCGGGGAGTTTGCCAAACAAGCCTGCATCGGTACACCCGATTAATAAAAGGAGCAGCAATACCGGCAGTAGAATAATTGCCCAAAAAATACGCAGGTAAAGTTTGAATCGCTTCCGGTCGGGAGCTTCTTCCATAGGTGAGGGATAGAATTGGAAGTACAAAAATAGGCAATTTTGGGGAAATTTGGGAATGAGTTATCAACCACCCACCCTCGAGGCAATTTTTGGAGTTTTCTGCTACATTTGTATAAATCTATTCAGAGTATGGCGTACAACGAAGAATTAACTAACCGCTTGCGCAAGGCACTTAAAGATGTCCCTAATGTAGAGGAACTAAAAATGTTTCGGGGAGTATCGTTTATGATAAACGGGAAAGTATGCATGAGTGTAGGCGACGATGAAATAATGTATCGCATTGACCCTGCGATGCACGAGGAATTATTGAAACACAAAGGCACCCGCACTATGACCATGAAAACCGGGCGGGAATAGAAAGGTTATATTGAAGTGAACGGAGAAGGTAGAAAGACTCAAAAGGGTTTTGATTTCTGGTTAAACCTTGCCCTTGATTTTAATAAGAAAGCAAAAGCGGCTCCGAAGAAGAAAGGGCAGAAGTAGTAAAGATTTCTCAATTCACCCTCATACTAATCCCACTGGTTTCCATTTTCCTTACTTCCAAGATAAGTTCATTGGTGAGATTCAGCCGTATTTTTTTTGAGACAAGCTCTACACTCATATTGTCCTCCATATCTACCAGCGATACTTTCAGGCTGCATATCCCTGGGGAGGCAGTGGTAATAGTGCTGATGTGTTTTGCCATATCTGCCGAAACGTCTTTCAATGGTATTTGCAGGGTGAGGCTTTTGGTTAATTTTTCACGAATGGAACTGAGTAAGGATATCTGGGTAACTTTTAATTCCAGTTGCTCCGTGTTAAAGCGGTTACTCACCTTAGCTTTTACAAAGAGGAACATCCCGTTTTCAAGGTAATGCTTGAATTTCACGTAGTCATCACCCCACAACATCATTGATATTTTTCCCTGGTAATCTTCCAGCGTAAAGCTGCCAAAAGGCTTTCCTCCTTGTGTAAGGCGGTGTGCAGCTTCAGTTACAATTCCGGCAATGGAAATTTCTTTTCCTTTTAAGGGGCTGAGATCATCTAATTGGTTCAGCGTATGAGTGGAGAAATTCTCAATATCAAATTTAAAATCATCTAACGGATGCCCTGAAATATAGAAGCCAGCTACTTCTTTTTCTTTATTTATCTTTTCAATTCTACTCCATGGCGCTGTGGTAATGGGCTGTGGCCTGGAAACACTTTGGTCAAGTGTTTCGCCAAACAGAGAGTTTTGTCCTTGGGTGCTGGTGTCTTGTACGGCATTGCCAAACTTTATCAGCGCTTCCAGGAAAGATATTTTCCCGTTTTCCTGTGCAAAATATTGTGCCCTGTGAAATTTCCCAAGCGGGTCGAAAGCGCCCGCCATAATAAGGCTTTCGAAGGTTTTTTTATTGGCGCTGCGAAGATTTACGCGGCTCATCAGGTCGTATACATCTTTGAATAACCCGCTGGTTTCGCGTTCTTTTACAATAGCTGCAACCGCCGCTTCGCCCACGCCTTTCACAGCTCCTAGACCGAAACTGATTTCTCCTTTTGTAGTAACAGAAAATATGTGTTCGCTCTTATTCATGTCAGGGCCCAAAACGGCAAGCCCCATTTTGCGGCATTCATCAATAAAGAAGGTCAGTTTTTCAATATCGCCCATGGAATTGGTAAGCACCGATGCCATATATTCAGGTAAATAGTTCGCTTTTAAATAACCCGTTTGATAAGCTAATACGGAATAGGCAGCCGCATGAGCGCGGTTAAAGCCGTAACCGCCAAACTTTGCCATCTTGTCAAACAACTCATTGGCAATTTTTTCATCAACGCCTTTGGCAACGGCCCCATCAATAAATTTTTGCTTTTGTTGTGCCAGCAAGGCCATATCCTTTTTACCCATCGCCTTACGGAGCATATCGGCCTGACCACGGGTGAAATTAGCCATCACCTGCGAAATAAGCATCACCTGCTCCTGGTAAACAATTACTCCAAAGGTTGGTTTCAGAATTTCCTCCGCCAGTGGATGGAAGTAATAAGGTTTTTCTTTGCCATTTTTACGAGCGATGTAAGCGGGAATGTCATCCATGGGCCCCGGACGGTAAAGCGCATTCATCGCGATGAGGTCCTCGATATTGGTTGGTTTCAACTCTTTGAGGTAGGCCTGCATTCCGCCCGATTCAAACTGGAATATGCCTATCATTTCTCCCCGTTGGAAAAGCTCGTAGGTTTTTTTATCGTCAATGGGAATGGTATCGAGATCAATGTCAATATTCCGTGTTTTCTTAATGAGGGCGAGGGCTTCTTTCAGGATGGTAAGCGTTTTTAATCCGAGAAAGTCCATCTTTAACATGCCTACTTTTTCTACAAACTGGCCTTCGTATTGAGTGATGTAGAGATCAGAATCTTTGTTAGTGAAAACGGGCAGGTATTCTTTTATGTCACTGGGTGCAATAATAATGCCCGCTGCGTGAATACCTGTTTGGCGAGCTGTTCCATCAAGTACGGTTGCCAGGCGCAATGTTTTGCCGAGGTCCGTATCTTTTTCTTTTAAAATATCAGATAACTCTTTCGATTTATCAATGGCATCGGCCAAATCTTTAGCGGCAAAAGGAATCAACTTTGTAAGACGGTTTGCTTCCGCCAGTGGCACTTTTAATGTACGTGCCACATCTTTAACGGCGCTTTTGGCTGCCATGGTTCCGATGGTCACAATTTGAGCTACCCGCTCCCGGCCATATTTATCAACCACGTATTGAATAACCCGCTCCCGGCCTTTATCGTCAAAGTCAATATCTATATCCGGCATCGAAACACGCTCCGATGTAAGGAATCGTTCAAAAAGCAGCTTATAACCCACAGGGTCAATGTTGGTGATACCTGTACAATAAGCTACAATAGAGCTTGCCGCAGAACCACGCCCCGGGCCTACCCACACATCTAATCTTCGTGCGGCTGCAATAAAATCTTGTACAATTAAAAAATACCCGGCATATCCTGTAATCTTAATTTCACTTAATTCAAACTCAATTCTATTACGGACTTCTTCGGTAATGCTTTGATATTTTCGCTTAGCACCTTCGTAAGTTAGATGACGCAAATAATCATCAGCAGTAAGAAAACCTTCAGGTAAATTATAAACCGGTAGTTGTAAGCTTCTTTTTAAGCTTATCTTTTCAATCTTAGATACAATTTCGCCTGTGTTATCAATGGCTTCGGGGATGTCTTCAAACAATTTGTTCATTTCTTCATTCGTCTTGAAGAAGAACTGGTCGTTATCGAAACGCATCCGTTTCGGGTCGCTGAAATCTTTACCTGTCTGTATGCAAAGCAATATATCCTGCGCTTCGGCATCCTGCAAGTCTACATAATGAACATCGTTAGTAGCAATAATTTTTACATTGTATTTCTTGCTCCATTTTTTCAGGACTTCATTGCAAATATTTTGCTCATTTATTCCATGGCGTTGTAATTCTATGTAATAATCTTCGCCAAATAGTTCTCTCCATTCCAGGAAAACTTTTTCGCCAGCTTCCTCGCCTTTGTCAATAATGGTGCGGCTTACTTCGCTGGCTAAGCAGGACGTAGTAGCAATAAGCCCTTCCTTATATTGCTTTATGAGTTCTTTATCAATCCGTGGTTTATAATAGTATCCTTCAATGAATCCAAATGAACAGAGCTTAGAGAGGTTTTTATACCCGATAGGATTCTTGGCCAGCATAAGCTGATGATAATAGTTCCGCTCATCATCACCATCGCCCTTCGTTTTATCAAAGCGGCTTCTGGGTGCGATATAAAATTCGCAACCGATAATAGGAAGGAGATCCATCTTCTCTGCTTCGGCGCAAAATTCAGGTACACCCAGCATATTGCCATGGTCGGTGATGGCAATGGCTTTCATACCATTCTCTTTCGCTTTTTTCATCAGGTTGGGAACCTGCGAAGCGCCGTCTAACAGTGAATATTTGGTATGTACGTGTAAGTGTGTGAATTCCGGCATGGCCTGTTTGTAAACCTGATTTTTTAGGATTGCAAAGGTAGTTCAATCGCTCCTTTTAAAGAAGCGTGTTAATAAGTATTGAAAAATCAACACAGAGAGGAGGCTACAACCTTCGTAGTTCCATTGATTGACCTGTAGGAACCAAAAACAGAAGATGTTCTGAAGATGGAACCACAGAAAGTTTTATTGTAATACCGTGAGATATAAGACGGAGTGTGTCTCCTTCTAAAGTTCCTTTTAAAGGTCCTTTATTAAACGTCATTAAGATGTTGTATTCTTTTGCATTTACTTGTTGCATGGTAAGGGTGTCCATTTGATGCATTTCATCTGTAGGAACCCATTTGTCTGCATAGGAACTTGCTTTCTTACAATCGTAAAATAAACAGGTAATACAGAAAGATAATAGAAATAAATATGTTTTCATACAGAATGAATTATTCCTTCACCAAATAATCAGAATCGTATAATTTGTTTTCGCCGTTTACGGCTAGTGCGTAGTTAAAATCTTTTCCAATAGAATAAGCTCCCACATCACCATTTTTATTCAGTGCAAGAAATCCTACCTGGAAGGTTTTATAGTTACTTTGCTTTTTTGCAATTCGTTGAATAGCTTCTTCACAAGCTTGTTGCGGAGTTTTGCCATTACGCATTAATTCAACAATAAGATGAGTGCCGCATATTTTGATGACGGATTCTCCTAAGCCGGTTGCGCAGGCAGCGCCCACTTCATTATCTACATAAAGACCATCGCCAATAATGGGAGAGTCGCCTACACGGCCATGCATTTTCCATGCCACTCCGCTAGTAGTGCATGAACCTGAAAGGTCTCCATTAGTATCCATGGCTACCATACCGATGGTATCGTGATTATTCTTATCTATGGTTGGCTGGTAATTATTTGCGGTTTGCCATTTTTGCCAAGCCTCTTTTACTTCCGCAGTCATTTCCTGGCTGCTCTTTTTAAAGCCATTTGCCAATGCAAACTGATAAGCCCCTTCGCCAACCAGCATTACGTGTGGGGTCTTTTCCATCACCATTCTAGCCACAGAAACAGGATGTAAAATATGTTCTAAAAAAGCCACTGAACCGCAATTGCCCTTTTCATCCATTATGCAAGCATCCAAGGTTACATGCCCATCGCGGTCGGGGTATCCACCTAAACCGACACTCAAATTTGTAGGGTCGGCTTCCACCACCATCACACCTTGTTCAACCGCATCCAACGCACGTCCACCGGCTGATAATATTTTCCATGCGGCATCATTGGCGGGCTTACCATGTGTCCATGTAGATAGTACAATGGGTTTTCTAACCGCATCGTTGGAGCGGGTGAGGGGCTCTGATTTACCAAGCTTAGGCAATCCTCCTATTACAAATGCCGAAGCAAATGCTGATTTCTTTATAAAATCTCTTCTTGATGTCATGTTATTTTTTTCAGGGATGAGAACTGTAAAGGTAAATAAAAGGCCGTAGTGAGAAATGCTGTTTTGAAAGGGATATAAACAAAAAATCCTCCCGAATAGAGAGGATTTTTTACAAAATAATAGAAGTAATTATTTGTTTACTTTGGTAGCTAAATCAGCACCAGCTTTAAATTTGGCTACTTTTTTCGCTGCAATTTTAATGGCTTTTCCGGTTTGGGGGTTTCTTCCATTACGAGCAGCTCTTTTTACAACGGAAAAAGAACCGAATCCTACTAATGCTACACGGCCACCGCCTTTAAGAGCTTTGGTGGTTTGGTTTACAAACGCATCAAGAGCTTTTTCTGAATCAACTTTTGACAATTTTGCTTCTGATGCAATTGCGTCTACTAATTCTGCTTTGTTCATGTTAATGTGTTTTTTTTAAGGGATTAATGTATTTGTTAATTGGCCGTGAAGATATATAAAATCTTCATAGTTGGTAAGGCTTTTGCGATATTTTTTTCTGAAAAGATATTTTTTATAGCTAGAGTATTTGCAAGATATAAGTGTTCTAATTACCTTGTGTTTTCATACTTCACTGGTTTTCACGTATATATATTCATGGCGATTATCAAAAGTTTTATTCCATTGCAGGTGCAGGGCTTGTTGCGTTATGTCCTCCAATAGGGAAAAGCAACTTAACTCCTATGTTTCGGCCCATGTTATATATACCCTGGCTTTGCTGGGTAACAGTAACTGGATTTCCGCTATATGCAAGGAAATACTGGGCCAGATTTAAATGGTCGGCGTAACTGATGTTAAATAGATTAGTACAATTAATATAAAGAGAGCATACTACACGGCCTGTTGCAGGATTCACAAAATTGGTACCCACACCGGCATTGAATAAGGTATAGGCAATAGAAGGTATTTCGCTATACAATGCGCTGTAAATATTATTCTGAGCCCAATATTTTGCCATCCCGAATTCAAAGTAGCTATTGGCTATTAGCCTATGGCTAGTAGCTTTTTGTAGCTTAAATTTGATTTCAGTTGTAAGGCGTGGGGCAGGTGTCCAGGGAATATGCCGGGTTGAATCTGTTTGATTGGGAAAATACGAATAGATATAAGTAAAATTATTATCTATTTCAAGCCAACGGGTATCGGATGGGTGGATATTAAAATATCCCGAAAATCCTGTAATGATAGCTTTGTTAGCTATATATTGGTAAAAGGGAACTCCATCGATCATAGAATCTCCACTGACTCTTGACTGTACTCTGACTGGGAAAATGAAATTATTTATTAAGTTGCAAAACCCATCAACTTCAAAGCTTACATCCTTGCCATTATTGCCGTAAGCTAAGTCTACCTGGTAGCCTTCTTCTGCCTTGAGATTTAAATTACCCAACTGGAAGGCATTTACTCCAATGTTTACCCCGTTGCTGGTAAGTTCATTAATTGAAGGGGCTCGAAAACTTTTTGAAACATTCAATTTCAAATAGTTATTGCTTGGTAATTGGTAAGAAGCGCCTATACTGCCTGATGGCCCTGTATATGTATTATTAAAGGATTGGAATTGTAAAACAGCCCCGGGTGTTGATTCGGAAACTATTTGTTGTTCCGGAGTGCTTTCATTAACCAGGTACATAGATTGACCTATAAAGTTATTCCAGTCATATCGCAAACCACCGCTCAGAGTGAGGTTCTTGAAATCCTTTTCCAAAATAGCATATCCTCCCAGTTGAAAATCGGTATAGTTTGGTATTTCAAAATCGCCGATGTATGGAGCAGGCGGTTCAGCATAATTATTTTCAAACTCATAAGTTCCATTGATGCCGGTTGTAAGTTTCAGCCCCGAGGTTTCACCTACTATCTGATACTTTAACGAGTATGGAATATCCTTTACTTCAAAGTTGCCGGAACCCACAGTACCCGTATCAATATCGTGGTGGATGCTTTGGGTAAATCCTACATCAAGCCCCAGTTTTCCTTTCCTCACACTAATGCTATTTTGCCACCAGGTTTGTATTTCAGCTAAAATCTTATTACCTGCAATGGTTGGATTATAAGCCAAAAAGTCTGATTTAGTTGGATACAATTGTCCATTTTGAGGCGCATCATATTCAAAACGACCTGCACTGTCGCGGTTACCATCGGGTACTTGTATGCGTCTTTCCAGCAGACTAACTGATATGCGGCTGTAGCCCCATGATTTAATTAGGCCAAGGGTTAACTTCCCATTATCTTGTCTCCAGGCTGTGCCCCACACATAACCATCTTTAGGATCCCAATAATCGTGGGCCTCTTCATTACTTACACGCAAATCCCAAACAAATCCGTTATGGTTTCCCCCGACATCTTCAGATGTACCGATATATCCATTGTTTGTTTGATATTCGGTGAGTACGCTGCCTTGTAGGGTTCCGCTTTCAGCAAAAGGTTCCGCTTTAAAACTGATAACGCCTGCTTCAGCACTGGCACCATATTGAAGCGAAGCCGGGCCCCTGATTAATTCTGCATCATATACTGCATAAGGGTCAATTAATATGCCATGGTCGTCGCCCCATTGAAAATCCTCCTGCCTTTCTCCATCCATAAGTACCAGGACACGGTCAAATCCCAATCCGTTTATCTGAGGCTTGGTAGTTCCCGGGCCTTCAGTAGTCATATTTACACCGGGTTGAGTAGATATAGCATCAATGATTGTACTATAGGAATTTTGCAAAAGCATATTGTGTGTAACAAGTGTAACAGGCACAGGAGAGCGCTGTGTATTGGTTATATTACCAAGCGCTGTAATAACTATTTCGTTGGCAGAACAACACGAAGCCCCCATTTTACAGTTACAAGTACAGTTCGCCATGCCTTTTATAGTAACCTGTTGTATTATAGTGGCATATCCTAAAATTTGAATCTCAAGTTCGTAGGTTCCTTTGGGTATAGGCGATATATGGAAATACCCAATAGAATCTGTAGTAGTAGCCAGCTTAAGTTGTGGTATAGAAACCGCAGCCCCTGCTATAGGCTGGTGGGTAGATGAATCTATTACAGTACCACTAAGAGATTGGGCTTTTAAGCCCAATGAACATAAAAAAACAATGAATAGAGAAATATAAGATTTCATAAATTTTACATTTTATAATAATTAAATGCTAATTAATGACCAATGGACACCTCTATATGTGAGAGGTGCGATGGACAGAAAAAGCCCCGTCGGTTAAAAAATAAATTAGAAAATGGCTGTAATTAGCAGGTAGGAGGGTGAAATATGTTTGCGCCCTCAAAAAGCGAATGAAGAATAATAGGCGTAGAAATAAAAACAACCCGGGTATTTTCCGGCTGCTTTAAGAAATCAAAATGTTCGGAACAGTATAAAGTAATATCGGCTTTAATATCGGGAAAAACAGGTAACTTCTGTTGCTCCTCCTGTTCGGCCAGTTTCCGTTTCAATAAACATTTACCACAACAATGCATCTGGGGTTTGTCCTTATTGATGCAATATTTTTGGGTAATCTCTTTTTTGTTGATCTCATAATTAACAAGAATAAATGATTTACTCAGGTTAACCATGAGGAACGAAGCCAGCAACAATATGGATAATATTCCTCTCAATTGGAAGATTTCGGGGACAAATGTATATTTTAATTTTTTATTAGAATATCAATAGTATTACTATTTGTGGTGATTATTACTATAATTGTAATACGCTAATAATTTAAAGTACGATGGGGGGTATGAAGCGTATCTTAGTAAAGACCATTTGTATGGCGGTTCTCACCTTGTTGCTCTATTCATGCCATAGCAATAACAGCGTTATTTCATCGTGGGGGAAAAGAAAGTACATGAAAGGGTACTACTGGAACAGGCATGGTAACGTAAAGGATAATAAGGGTGCCGATAAAGACAGTGCACGCAGAAATAAAATAAAAGCAGGGACGGTAGTACCTGAAAACGAAACAGCCGGGCTGCCGGATGATAATCAATCTATTAATGAGGGAGTAAAGCCAAAACATAAGCACCATCACCGGAACAAAGATAGCATCCGTAAAAGCATTGCTGCAGAAAATGTTTCCGTGCCCCCATCTATCGATAAAAAAGTAGTTCCTCCATCTGAATCTACGGATGATTATTCCATACGATTATTGATTTTGATAGTTGCGTTGACTGGTTTTGCTATGCTTTTTACCGGGCTTATTACCCCCATTGCGATATGGGGAATCACACAAGATTTTTTATTGATAACAAGTGTATTCATTATATTTTTTGCCCTTTTTATTTCAGTGAATCAAAAATTGGGAATAAGTCCTTCCCGTAATAAAATAAACCCGCAATCGAACATTGGAAAACCAGCGCTTATGATTTCATGCTGGGCCGCTATTCCTACGATATTTCTTTTTGCGGTAGTTAAAACCTCACTGGTTTCTGATTTGATGGATGTGCAGATAGCTACCATTGGAATGTTTTTTGCCGGTGCCTGTGTACTGCTTAGCCTCATATTAGGCATTAAAGCTTTATGTGTGCATGACAAGCATACCAGGCGGGCGGCTCTTGCTATAGTGATAGATATAATACTTATTACGGTGTCTTTATTATTTCTTTTGTAGAAAATAATAAGTTGAATAATGCTACGTTCTGTAAATAGTAAATGAATTTACACATAGATTTGTAGTCTAAACTATAAAACAACCTGATATGAAATTAAAAACATGTTTTTCAATCATTGCAGCGGCTCTTTTGGCAGTATCTTGTACCAAACAAGGTCCTACGGGTCCACAAGGCCCTGCAGGCTCCAACGGAAGTGCTAATGTTTCTGTTGAAGACTATATTGTTGATCCGGGTCAGTGGTCAACTAACGGAAATGGAGGGTGGTATTGCGATTTGGCACCTCAAATAAATCCTACAGAGGGAGCCGTTAGTATTTTATTTTCGTACGATGACATTAATTGGTTAGGACTTCCTTATGTTGGGAATACACTTGGAGATGTGGATATAAATTATGTTGTTACCAACAATAATATCCAGATACAATATGTGCCTCAAACTAATGAAGGTTCAGTTGGTGCGCCTGGTAACCCCGTTTATTTACAGGTTTCGTTGGTACCTCCCGCCATTGAAGTAAAGCATCCTGATGTAAATTGGCAAAATGCAATGCAGGTTGCTCAATTACCCGAAGTACAAGCTGCTGCTAAAAATCACTAAGTAAAACCGTAAATTTTTAGTAAAGCCCTGCTCTTAATTATGAGAGGGGCTTTATTTTTGTGGCTTTTCCAACAGGCGATACCCTGTCCCGTAGAAATTTTGTATTTCAATGGTAGGATCGTCTTTCAGCAGTTTTCTTATTTTGGTAAGATACACGTCCAATGTTCTGCTGTTAAATAATTCATAGCTGCCCCATACTTTATTCAAGATATAGGTTCTCGATACCTGCTGACCTTTATTTTCGAAAAGAATGTGCAATAAATCAACCTCCCGCTGGCTTAGATACTTTTCAGTGTTTTTGTATAAAAGTACACGGTTAACATGATCGAGCCGGAATTCTCCTGCGTGTATTATATCGGAAACATTCTCTTTTGCATTAGGTATCGTTGTTCTTCTTAGGATAGCTTGAATGCGCAATAACAATTCTTTTAACGAAAATGGTTTTACTACATAGTCATCAGCCCCAATTTGAAAAGCTTTTATTTTATCTACTTCCATTGTTTTGGCCGTAAGAAATATAATAGGCATCTGTTGATTTAGTTGCCTAATCTGCCTGGCTAATTCAAAGCCATCTTGCCGGGGCATCATAATATCCAAAATACATAGATGAAACTCTCCGCTTTTAAACGCCTCGGCGGCATCTTTCCCGTTATCGCTCAGAGTTACTTTGAACCCCTCCGCTTCTAGATTTTCTTTCACCAGGAAACCTAAACTGGCATCGTCTTCGGCCAGTAATATTTGGCTGTTTTTATTCATGCGTTATTTTCTACTGGAAATGTTATAATAAATTCAGTGCCTTTATCTATAATACTATTCACGTTGATTGCGGCACCGTGCAAGTCGACAATATGTTTAACGTAATTAAGCCCCAGCCCGAATCCTTTTACATCGTGCTTGTCGCCACTGGGCACCCGGTAAAATTTATTGAAAATATTCTGTAAATGCTCTTTAGCTATGCCTATGCCATTATCCTGAATGTATACAATAACTTTTCCCGGAATGGTTTCTACACGGATGTTTATTTCCGGTTCGCGTTTGCAATATTTAAGCGCATTATCTATCAAGTTGTAGAATATATTTATCAGATGGATTTCATCTCCATAGATTATTATTTTTCCGGGATCACAGTGTATATTTATTTTCCCGTTTTTCTCTTTTAGTGCCAATTCGAATGTGTTCGCAACCTGTTTAATAAGGCTTACCAGGTTAACCTGTTTAAAATCGTGCGTCAGCTTGCCTTTATCAAGGCTTGCAGCTTGCAGTATGCGTTGCACATTTTCACGGAGATGATTATTTTCGTTTGATATAATGTATAATATCTTTTCCATTTTATCGGGTCCCAGATGCCGGTTCGATAATATAGTCTCAATGCTTAATCCAATATTAGATATTGGGGTATTAAACTCATGGGTCATATTATTGATGAAATCGTTTTTCATTTCCGATAGTTTTTTTTGCCGGTTGATTACGTTTAAAAAATACCAGAAACCAATTACGAGACCTAACAGGATGATAGTTGACAACAGCAGCATCAACCATACTTTGCGGAAAATGGCGCTGTTTTTATTAGGGAAATAAATGCTTATATAAAAAGGTTTTATAAATGTGGTTCTATCATTAAGTGTATAGCGAATGCCATCGGTTAATAGCTTGGGAACATATTTCTTGTCCGAAGCATAGATAACAGAATCGCCGTTCAGATGAATTAAGGCATAAACAAATTCTGAATCAATATTTTGCTGTATAAAGGTCGCTTTTAGGGTAGAGTCTATGAATGTGGTGTCATATTGTTTAAAGAATGGATCAGCATCTGATATGATATTTTTAATCAGATCTCTGTCGTTTGTTTTCGAAAGTTTCTGCTGGTATTTATAAAAGGTGGAACTATCATTATTTAATTGGTATTTGAACCGGATGGTTATATCGGCTATAATGGGGGTTCCAAAGGTGAGGCTGGTATAGGAAGCAGGTTGAACGCTTTTATCTATGCCCTCGCCAAAATAATACATAGGTACAGTATCGTAGTTCTTCAGCAGACTGTCTTTCCCATATAATTGTTTCGCCATGAAATAGGTTTCGCCGGGCGGAATAAATGTTTTAGAATATATCTCAAAACAGTGGTTTTTATAATCTATTTTGCTGTTCATTTTTTTTAGAACCGTTAAAACTTCGCTATCGAAATTTTCTTCATGGAGTTTATATTGGTTAATAAAAGAGTTTATCTGGATAATACCTAGCATGACAATGGCAATTATCAATAAAATGAAAATAGAATTTTGCCTGTTTAATTTCATCATACAAATATCCCCCTTTTTGCAAATTAGGTAGATAAATTAAGAATGTTTTAAGAATCTTTAAACTCTATTTAATAATTTTTCCAAATTATATAAAATAAGTTTGCCCTCATAAACAAATACATATACGTTATGAAAAGCAAACTATACTTTATTATTCCGGCTTTAATTTTCTTGTTATTGCCCGGCCTCTCACACTCTCAAACATGGAAATCGGTTAAAAGCATGCCTCCGCTCCGAGATGGGGCTATTTCATTTTCTATCGGCTCTTCCGGCTTTTGCGGCGGCGGTGGCGAAAAACAAGGTGACTTTTGGAAGTACAATCCCAAAACAAATGCATGGACTCAGTTAGCTAATATCCCTGGAGTAAAAGAAGGACGTGGTTTTGCAGCTGGTGTTGCCGATGGTAAATATGGCTATGCAGGGTTAGGCCAGGATAGTGCTTCGCAAACGGCTGTTAAAAGAGATTGGTGGAGATATGATACAGCTACTAACAAATGGACACAGATGGCAGATTTCCCAGGCTATACCAGGGATGCCGTTGGTACATTTGTAATTAACGGAACCATCTATGTTTTTGGCGGAGTAGACAGCGCATTTGATTATCTGAGTGATTGCTGGGCTTATGATACCGGGGCGAATAAATGGACGCTTATTGGCTTAATGCCTGATTGGATTGCTTTTCCTAGCAGTTTTGTGATTAATGGCAAGGGATATTTTACGTGTTATGTAAGTGGTAGTAATGGCCTTGAATCAACCGATTTAAATGTGTTTGACCCGAATACCAAAACGTGGACTACGGAAGCCAGTTTCCCCGGTACTGCACGCCAGGCAGGTGCAGCCTTTGTATTGAATAATGTAGCTTATGTAGGGTTAGGGCAAAGTCAATATAGTACTATATACGGCGATTTCTATGCATATACACCGGGCAGCAATACATGGGCTTCGGTTCCTAATTTCGGCGGTGGCTTAAGAGCATGGCCCAGCGCATTTGTGATTGGCGGTAATGCTTATGTAGGTACCGGTTCTTATGTTTCCGGCAATTCCCTGGTTATTACGGACGACTGGTGGCAATATGTTCCATCTGCTCTCTCTGTAAATGAACTAAGTGCCGCAGGCGATTTTATTTGTTATCCTGTTCCGGCTAAAAATTTCGTCACGATAGAAAATACCTTGCACAACAGTAACGAGGATTTGAATTATTATGTTTACAACATGGCAGGGCAATTGGTGGATGCAGGCAAGCTTACTAATAGCGATAGCAAGTATTCTCTGAATGTCTCGGAACTTTCCAACGGGGAGTACTTACTTTGCCTGAAAGGTGATAATATTCCCATGGTATCGAAGAAGATTGCTGTAGTGCAATAAAATTTTAGCGAGAGGGTGTAATACCTATGACGATGGGCCTGCATTATTTTAATGCAGGCCCTTTTTTCTTTTATGTCATGGCGATTTAGGAATATATTAACAGTCTTTAACTTCTCGTTAACTAAATTCTAGTCCAACATGAAGTAGCTTTGAGTTCAGTTGTGTTGAGGTAGCTGGATTACCTTAGCTATCCTTTAGGCGGGGCTTGCGACCATTTGCAAGCCCTCCTTTTTTAAGTATACCATGATACTTATTATATTTTTTAATTAATTACTATTCTTGAATACTATAATAGAATATAATGGCAATATCATTCACATCATCAGGTGTGAGCGGATTGCCATTTCCCGGCTCATTTGTAATGTTCCATGTACCCGGTTTATCCTTGCAGGGAGTAACACTGTACTGCATACTTCCATATTGAGGATCGGGGCCTAAGGTAATAGGAGCACTACTAAGCTTTGTCCCAGACAAGTATAGGTTGGGGGTGTTTGCTGCGGTTGCAGGAATGTCTGCCACAATCACCACTTCCGTTATTTTAACCGTATGTCCATTGGTAAAGTATGGAAAGCGTTGGGTAATATCCATCATTAATTGTTGTGCAGTTCCGCTTTTAGGATTTAGGAACTGGTACCATTGAGTTGGAAAATCGCGCCGTGCGCTGAAAGCCCTCATAAGAACCAACCCCGGGGCTGTAACAGCCTTGCTCAATTTGCTTTGAACACTTGAAGTAGCTGCAGCTTGCAAAGCAGGTCCGCCATCCCTGGCCGTATAGCTGAAATGAACTATTAAATCAGTAATTGTTTCCGGGTCGAATTGAGGATAAGCGCTCGGAAATTCCAATTGCCAGGTGCTGATAGCCCCTGCCCTTTCAAAAGGAAGGTAGCGTTCATCGTTTAGGTTCATCTCAAATAAGCCGCTGTCATTTACGCCATTACTTGTAGCAATGTATTGTATAGCAGCATAATTATCAAGGAATCGGCTGTCGTTGGTAGGCGCACCTGTAGAGTCGGTATTGCGCGGGTAGGAATTAGGTGTTTCCATTGGATTCGCAACCATTCGCACTGAATTATTCATCAATGTCATTTTGAGGCATACAGGCGTATAAGGCCCTACCACTCCGGGTATCGTCACTGCGATATGCTTTACCCGACGGAAATAATGTCCCGGATAATCCAAGTCAAACAATTCTTCAGGAATATTAATAAAGCACGTTCCGTTTGATTTTAATTGCAGCAATGCTGCTGGATCCAGTTGGGCAAGTGATATTTGACGGGTAAGTTCATATTCTCGCACATTATTGGAATAATAATCCGTTTCCATTTTTTTCAAACTGTTCATCAAAGCTTCGCCGCTTAAAAGCCCTTTGTGCAAGCTATCCCAGTATCCATAGTTAATATAAGAGGCACCGGTAATTCCCAATTCGTAGCCGAAACAAACTTCAGCCTGTTTGGCAAAACTGTAGGCCAATTGGTAACTTTGGAAGTAAACATTGGATATTTGGGTTACCATCCAGCTATAAAGTTGCTGATTGGTATATTTATTTTGCAAAAAGGTTTGGACATCTTCTGAATTTTGAATAAGCGTTTGCTGGTTCTGTTCGTCTTGGGTGGCTATGTCAATCTTCTTTTGTGCCGATTGCAATTGAATGGCTATTTGAGCCAATTCATCGGTAGCGAGTTGTTGTTGGAATGCCCATTCTGCTGCTCTGCGCAAATATCCCGCATTTACACTATTTAGGGAAGCTGTTTTATCATCCACATGCGACTCGTATGTCATATATTGAACAAAACAATCTGCAATTGCACCTAATTGTTGTCCGCCTAAACTGAAATCAACTTGTGGCGAACCTCCAAACCCGCTTATTCCACCGGAAAATTGGGGTATCGCATGCAAAATACCAGCTATCATGGTAGCAGCAAGAATAGGATCTTCCCTGGAAATAGAGGATTGGTTATGTGCCAGAGCCTGGTTTTCCAAAGGCAGTAACCCGGCGCTTATCAATCCGGCATAATAGCTTTGTTTATAAGTAACAAGTGTTTGGTATGCCTGTAAGTTCTGCAATCCAAAATTAGCATCTGCAATTTGCATTTGCTTAAGGGTGTCGATATTTTGTTGCACGGTTATTTCCTGCGAAGCGCGGAGCAGAGCTAATCCCTCGGCATCTTGTTTTTCAAGGGCCGCTAATAAGGCTGCGCCAAGCGATTTCACTTCAGTACATAATTCAGTGGCTTTTTGTATCATTACACTGAAGCGGTAGTTAGGTAGTACAC
>Ga0207037_10047_pt1 | contig 41097 bp, 33 predicted proteins | sample Alteio_BWMinCont_75_FD_153268 | JGI IMG/M metagenome (GOLD analysis project Ga0207037, IMG submission 153268) | Enriched cells from forest soil in Barre Woods Harvard Forest LTER site, Petersham, Massachusetts, United States -... | ecosystem: Environmental > Terrestrial > Soil > Temperate forest >... | reverse complement strand
ATCAAGGCACGCCGGAGAAAAAAGCGACGAAAGCGGTGATTGCTGCTGGAACTGGATTGGGCGAAGCCATTCTGTACTGGGATGGCCAGCATCATCGAGTGGCCCCGTCGGAGGGAGGACAGGCCGATTTTACGCCACGCACCGAGATCGAGATCCAGATGCTTACCCATTTCAACAAGCTACTGCCTCACGTGTCGTGCGAGGAGGTTATCTCCGGCCGGGGCTTCCGCAGAATTCATGAATTTCTAAAGCCTTCTTTGCGCCACCCGTCGTTCGATACTCCAGAGGGAGATGCGGCTCGCGAAATCGCGCAACAAGGGTTGGCGCAATCTTGCTGGGTTTGCGTCGAAACTCTTGAACTGTGGACCGAGGCTTATGGTGCGGAGGCCGGGAATCTGGCATTGCGAACGCTTGCGCTCGGCGGAGTCTACGTGGCAGGCGGCATCGCTCCGAAAATTCTGTCGAAGCTTCGAGATGGTAGCTTTTTGCGTGCTTTCTGCGGGAAGAGCAAGTTCGCAGAGGTGCTGGCACGGGTTCCGATCTCGGTAGTCGTGAACGAGGATGCTCCGGTGTGGGGAGCTGCCTATCAAGCGCTCAGAGCGCGACGACACCAAGGCTAATGTCTAGCGAAACCTTCGCACTAACAGGTTGTATCGGTCTGATCGATATAGGCCCAATACGTACAGCGTCGCCTTGCCTTGGGTGGAGTAGATGACCTGGCGGATGCGGAGCAGCGGGTGCCCGCGCGGAACCTGCAAGAGATTCGCGGTGGTGGACTCGGCGGCGGCGGCGTCGGCTTCTTCATCGGCGTACGCCAGCTGGATTCCGTAGTCGTGCTCCAGAATAGAAAACAGCGAGCCACGCGCAAAGGAAGCGCGGGTAAGCCGGTTGAACTCCTGGGCCGGCCAATAACAGGTTTCCAGGGCAAACGGTTGGTCGGCTCCCAGCCGCAACCGCGACAGCTTGCATAGCGCAGTGTTATCCGCCAAGCCCAGGCGCGCCGCCACTGCCTGCTCGTTATCGACCACACTGAACGACATAACTCTTGAGCAAGCACTCAGATTTCGCCCCGCCATCAACTCGGTGAATCCCATCAATTTGTTGAAGTGGATCTTGGGGGGCGCCACGAAAGTTCCGGCGCCGCGCCGCCGTTGCACCATGCCTTCCCGTTCGAGCACGGTCAACGCGTGGCGCGCCGTCATCAGGCTCACCCGGTGGATCTTGGCGAGTTCCCGCTCGGACTCGACGGCGTCGCCCGGTTTCAAATGTCCGCTTTCAATGCGCTTGAGAATGGTCGCCTGAATTTTCTTATAAGCGGGCGTTCCGTTTTGATGGTTGTTTGGCATGAATGCTCTCCGGAGTCATTCGGCTGAGAAATCATCGAGTTTTATAGCATGCTTTTGTTGCAAGCGAATGAAAAGTTCGCGCTATGTTCTGGTCGCTCGTGTGCTATAGAGCTAGAGCAATCCAGAATAATGTTGGTACCGAGCCACCGCAGTTCTTGCCTTCCTCGCGTGCTATAGAGCTTAGGTCCATATGCTATAGAGCGGACGAACACTTCATAAAGACTCCCACCTTAATCCTCTCCGGGACACTTGTAAAGAGGGAGGCAATACATCAACGTAAGAATACTGATTTCTAGAGCACGATATTCCATTTTATGTATCCGTCAATGAAAGGTTTCCACGGCAATTAGCTGCTTGCCCAATCTGTGTGGCGTGGTTTGCACAATATTATGTGCTATAGCCCAATCTGAGTAATCACGACGGCAAAAAATTAACAATCCTTTCATTTTTTTCTTGACTGCTAATGTGAATCTACTATATAGCATTGGCCAGTCGTTATTAACGGTGCGGGTGTGTCGTTAGTGACTCGGGATGTGGTTATTCCAAATCCGGATGTCTTCTGTGGAGGTGGCGTGATGCGTAAGTCGATGAGAGTTGGGCTTGCCCTCTTGCTGTTGATCGGACTTCTTGGCGCAGTCGAGATAGCGTCGGGACAAGAAGTCTCTGCGGCAATTGTAGGGTCGGTTGTAGATCCCAGCGGTGCACCGATCAAAGGCGCAACCGTGGTCGCGACCGACACGGAGCGTGGCGTCTCGTGGACCGCACAGACGAATGACACAGGGTCGTTCAACCTTCTGCGCCTTCCTGTGGGAACGTACAAGGCCGAGGCTACCGCTGCGGGTTTCGAGAAGACCATTTATCCTCCGTTCACGCTGGTGTTGAACCAGACCGCGCGCCTGGGCTTTCAAATGAAGGTCGGCAAGGTCACAGAGAGCGTGGAAGTGAGCGCCGCGGCCCCCATTCTGCAGACGGAAGATGCTCAGGTGGGGAACGTGATGGATTCGAACAGCATCACCAGCCTGTCGCTCACGAGCCGCAACTACATTCAGTTGACGCTGCTTCAGCCGGGAGTAGTCACGACCGATCCTTCGACGTTTAATTTTGGTTCGCAGACGGCCGAAGGAGCCAATAACGGAGGCGGGCGCCCCTATATCAACGGGAACCGCGAAGAGGACAACAACTTCCTATTAGATGGTGTCGACAATAATCAGGCATCCGATAATCTGACGGGCTACACACCATCGCCTGATGCAATTGGCGAATTCAATCTGATCACCCAGAATGCATCCGCCGAGTTCGGCAATTATGCCGGCGGCATCATCAACGCAACCATCAAGTCGGGCACTAACAAATTTCACGGTGACATTTTTGAGTTTTTGCGTAATGACTTCTTCAACGCCAACAAGTGGGAGAACAGCCCATACGTCTCCAACACGCCAGGCGGTCTACCCACCCCGAAACTGCGTTGGAATATCTTTGGCGGGACTGTTGGCGGTCCGATCATCAAGAACAAGCTGTTCTTCTTCGGTGATTATGAGGGCACGCGCCGCGACCTTCCAGCGAGCGCCAGTCAAATCACCGTGCTCACGCCGGCCGAGACTACCGGTGACTTCTCCGGTCTGCTTGCGACCAGCACTCCTACGCAGCTCTACAATCCCTGCGCTGCCGGAACTGGGGGCTCCTCCTCCGTTCCCTGCAACATCCTGCCCCCAGCTTCCAGGCCGGCCTTTGCGGGCAATATTATTCCCGCCGCAGATTTAAACCCCGCTTTCAGAGCTATGGTGAACAGCCCGCTGTATCCAAAGGCAGTGGGGAGCCCTCTAGCGAATGGCTTCGGTTCGGCGGTCAATACCACCTTCAATCGGTACAACACCGACCAAGGCGACATCAAAGTTGACTATATTCCATCCAGCAAAGACCACATCAGTGTGCGCTATTCCAAGTCTGATGAGTACGATCCCGGCAGCAACTCCCAGCCCCTCTTGGGCAATTCTCTGAGCGAAGCGTGGCTCAATAATGGAAGCGCGAACTGGACCCACACTTTGTCGCCAACCCTGCTGAATGAAGTTCGTTTCGGAAAAAATGGCATCAAACTGATTGCTCCGACGGTCACGTTCGACCCATCGGTAGGCAACTTCGCGAACACCATAGGCATTACGGACGGGAATCCAGCAGGGATCCAGGGGCTGCCGGAGTTTGGTTTCGCAGGCGGCACTGGCAGTTCGGTCGGGCAGGGGACTCTCACGAATCTCGGCTCGCTGGTGAATCCCCAGCACTTTTCCTCGACGGTGACCCAGTTCGATGAATCTTTGATTTACACCCACGGACGCCATGTGATTAAGACCGGCTTTCAGATGCAAAGGTACAATTTGAATGTCTTCTATCCCGGTAATGCCGGCGAGTTGGGCGCCATCGTCTATGGCCTCGGTCCCGGTGGGAACTATTCTGGCAATGGCACAGCTGGAGATCCGTCAGCCGATTGGGCACTCGGTCTTCCCGTGAGCGTCGGCCGCGGCGTCAGCACCGGTGGATGGCATGCACGCGACTGGCTCTTCGCCGGTTTTGTGCAAGACGACTGGCGCGTAACCGAGACTCTGACTTTGAACTTGGGCCTCCGGTACGAGAATCGTACCCCGTGGACCGAGCTTCACAATCACCAGGTGAACGTAAATATCAATACAGGCGCCTTACAGTTTATTGGGAACACTCCAGTTCCCGCCGGAGTTGTCGGCAGCAACGGATTTCCTGCCGGGTTGTACCCCGCTACGAATGGATTACCGGATTTCCAGCCTCGCTTCGGCTTCGCCTGGAGTCCAGCGAAGTGGGGAGGCAAAACCGTGATTCGCGGCGGCTTCGCGATTTCGTCGTTCCAGGAGGGCACCGGGACCAACCTGCGGCCGACGCAGAACCCGCCCTTCACACCACCTCAGTCTGCGGGACAGAATGTGGGCAGCGGCGCCACCGCCTTCAATACGGAGAGCGCCTTTGCGGCTGCGGCACCCCCGGCGGGTGATCCTTTCATTAACTCCACAATGTTGACTTGGACGAACATCCAGCCCGCAGTAGCCGATCAGTGGAACCTGACGGTCCAGCGCGAAATTGCGCGCAACACCACGTTCCAGATTGGCTACGTCGCCCAGCGCACTACGCATTTGATGGTGCCGATCGATCTGGCTCAGGGGTTGCTGCATTCGGACGGTTCTGTCACCTATCCCTTCATAGGCGGTCGGAATCCGATTGGTACCGTCATCAATGGGATTACGACAACTGCTCCCACGTATGGGCCAAACGGGCTCGGTCTCGTAAAGCAGAGTGCCGCTGTGGGCAATATGAACTACAACTCGCTGCAGGCGGTGCTGCAGAAAAAGTATGGACATGGACTCGAGGCTCAGGTCTCCTACACCTGGCAGAAGTGCATGGCCAACAGCGCCGGTTATTACGGCAGCTGGGGCGGTCAGTCGCAGAATGCCGACAGCTACTGGCAAAACATCTTTAACCCCAATGGCGACTATGCGAGGTGCTACTGGGATACCACCAATGAGTTGACCGCTTACGCGGTTTATGACCTGCCGATTGGCCGCGGCAAGCAGATTGGGCATGACCTAAATTCAGCATTAAATGCGGTGGTTGGAAACTGGGCCATCAGCCCAGCCATTAGCTGGCACGGCGGCTTCCCGCTCAATCTTCGCGGGTCCGACAATTCGGGAACACAGGACATTTTCTCGCCACGCCCCAACTGCAACGGTGCGGTTTCTTATCCTAAGCAGACGGTGTCGGGCGGAGTGATGTGGTTTAATCCGGGTGCGTTCACCAACCCGGGGCCGGGCACGTTTGGGAATTGCCCATCTCAAGGCCCGGTCATCGGGCCTGGATATTCCAATACTGACATCAGTATGCAGAAGAATATCCCGTTTTCTGAATCGATGAGATTACAGTTCCGGGCGGATTTCCTGAACATCTTTAACCATCCGAACTTCAACGCGCCAAGTACCTTCATCCCTGGCGGAGGATTGATTACCAATACTCAGGATGCGCGGGAGATGATGTTCGCACTGAAGCTCTATTTCTGAAGATCTGACGCTGTACAATGGGGCAGGCGCCGCAACGCGCCTGTCTCCTTTTTATGTCCGGGCTCTCGCATCCAATTCATTGCTGCTTGGTTGTTTGCCTGATCGCTACGTGTGCGCCGGCTCAAACGGCGAAGAAGGTAGCTGGCGCTAGCGCGTCCTCGACGGAACATGCGCTGACGATGGCCAAATCCGGCCACTGCGAAGAGGCGTTGCCGCTGCTGAAACAGGCAAAGTCGCAAGCCACGGACAAGGAGATGAAGCGCAGCATCGGCTTTGCGGGCGTGCACTGCTCGATGTTTGCCGACCAGCCCGAGTCGGCGCAGGCTTTCCTTCAGTTCCTCAATCACGAGTTCCCGCACGATCCGGATGTCCTGTACTTGTCGGTTCACACTTACTCGGATCTCTCGAGCCGAGCTGCGGCGGACTTAGCTTCGACGGCGCCGATGTCAGCGGCCGGCCACGAACTTCACGCCGAATCTTTGGAGACGCAAGGGAATTGGGACGGAGCGGCGAAAGAGTACCGCTTGGTTCTGCAGGAGAATCCGAAGATGCCGGGAATTCATTTCCGGCTGGGGCGGCTGCTGCTTTCGAAGGCGAATCCTACGGAGACTGACGCGGAGGAAGCGAAAAAAGAGATGCAGCAGGAACTGGAGATCGATCCTGAGCATCCGGGCGCGGAATATGTTCTGGGCGAGATGGCGCGGCAGGGTCAGCAATGGGATGAAGCGATTCAGCATTTCTCCCATGCTGCCAAGATCGATTCCAGTTTTGCCGACGCTTTTGTGGGGTTGGGAGGGGCGTTGGTCTCGGAAAAGAAATTTTCGGAAGCGATCGTACCGCTCGAGACTGCCGTCAGAATGCAGCCCGAGAATCCAACGACGCATTACTTGCTTGCGATCGCATACAGCCGGACCGGCCGCAAAGAGGATGGCGACAAACAATTTGCCATCCAAAGACAACTGACCCAAAAGGGTGCCGCGGGCGAAGACACTCCACCATCGCAGGCAAAGCCGAACTAGAAGGGCTGCATCAAAAGATCAAAATGGTGAGTTCGCCGCCGATCAGGAGATCCTTCATTTTTTCTCGACGCCGCTTCCTTCGGGGATTGGGAACCAGCCTGGCGCTGCCGTCATTCTCTCGACTTGCTCGAGCGCTCCCCGAACCCGCTTACCCGTTCGAGGAAGTTCCTTCGGCAGTGAGCGGCATTTCCTGGAAGCATACCGCCGGAAAATCTCCGCAAAAATACCTGCCAGAAACGACAGGCGCCGGCTGTGCCTTCCTCGACTACGACAACGACGGTTGGATGGACATTTACCTGGTCAACAGCGGGCAGTGCGATTTCTTCAATCCAAATCCTCCGCTCCGCAATGCGCTGTACCGAAATAATCGCGACGGAACCTTTACGGACGTCACGCAAAAAGCCGGGGTGGCTGCTGGCGGCTATGGCCAAGGAGTGGCGGTCGGGGATTACGACGGAGACGGTTTCTCTGACTTGTACGTAACCCAATATGGCAGAAGCATTCTGTATCACAACAATGGAGATGGAACCTTCACCGATGTCACCGAGAAAGCCGGCGTCGCCGCTCCGGGATGGTCTGCAAGCGCGGTGTGGTTCGATTATGACAATGACGGACGGCTCGACCTGTTTGTCTGCCGGTTTGTGGACTTCGACAAGTCCAAGAACTTGCCTTGCGCGGCCGGTGACAGTCCCGGATACTGTATTCCACGGCTCTACAAGCCGATGGCCAGTTGGCTGTTCCACAACAACGGGGACGGGACGTTTACCGACGTCAGTAAGAATTCAGGAATCGGCGATCACCTCGGCAAGGCGTGGGGAGTGGTTGCGACTGACATCAATAACGACGGTCTCATGGACCTGTTTGTTGCCAACGACACGGTACAGAACTTTCTGTACGTTAATCGTGGCGGCGGTAAGTTCGAGGAAATCGGCGCGCAAGCTGGGGTTGCCTACAGCGAGTTCGGGCGGCCACGCTCGGGGATGGGCCTCGATTCGGCGGATTTCAACGAGGACGGCTGGATGGATCTGTTCGTCGCCAACATCGACCACGAGATGTATTCGCTTTACAAGAACAATGGCGACCTGACTTTCGATGATGTGGCTGGATCAGCCGGGATTGCATCCGCTACCCGCTTGATGAGCGGCTGGGGATTGAAGTTTTTCGACTATGACAACGACGGCGATCTTGACTTATTTTTGTGCAACGGCAACCCCGATGATCTTATCCAGGTCCTACGCAAAGACGTGAACTACCAGGAACCCATGCTTTTGTTCCATCGCACGGGCACAGGTTTTCAGAACCTAACCGCGGAGAGCGGCCCGATTTTCGCGAGACCTCTCTCGGCGCGTGGAATGGCGATCGGCGACTTTGACAATGACGGCGCGGTAGATGTGCTGGTTACCATTAACGATGGTGCGCCGCTTCTTCTGCGAAACCACGCGGCCAGACAACATCACTGGCTGGGAATCAATCTGGTGGGGACAAAATCGACCCGTGACTCCGTCGGCTCGCGGATCACCTACCAGGCCGGCGATCTGAAGCGCCACAGAATGAAGGTTGGAGGCGGCAGTTTCCTCTCCTCCCACGACCCGCGTATTGTCCTCGGCCTGGGCGAGCGCACGAAGATCGACTGGGTCGAAGTAAAATGGCCGTTGCCCAGTGGCGCAACGGAACGCTTTACGGATCTTCCCATTGACCGCTATGTCACTATTGTGGAGGGCCAGCGGAAATGGAAGTGACACCGATTGTGTCGTCTTGAACCCACCCTTGGCTAGCGGAGATGGATCTCAATTGCAAACTGGTCGCGATAGTGACGCTCCTTCTAGCGATCGGGGCCGCAAGTCAGAACAGTGATCAGAAAGCACCTGCGCGGCAGCCCAATCCGAGGGAAAACTATGTTGGTGATGACGCCTGCCTTAGCTGTCATCAAGGGAAGGTCGAAAGTTTTCACCGAACCGCCCATTATCTGACATCCCGACTCCCCGACAAGGATTCCATTCTGGGTAACTTCAGTCCGAGCGAAAACGTTCTTAAGACTTCGAATCCCGATCTGTTTTTCCGAATGGAAGCCAAGGACGACGGCTTTTTCCAGACCGCCGTGCAAGGCATACCGCCCTACACCACCTCACGCACCGAGCGCTTCAGCCTGGTCGTTGGGTCGGGTGGAAAGGGACAAACTTTCTTGTTCTGGAAAGGTGATCTGCTTTTTCAATTGCCCGTCTCCTACTGGAAAGAAGTAGGCTGGGTCAATAGCCCCGGTTATCGAGATGGGGTGGCGTACTTCGATCGCCCTGTGATTCCGCGCTGTCTCGAATGCCACGGAACTTATTTCGAGTCGCATGCACCGCCTCCGAATCGTTATAACCAGACTGGCTTTGCGGTTGGTATCACCTGTGAAAAATGTCACGGACCTGGACGCGAACACATTCAGCACTTCAGTTCAAAATCCCCTGATGCTCCCTTGGAATCAGGCATCCTCAACCCAGCGCGATTCTCGCGAGACCGGCAGATGGATCTTTGCGCCTGGTGCCACGCGGGGCACGGCGTACCGTCGCAGCCGACATTTTCCTATATTCCGGGTGAACCTCTGAATAAGTACCTTGAACTACCCCAGCCCGACCCAGACGCACCCATCGATGTTCATGGAAGCCAGGTCGAACTACTGAAGAAAAGCCGTTGCTTCCAGTTATCGGCGATGACCTGTCTCACCTGCCACGATGTTCACACCGCACAGAAGGACCCGGTTGCACTCTCTGAGCATTGCTTGCGCTGCCACAAAGTCGGGAGCCATCCTAAGATCGCGCAGCAGATCGCGAACAACTGCGTTGACTGCCACATGCCGAACCAGCAGACAAACCTCATCATCTTTAATTGGAATGGCCGGAAAGTGAGCCCTGAAGTGCGGAATCACTGGATCAAGATTTACCCGGAAGCAAACATCTCTCCGCAACCGACGCACTAAGCCTGGCAGCGGGGACACGTTAAGCGATGGTAGGCCGCGTCCTGTAGTAAGCGACCACAAACAAAAGACCGAGCAGCAAATCCGTGCCGGCAAAGACAATATCTGCCGGGTGCATCCGCCCTTGCAGAACCAGGGCTACCACGGCTAAGCCGTAACTGAATTTTTCAACTACCGAAGGGATCATTAATGGTCGATGGCGCTCCGGGTCTCTCGCGATGAAAACAAACGCAATCTGCCATGCCAGTCCCGCGCCCGCGAATCCGTAGAAGAACCCCGGATGAGTAATCGGGGGCGGATCGTTTCGGCTGATCACGTCAAACATAAAGTAGAGTGGGGTGAGAGTCAGCACGCCCCAGATGCCCGCGATCCAAAATACAATCTTCGCAAATCTCATGGTTAGCCTCGAATCGTCCACAGTCACAGAAATCTTATAGCAGGAACAAACTCTTGCGCGAGATTGCGATAGCTTTCTCGGTAGAATATGAACATGTTCGTATATCTACAGCGGCGACTGGACATCGCCGCTGCCAGTGAAATAAACTGATAGCCTGCTCGTAGGAAGCGCGCACCCTCTTGCGAGGATTTGTGGAACAGTGCTTCGAGTCGGTTCGTCCCGGCACTCCTCCAATATAAGGAGGTTCTCGCATGGCTACGATCCAGCAATTGAACATCAACGGGCGCACTTATAGCACCGAAGCGGATGCCGACACCAGCCTGCTCTTTGTGTTGCGCGACCATCTCGATCTGACCGGTAGCAAGTACGGCTGCGGCGAAGGCCAGTGCGGCGCCTGCACTGTCCTGATCGACGGCAAGTCCCGTCGATCCTGCATCACCCGCGTCGGCGATGTCGCCCAGAAACAAATCACAACGATTGAAGGCCTCGCCCAGGGCGACCGCCTGCATCCGGTGCAGCAGGCATTTCTGGATGAGGGCGCGATGCAATGCGCCTATTGCACTTCTGGAATGATCATGACGGCCGTCTCGCTGTTGAACACCATGCGCGATTCATCCGCGGGTGAAATCGCCCGATTAATGGAAGGCAACATCTGCCGCTGTGGAACCCAGCCGCGCATTGTGTTGGCGATCCAAAGGGCGGCAAAGGCCGTGAACGCGTCCAAGACATGAGTAAGGATTTGCAATTCGACGCTTCGATAGAACCGGAACGCTACGAACTCACCGCGCCTCCCACGTATCACTTCGATGTTGATCGGCGTGAGTTTTTCAGATTCCTTGGCGCCGGGATCTTGATTGTTTGCGTATTGAAGGACGCGCATGCCCACCAGGAATCGGGTGCCGGCCAGGGGGCACAGGGGCCATCACTCCCCAAGGAAATCGGAGCCTGGCTGCACATCGGAGAGGACGGCAACGTCACCGTGTACACCGGCAAGGTCGAGGTCGGGCAGAATATCCGGACATCTCTCACTCAGGCCGTCGCCGAGGAACTACACGTTCCCGTGGGCTCGATCCAGATGGTGATGGGCGATACCAAGCTCACGCCTTACGACCGCGGCACATTCGGCAGCCGCACTACTCCGGAGATGAATTTGCAGTTGCGGAAAGTGGCGTCTGCCGCTCGCGACACCCTGATCGTGCTAGCCGCGGCTCAATGGCAGGTTGATCGCAAGCGTCTTTCCGCGGCCGACGGTAAGATTACGGATTCGGAGAGCAAACGCACGGTTGAATATGCGGCGCTGGTCAAAGGTAAGCAGCTCACCGAAACCCTTCCCGTGGAAGACCCGCTGATTCCGGCTGCCCAGTGGACGGTCGCCGGCCAGCCGTTGCCCAAAGTCAACGGCCGCGACTTCGTCACTGGCAAGCATCGCTATCCATACGATCAGAGATTGCCGGACATGCTCTACGGCAAAGTGCTGCGTCCAGCCTCCTTTGGCGCGACCCTTTCCTCGCTCAACACGCAAGAGGCGGAGAAAATACCCGGTGTTGTCGTCGTTCACGATGGCAATTTCGTCGGGGTTGCGGCGCCCAGCGCGGAGATTGCATCTCGCGCCTTGGCGGCAATCCGCGCCGAATGGAAATCCCCGCCACAGATCTCGAATAAAGAACTGTTCGAGTATCTGAAAAAGAATCCTGCCGAAGGCAGCGGCCCTCTGGATTCGCCCTTCCGCTATGAGAAAGGGTCGATGGATAAGGCATTGGCATCCGCCGATCATCGCCTGCAGCAGACTTATACAGCCGAATACATTGCTCATTGTCCGCTCGAACCACGGGCAGCGCTGGCGCAGTGGTCGGGCGATGATTTGACCGTGTGGACGGGCACGCAGCGACCCTTTGGTGTCCGGACGGAACTAGCGGCAGCATTCCGGGTGCCCGAAGAACGGGTCCGTGTCCTGATGCCAGACACAGGCTCCGGTTATGGCGGGAAGCACACCGGCGATGCCGCCATTGAGGCGGCGCGACTGGCGCGCGCGGCGAAGCGTCCGGTCAAGGTAATGTGGACTCGTGAAGAGGAATTCACCTGGGCCTACTTCCGTCCCGCTGCGGTCATCGATGTCAACAGTTCGGTACGCAACGATGGCAAGATCACCGGCTGGGAGTTTCACAATTACAATTCGGGTGCGGCCGGTATCCCCACTTTTTACGACATCGAGAACCAGCGAATCGAGTTTCATCCCGCACGCACTCCCTTGCGGCAGGGCTCCTACCGTGCGCTCGCGGCCACCGTGAACCATTTCGCCCGGGAGTCGTTTATGGACGAACTGGCTCATCAGATAAAGATGGATCCGCTGGAATTCCGCTTGAAGAATTTGAAGAACGAGCGCCTCAGTGCGGTATTTGAAGCCGGCGCGAAAAGGTTCAGATGGAACCAGGGGAAAACCAATCCAGGCCGGGGTTTCGGCATGGGCGGAGGCTTCGAAAAAGGCGGCAATGTTGCCACGTTCGCCGAAGTTGCCGTCGATAGGAAGTCCGGGGAGGTCAAGGTGGCTCGCCTGGTCACGGCATTCGAGTGTGGCGCTATCGTCAACCCCGACGGTCTCCGCAATCAACTCGAAGGCGCCAACATCATGGCCCTGGGCGGCGCGCTTTTTGAAGCCATCGAGTTTGCAAATGGCCAGATCCTGAACGGCCGCTTCTCGGACTATCGCCTCCCGAGATTCAGCGACGTCCCCGTCCTTGAGACCGTGATGATTGACCGCAAAGACATTCCTTCCGCGGGTGCTGGAGAAAGTTCTCTGGTGGGCGTGGCTCCGGCAATTGCCAATGCCATTTTCGATGCGACCGGTGTGCGTTTGCGTTCGCTGCCACTGGTTCCGAATGGCTTAAAGGTAGCCTAAGGGTTCCAAACGCCACTCATTCGATCAATTCCACGTCCACGGTTTGGTTACAATAGAAGGCATGAAAGACCCATTGGTCATTGCTGGCCGCGAGTTCCGTTCCCGGCTCATCGTGGGTACGGGGAAATACAAGTCATTTCAGGAAACCGCGCGGGCGCTGGACGCCAGCGGGGCAGAGATGGTGACGGTCGCCGTGCGCCGCGTGAATCTCGATCGCAGCAAGGAATCGCTGCTCGACTACATCGACGCCAAGAAATACTTTCTGTTGCCGAACACCGCCGGCTGCTACAACGCCGACGAGGCCATCCGCGCGGCGCGTCTGGGACGCGAGGTCGGTCTGTCCGATTGGGTCAAACTCGAAGTCATCGGCGATCAGGCAACGCTCTATCCGGATGTCCAGGCCACCCTCGAGGCAACCCGCGTTTTGGTGAAGGAAGGTTTCACCGTGCTGCCTTACACCTCGGACGACATCGTGTTCGCTAAGCGCCTTCTGGATGCCGGCGCCAGTGCGATTATGCCTTTAGGAGCGCCCATCGGCAGCGGCCTGGGGATACAGAACGCGGCCCATATCCGGATCCTGCGCGAGATGATTACAGGCGTCCCGCTGATTCTCGACGCTGGCGTGGGTACGGCTTCCGATGCGGTGATTGCGATGGAACTGGGAGCCGACGCCGTCTTGATGAACACCGGAATCGCAGGCGCTCAGGATGCAATGTTAATGGCGGAGGCGATGAAACACGCCGTGCTTGCGGGGCGCGAAGCCTATCTCGCGGGGCGTATGCCTAAGAAACTATACGCGACGGCAAGCTCGCCATTGGAAGGCGTGGTGCGCTAGATTCTGAAAAACAAAGGGCGGCACCAAGCCGCCCTTTTGATTCTTCCTTCACAAATCAGAGCATCTTCACGCTATCCACGTGAATGGAGTCTCCAGTCATCGCCCCCGTGACGGACACATGATGTCCTTCATGTCCCTTCAGTGCATCCGGATTGTCGACGTTCACTACCTTCTGATCGCCATCCGTGACGATCACTGCCTTCCCGCCTTTTCCCAGGCACTTGGTCATGCAGGCCGCGTGGCTAGCATTGGCGCCTTTGGCGCCGCACATGGAGTCGCTCACGTAACCGTTCACGGTCGCGGACTTGTCTCCCGTTCCTGCCGAGGCTATCGCAACCATAAACAAGAAAACCGAGACGGCAGCGAAGCTCATCAGTACTTTTTTCATAGCACACCTCGTTTAGCGGCTAAACCGCAGATTTTTGTAACCAAATCTCGCCTTGCCAGTATTCCGCTGCGCCCACGCAAGTCACGAACAAGGCGGAACTATTACAACATCACCTTGTATTTTTCAAAGGAAATTTAGGAGAACTATACCACAAAACTAATTGCGCCGAAGCCCCGAAAGAGCACCGTTATTTCCGAGCGGCGTTTGTTTCTTGCGTTGCAGGACGTGCCGGTGGCGGCGGCGCGACATACACTACCTCGCCCGGACGCGCATAGTGCAACTGTTCCCGGGCCTCTTTCTCGATCGTGTTGGGATCCGGAGCCTGCAGTGACTTCACCTGCTGCGTGTAACGGTCGTTTTCCTTCTGCAAACCTTCAATTTCCTTCTGTAGGGTCTGGTATTCGGTTTTCTTCTGCCGGTAGACCACCATGCCGTTCGCGCCGAACATCACGTGCGCAAACAGCCAGACCGTGAGCACGGCTACCGCGCCGGTCGCCAATCGTCGCCGTATGCTAAAGAGAAGGGTTAGCGTGGGGCGAAATTTTGCCATGATCCGGTCGGCCCAGGCTTCGGCTTGTGGCGCGCGCTCCACCAAGGTGCGCAGGCCATCTTCGGGACGCGGCAAAACTCGGATTGTAGGGAAACGTCCTATTCGAAGGCCCATCGTTTGTTCGCCGCGGGCGAACGTCTCGCGCGGATTCCATCCCAGTCTCCCAGTGAACGTCTGTTTTACTTGCGCCGTCAAGGGAAATTTCTCTCGTTGGCGATCAAGGGAATCAACTTTGACAAATGGGCTTGTCCACTCCCCGATCCATTCGGCCTGGGGCAACGTCCGCTCGACAGTTGCCGGCACGGCGGATTCACTTTCCTAAGTGCTAGCCTTTGATACCGTACACTGGAGGGCTAAGGGCTGATCTCATATGACTGACAAGAGAATCGTCATGACGACCGCCGGATCCGTCGACGAAGCACGCCGGATTGCCGAGACATTGGTTGACCGCAAGCTCGCAGCCTGCGTCAACATCGTCCCCAGGGTTGTATCGATTTATCGCTGGAAAGGAAAGGTGGAGGAAGCGGAAGAATGGTTGCTGTGGATTAAAACCGCGGCTCCTTTTGAGAAGGTGCGGGATGCCATCCTCGAAATGCACTCTTACGAGTTGCCGGAATGTCTGTCGATTTCGATTGAAGCCGGCAGCCCGGACTACCTAAAGTGGCTTGCGGATTCGGCGGAATAACAGATTCCAGCGCAGTTCGCGCCGTGCATCCAGATGAAACGCTGCCCGCGGAAACAAGTCATTTTTGCGTCAAGGCCGGGGGAAGGATTACTCAGGAACCTTTGCACTCAAGTTGAGCCGCCAGTAATCCAGCGAGAATGGGGGATCGTCGATCGCTGCCTGGCGGACGAGTGCGGCAACGAATGCCGCGCGCGATTCGTCGTCTGGAATCCGCTCCAGATGTTGACGCAAAATGATGCTGCGCAAAAAGTCTGAATATTGCAGTGAGCCTTCCAGAATGGTCAGCGCGGGTTCCAGGCTGGTCTCAACTTCGATAAATCCCGCGCGTCGCATAACCGCGGCGGCAGTTTCCGCATCATCGAAAGTCCACGGCTCGCGAAAACCGCTAAAGTACCGCGCATACTTCGCCGTGGCCGCAAGTTCGCCGATTCGCTGGCGTAACCGCGCCAGATTCGGACCACCGCCGCACTGCGCCTGTAGCCATCCCCCGGTCCGGAGCACGCGGAACAGGCTGCGAAAGAGGCGGTCGTGGTCCAAGACCCAGTGAAAGGCAGCCGTGCTGAAAATGCCATTAAACACACGCTCGAATGGAAGATCTTGCAGATCGGCAGCCACCAGCAAGAAGTTGCCGCCAAAATCGGGCGAGAGGTAGTCCTGTGCGGCGGCCAGCATATTTTGCGACAGATCCACGCCGACCACTCGACCTCGCGGCAGGCTCTGCAACAACTGGGCTGTCAGCCGCCCAGTGCCGCAACCAGCGTCCATAAGCCACTCGTCACCGCGCAGGTGCACTCTAGCCAACACTTTCTGACCCCAACTGGCTTGTGGCCCGGAGATACGATGGTATTCAGTGGCATTCCACTCGCGGGTTTGGGAGGAATTCGACATGCAGCCGCTGGTCCCGTACGGGCAAGGACGCCCGCGCCTACATTGCCGAGAGTGCCTGATCGAGGTCGGCGACAATGTCTTCAACGTTCTCGATTCCCACTGAAATTCTGACCATGCCATCGGTGATGCCAATCTCTTTTCTCACTTTCGCACCAACTGCGCCGTGGGTCATGGTCGCAGGATGTGAAATCAGAGTTTCCACCCCACCGAGGGATTCAGCCAGCGAGCAGACGCGAACTTTCCTGAGCATCTTGTTGGCATTGGAAAGTGATCCAGTTTCAAAGCTGATCATGGAACCGAAGCCTGTCATCTGGCGGCAGGCGAGCGCATACTGCGGATGATCGGGCAGGCCGGGATAAAAAACCTTTCTTACTTTCTTGTTTCGCGCGAGGAATTCAGCGACTATGCGGCCGCTGCGATCGTGTTGCTCCATGCGCACCGCCAGCGTCTTGACCCCGCGCAGCACCAGCCAGCATTCAAAAGGCGAGAGGATCGCTCCCGTGACTTTTTGTATGAACCCCAGTTGCTCGGCCTGTTCCGGGCGGGTGCAGACCACGACGCCTCCAAGGCCGTCGCTGTGGCCGTTGAGGAATTTGGTGGTCGAATGCACGACCATATCCGCTCCTAGGGCAATGGGTTGCTGAAAATAGGGCGACAGGAAAGTGTTGTCGACAACCAGTTCGACTTTCTTGCGGCGGCAAACCTTGCTGATGGCCTCAAGGTCAGCGAGAGCCATGAGCGGATTCGTGGGCGTCTCTACATACACCATCCGCGTCTTTTTGCGAATGGCGCGCTCGACATTTCTGACGTCGGAAGTGTCCACGTAGGTGAACTCGATGCCGTATCCGGTGAGGACCTGGTTAAAGAGCCGCGGCGTTCCTCCGTATAGATTATTGCCGCAGACGACGTGGTCCCCCGATTTGTACATGGTGCAGAGAGCCGTGATCGCGGCCATCCCGCTGGCAAACACGCGGGAAGCGATTCCGCCCTCGAGGGCTGCGAGATTTTTTTCCAGACGCGTGCGAGTCGGATTAGAAACCCGCGCGTACTCGTAACCTTTGTTCTTGCCAATCTCCTGCTGGACATAGGTGGAAGTGGGATGAATTGGCGCCGAGACCGCTCCGCTTTCGAGGTCAGGCTCCTGCCCGACATGGATGGCACGAGTGGCAAAACCGGGAAGCTTATTTTTGGACATGATTCAATGTTTGGGCTGCAAGCCAGACCCAGCAAGCTGCGTCTCCACGCTAGAGACGTCGCTTGCAACGTCTCGCTAGACCCCACCCTCAAAGATCTTTTTCGACAGATAACGCTCGGCTGAATCTGGAATTATGGTGATCACACGCTTGCCCGCGCCGAGACGCCGTGCAATTTGCAACGCCGAGAACACGTTTGCCCCGCCGCTGGAGCCGGAAAGCACTCCTTCGCGCGCTGCCAACTCTTTCACCATCCCAAAAGCTTCAACATCGTTGGCGACCACAACTTCGTCGCACACCGAAGCGTCGAAGGTCTTGGGGATGAAGCTCGATCCGATCCCCTCCACCTTATGAGGGCCAGCCTGTCCCCCTCCCAGCACCGAGCCCTGCGTGGTCACCGCCACCGCCAGCACGTTGGGTAACTGCTTCTTCATGTAGCGGGCCACGCCGGTAAAAGTGCCCGCAGTTCCGGCGCCGATTACCACGGCGTCAATCTGTCCTTCCATCTGCTCGAAGATTTCGCGGGCGGTAGTTTCGTAGTGATAGTCAGGGTTGGCGGGATTCTCGAACTGCGCGGCCATGAATGCGTTGGGATCGCGGGAGGCCAGTTCTTTCGCTCGCTTAATCGCTCCTTGCATGCCCTCTGCGTCCGGGGTCCGGGTCACCTCGGCGCCGAGGGCCCGCATGATCATCACTTTTTCCTCTGAAAATGCCTCCGGGACAAACAGCGCAACCTTGTAGCCGCGATTCACTCCGATCAGCGCCAGTCCGATTCCGGTATTCCCCGCCGTGGCTTCAACAATCGTTCCCCCGGGCTTGAGCAGGCCCTGCTCCTCGGCTCGTCCAATAATCCCGATGGCGGCCCGGTCTTTTACGCTTCCGCCGGGGTTCAGATACTCGAGCTTGGCGTAAACCTCCGCCGAACCAGCGGGCACAATACGTTTCAGTTTGAGGATGGGAGTTTCGCCAACAAGCTGCGTAATATCGTCAGCGACCTGCGGGCGGGAGCGCTCAATGGTTGTCTTCTGCACTCTACAGGGTACGGAAGCCGCGCGAAGGCGTCAATCGCACCAAAGGGGTGGGTAGTTAGTGCTCCTGACTTGATGGCGGCATCGGCGAATATTCATAACACAGTCGCAAGCATCCCCGGACCTGACATCAAAAATTCACATGACAAATTGAGAAACCCAGAGGATAATGTGTCCCCTTTGAAAAGAGGCCTCATGAATCGGTCTTCCCGCGCCAGCAGGACACCCGTCACGCTGTCAGACTCAATCAATGGACACCTCAACCGGTACGCCCTCGCGGCAGGCGCAGCCGGAGTCGGCGTGCTGGCATTGGCACAGCCATCCCAGGCCAGGATTGTTTACTCTCCAGCTCATGTGAATTTCTCGCAACACCCGCCTGTGACCCTCGATCTTAACCACGATGGAATAGGCGATTTCATTCTGGCTTTAGGCGGACGCGCCGAGTCTAATTTTGCATCTCAATACGCTTTCGTTTACTCCCCCCGCTCGAATCCAGGCAACGAGGCGATCGCCACCGCTCAAGGGGGCTATGAACCGGCGGTTGCGCTCCGCGCCGGATCACGAATCGGACCCGGCAGGCTGTTCAACGGAGAAGATATTCTGGCAGCACACTACTCCCACTTCGGGAAGGGTTCCAGTTCCACAAACTGGGACGGCCAGTGGGGGAACGAAGGCAAGGGCCTCAAGGACCGCTATCTCGGCCTGAAATTCTTCATTAAGGGAAAGGCTCACTTCGGCTGGGCACGGGTTACCGTCACGACAAGCGGCAAGACCTTCACCGCTACCCTAACCGGCTACGCATATGAGACGATCCCCAACAAGTCGATCATCGCGGGGGAAACGAAGGGACCAGACGGCAAGGGTAGTTTGGAACGTCCGAGTCCGGCATCTTTCGCCACGCCCACTGTCGCACCCGCCACGCTTGGCTTACTGGCGATGGGATCGCCCGGTTTCTCGATCTGGCGTCGGAAGGAGTCGCTGGGCGCAACTCCGTGAATCGCAGGAACGGCCCGGCGCTACGACAAGAGTCCTCGTGACAGAGTACAATTTCAGGCGATCGTCGGTGTATTCCGTAAGGAGCTTTTATGACCCGATCTGCTCTTCCCACCAGGAAACCCGCCAACCTTTCCGAGTCAACCCATCATCGGCTCAACATGTATGCACTCGCGGCGAGTGCGGCCGGAATCGGAGTACTGGCACTGCCTCTGCCAGCCGAGGCCAAGATCATTTACACGCCAGCCAATGTGTACATCCGTTTTGGTCAGATGGTGCCACTCGATGTCAACCACGACGGAGTCAACGATTTCGCTCTTTCTAACGTAAGTTTCTCTGGCGCAACGTTCTATAGCGTCTTACGCGCTGGCGGCTATAAAGCAAACGCGATTGTGAGACAGTACATCGGCGGCAAATATGGGGGGCTCTCCGACCTTAAAGCTGGAGTAAGTGTGGGGCCGAACAGACGTTTTTCGCACTCCTCAGGGCCTGGCATGGCGGAATACTGTGTCGGACCGTACTGCCATTCATTCCTCGACCCGTGGGCCCACGGAGGCAAGGGAGTTAAGAATAGGTATTTGGGACTGAAACTCACAATCAAGGGCAAAGTGCACTACGGTTGGGCGCGGCTGACCGTCTCTATCGGCGCCCCGAAGACACACAGCATCGTAGGCCATTTGACCGGCTACGCCTATGAGACCATCCCGAACAAACCAATCATCACTGGCAAGACAATGGGCGCGGAAGGGATCGACAACCTAGTCGAACCACTGAAACCCGCATCTCTCGCTGTGCCCACGTCCAAACCTGCCACGCTGGGCCTGCTTGCAATGGGTGCGCCCGCACTTTCCATCTGGCGGAAGGAGTCGATCGCTACGCAGTGAAGGCAGCGCCTGCCACGCCCGCGCGCCTACTGCGGAGCGTGCTCCTGCCCAGGATAATATCCGCTTCGGGTGCGGACCGTGAGTTTGCCGTATCCCTTGGCCTTCGCATCCACGTGGATGGCCCTGTAGCCGCCCACACTCTTCGGGGTTGAGGGCTTGTAGCCAATGGTGTATTGGTTCCGTATATCGTGAGCCACGGTGCGGCTGATCTCGTCCACTTCATCCAGGGTGCGCGGTAGGAACGCGATCCCTCCGGTTCGCTGGGCAAGCGTTTCCAGCGCCCGGCGGGCGCGGCGCGCTTTCTCTTCCCCCAGCAACCCGATCGCGTACACGGTCGGGCCGTTCTCTTCCTGTAGGCGGCGAACCGATTCCTCCAGCGATTCCCGGCTGGCATTGTCCTCTCCATCCGTCACTACAAATAGAACTTTCTTCTGCAGTCTGGCGTTCTTCTTCATGTAGTCGGCCGAAGCCACGATCGCATCGTAAAGCGCTGTGCCCCCTCGCGCTTCGACCTTCTCCAGCGCCTCGCGCAGCTTGTTGATGTCACTCGTAAACGGCTGGTCCAGGTAGTATTCATCATTAAAGTTGACCACAAAGACCTGGTCCTGCGGATTGCTGGAACGCACCAGGTTCAACGCAGCCTTATTCACTTTGTCACGCTTCTCCCGCATCGAGCCTGAGTTATCGATCACGATGCCCATCGCCACGGGCACGTCCTCATGCCGGAACGAAGTGATCGTCTGCTGCTGATTGTTCTCAAAGACCGTGAAAGCGCTCTTGTCCAGCGTCGTCACCAGGTGATTCTTGTCATCCATCGCGGTAGCGTGCAGCACTACTTCTTCGACTTCCTTCTTGAAGACGAAGACTCCACTGTCACTCGACGATTGTCCCTGATCTTGCGTTGGTTGGGCCTGAGTTGGCTGAGGCTGGCCGGGTTGAGCCTGACCGGGTTGAGCTTGGGGTTTCTGAGCCTGGGTTTGCTGATCCTGGGGCTGCTGAGTCTGGGGTTGCTGAGTCTGGGGTTGCTGAGTCTGGGGTTGCTGAGTCTGGGGCTGCTGAGTCTGGGATTGCTGAGTCTGGGATTGCGGGCTCGCGGTCTGAGCCGGACTTTGCGGCACCTGGCCTGGAGTCTGCGCCGGTTGCGTTTGCTGCCCTGCTGTGTCTGGTACTGCGGTAGCGACTGCCTGGTTCCGGCACGCGATAGCGGTGAAAAGAACAGCAACCAGCAGAACCGGAACCCGACTATTCCGAAGGAGCATAGTACCCCGTCTTGGCGTACACCTTTAGCGGCGGCAATCCTTTAGGCGGAATCAGCTTCACTTTTATCTTACGCCATTTGCCGTCGTGCCCGGGGTTTTTTGGACGGTATCCGAGTACATATTGGTTGCGCAATTCAATCCCGATTTTTGTGGCTACATCGGCCAGGTCGTTGGGGTTATCTATGGTGAAAGAACGCCCGCCGGTGAGTTCCGCGACCTCGCCCAGCAGCGCCGGCCCCAGAGCCTCTTCGGGAGTTGCCATGTAATGGTCGTAAATCCCGATGGCGTAGATCAGTACGTCCGCCTCTTTGACCGTGGACTTGATCTCACCTTCGGTGTAGCGGCTGTGGTTGTCGCCTCCGTCGGAAATAATGAGCAGCGCCTTCTTCTGATACTTTGCCTGTCGCATCTTGCTGACGCCCAGATAAATCGCGTCCAGCAGCGCCGTTCTGCCCTTTGGAACCGTATACACCAGCTTGCCCTGAATATCCTCCACCGAAGAGGTAAAGTCGGAAACCTCCTGCGGCTTGTCCGCAAACGCCACCATGAAGAACTCGTCCTGCGGGTTGGCCGTCTTGAAGAACTCCACCACCGCCTCCCGAGCCCGCTCGATCTTACTGACCATACTTCCGCTCATGTCAAAGATAACCCCAATCGATACCGGAGCATCCTCGCTGGAGAAGTGGCGGATCTCCTGAACGTCCTTGCCTTCAAAAAGCTGGAAATTCTCCTTGTCCAAGCCCGTGACCAGGCGGTTCATGGGATCCGTAATTGTGACGGGTACGAGAACCAGGCTGACATCGACCTTCAGGGGCTTGGTGTGAGTCTTCAGGGATGGATCTATACCGGCGGAAGGATCGGACTTGGGGGGCTCTACCCGCGGGATAACGTGAACGTCATCGATCGGAGTCTGCGCCCATGCGGTTGTCACCGCACTGCCGATCAGTCCTGCAGTGACCGCAAGGAGAAGCGGGAAAACGAGTGTCCGCCCAGCACACAGCACACTCCCCCCGAAGGCCCCGCGAGGGACTATGTGATCGCGGTCTCCGGTCAGGCGGGGAAACGACCCGCGCCTTTGCTTGCGGGCCACAAACACCTCATTAGGCCTGATCGTACCACAGCTCAAACCGGGTGGCGCCAGCCTTTTTTTTTGCCCACCAACGACGTTCCAAGCTCGCACCAGGGTTGCCTCAAATCGATTCGTGAATGATCCCGTTACGCCGATTTAATCATCCTTGCCGAAGCCACTTGTCAAATCCCTGTCAAATCCGGAAGGGTCTCGTCTTCACCGCCCGGTTGTCTCCGCGCGTCTGCGTCCGAGCGTTCCTGAACCTAATTGTGCTTGCCGCAAAATCGCCTTTGAGCCAACCTGCAAACCGAAGCCCACCTTCTCTTGTACAATTCCTGTTTCTGGCCTATGGCTTACGTCGAACCGTTCCGCGCTTTGCGATATAACCCCGCCCGGGTCGATTTGTCCCAGGTTCTGACCCAGCCCTACGACAAAATCACGCCGGAAATGCAGAGCCGGTACTATGATGCCAGTCCCCACAATCTGGTTCGCATCATCCTGGGCAAACCGCAACCGACTGACCACTTAAAGGAAAATGTTTACACTCGGGGCGCCGCGTCCTTTGAGAATTGGCGCCAGCACGGCATCTTCCTGCAGGATCCACAGCAATCGCTATACCAATACATCCAGCGCTTCAGACCTCCCGGCGGGGGAGCCGAATTGGAGCGCCGCGGTTTCATTGCCCTGGGCAAAATCGAAGACTATTCAGCCAACATCGTTCATCGCCATGAGCAGACCTTGGCCAAGCCCAAGGCGGACCGTCTGGAGCTGTTGCGCGCCACCCGCGCTCATTTCGGCCAACTGTTCATGCTATACAGCGATCCCGCCGCCGAGATTGACGCCGCACTGTCGGCCTCCGCGTCAAATATGGAAATCGGTATGGAGGTCCGCGATGAATATGGAGTTCTGCATACCGTCCAGAGAGTTTCCGATCCCGGCCTCATCGAACTCGTCTGCGGCAAGATGCGCGACAAAAAGCTGATCATAGCCGACGGTCATCATCGCTACGAGACCGCCATGAACTACCGCAACGAGCGCCGCGCTGGCCAGGAACCGGCTTCGTCCGGATCTAAACTCTCCCCCTACGAACTCGTCATGATGACCTTCATCAACATGGACAGCCCCGGATTGCTCATCCTTCCCACGCATCGGGTCGTGCATGGGCTGGAATCGTTCTCTCCTGACGATCTTCGCGACCACGGCCGTTCCTATTTCAGCGTGGAGGAGGTCGATCCATCCATCGATGCCACTCGCGCCGTCGGAATCCTCCGCGCCGCGGGGCAGGCTGGCACGGCCCTGCTCGGAGTCACCGCCAATCGTGCGTTTCTGTTCGATACACCGAGGCCTCTCGCTTCCGATGTGCTTCAGGGCCTCTCGCTTCGCCAGCAGTCCCTCGATGTGGTCCAGCTACACAAATGCCTGCTCGAAGCTGTGCTGGAAATCTCAGAGGACGACATTCGCGATCAGAAAAACGTCAGCTACGTCCGTGACGTGGGCGATGCATTAGCCCGAGTTCGCCAAGGAACGGCCGACGTGGCCTTTCTGATGAATCCGGTCCGCATGCGTCAAGTCCGCGACATCGCCTTCGCCGGCGACGTCCTGCCCCAAAAATCCACCGACTTCTACCCCAAATTACTAAGTGGCCTGACCGTTTATGCGCTGGAGTAACCCGCGCCGCCTCGTAGCGCCGGTCTCCGGCCGGCAGTCGCGGGGACGTCTCGTCTGCGCAGTGTTAGCGTTTGGAGCCGCGGTTTTCCTCGCTACCACACTACTCGTTTTCAGCTCACCCGAAGAAAAACGCATCTCCATCTACTCTAATGCCGCGAACTACGCTCTGCCGGTTCTCGAACGCAATGGCGACGAATACGTTGGCCTGCTCGAAGTCTTCGAACCTTTGGGCGCCGTCAGCGCCAAAGCAAATGGACCTCATTGGAAGTTCCGCTACTATGAGGTCGAGAGCGAGTTCACCGCGGGAAAAACTCGCGCCCGCATTCACGGCGCCGACTACGACCTTCCCTCAAGCTTCCTGCTGGAGAACGGCCGTGGCCTGGTGCCGCTCTCCTGCCTGGGCACGCTTTTGCCCCGCATTCTCGGCGGCCCGGTCACCTTCAATCAGAATTCCCGGCGCTTGTTCATCGGCAACGTGGCCGTGCACTTCACCGCTCAAGTGAGCAAGACCACGCCCCCGAAGCTGGTGATGAACTTTACCGCTCCAGTAAATCCCACGATTGCCACGGAACCGGGCGAGCTGCGCTTGTCGTTCAACCGTGAAGCAGTCGTGGCTCCCGGCTCTCAAGGGCTCACCTTCGACAGCAAGGTCATCCCTTCCGCCACCTTCCAGGAGAGCAACGGCGCGGCAGGATTAGTGATTGCCGCCACTGTCCCTCTCATGGCAAGTTTCGCCAACAACGGACGCACCATCATCGTTGAGCCGGTCCCGCAAGCCGCTACCACGGCTGCGCCCACTCCTCCGGCTCAGCCCCCGCAGACTGCAGGCTCGTCCACTGCATCGACGGCTCCCGTCAGTGCTCCACCGCCAGTCATTCGGCATTATTTCGCGGTCGTGGATCCCAGCCACGGAGGCGAGGAACGCGGCGCATCGCTCACCGACCAGCTGGCGGAAAAAGATATCACTCTCGCCTTCGCCCGCCGCCTGCGGCAGGAACTCGATCTTCGCGGTATCGCGACCTTGCTCCTCCGCGATGGTGACACCACGCTCACTCTCGACCAGCGCGCCAGTTTGACCAACTCCGCCCGTGCCGCGATTTACCTCTGCGTACACGCTACCTCTCAGGGCAATGGCGTCCGCGTGTACTCCGCGCTCGTCCCGGCGGGTGCGGACAACCATGGCCCATTCTTAAGCTGGGACGAGGCTCAAACGGCATTCCAGCTCGCCAGCCGCACTGCGGGAGTCGGGTTGGTGCGAGACTTGCAAAGCAAACAGATTCCGGCACGCTCTTTGATCGCGCCGCTTCGCCCCCTGAACAACATCACGACAACCGCCTTGGCGCTCGAAATCGCGCCTTCATCCGACGACGTGTCCCAACTGAATTCTCCCGCCTACCAGCAACTGATCGCGGGGGCGATCGCCACCGGAGTCGCGAATTTTCGCGACCGACTCGAGGCCGGACGATGATTCCCCGCCACCTCATCATCGGCGTAGCTGTCCTGCTTGCCATCACGCTGGGAATGGGCTTCTACGTTTGGCAGATGCGCGGCCGCGTCGATCGCAGCGAAGTTTCCGCAGTCAATACTCAACCCGTGGCGCCGCCCGTTTCCGGCCCCTCCGAACAAGTCACTCTGTACGTCGCCTATGACGACGCCGGAGTATTGCGTCCCAAGCCGGTTCGCCTGCCGCTGCCCGCCGGACGCCAGGAGCGCGCCGCGGAAATCCTTCGCGCCCTGCTCACCTTGTACCTCGACAGGTTTTCGCCGCATCCTTTAGGCGCCGGCTCGGAAATTCGCGACGTCTACCTCGTCGATCCCGGACTCGTCGTCATCGATCTGAACGCCGCCTTCGCCGACAACCATCGTTCCGGCGTGCTGGTTGAAGAACTCACCGTGGTTTCCCTGATCCAGACCTTGTCGGCGAACATTCCAGGAATCACTCGAGTAAAGATTCTGGTAGAAGGCAACGAGCGCGATACCCTAGCCGGCCACGCCGACCTCTCGAATTTCTACGATGTCCCCGCCGTAACCCAGGTAGTCGCCCAACTGCAAAACACCCAGTAATAACAAGAAATGGAGGACGGCGTCCTCGTTCGTCCATCGCACATCTCCGCGTCCTATGCGGTCGTTCTCCGCGCCCTCTGCGATTTAAGATCTTTTTCTTGCCCAACCTCAAAACCCGTAGCAAGGATGAGGACAGCTCCCCCTGCTACAATCGCCCCTATGTTTTATCGCTCCGACAACCGAACCCCTGACCAGATGCGCCCGGTCAACATCCTGCCCGGCTTCATCAACACCGCCGAAGGCTCGGTCCTGATCGAGGTCGGCAACACCCGCGTGATTTGCACCGCCTCGATCGAAGAAACCGTTCCACCATTCATGCGCAATAGCGGTAAAGGCTGGATCACCGCCGAGTACAGCATGCTCCCCCGCGCCACGCTAACCCGCACCCCGCGCGAGGTAACAAAAGGAAGATCCAGCGGACGCACCCACGAAATCCAGCGCCTGATCGGACGCTCCCTGCGAGCCGTAACCGATCTAGTAAGGCTGGGCGAACGCACCATCTGGATTGACTGCGACGTAATCCAGGCCGACGGAGGCACCCGCACGGCGTCAATCACGGGCGCCTTCATTGCCCTCGGCTTAGCGCTGGAAAAGTTAGTCGAAGCCGGAACCCTGACCTCAGCCCCTCTGCGTGATTTCGTCGCCGCCGTTAGCGTCGGCATCGTCGACGGCGAAATCCTCCTCGACCTCTGCTACGAAGAAGACTCCCGCGCCGACGTAGACATGAATTTCGTAATGACCGCCGGCCGCAAACTGGTCGAGGTCCAAGCCACCGCCGAACACCAGGTCTTCGACGAACAGCAATTGACAAAGATGATCGCCCTCGCCGGACAAGGCGTCCAATCCCTGATCGCCAAACAACAAACCATGCTGGGCACGCTGACGCTGCGGCAGTAAAGTAAAGTTGAGGGCAGTATCCTTCGGGAAAACTTTCGGTCGGGCCCAATGCTGACATTCCCTACTGTGGGGACGTGGCCGATCAATAATTCTCAACGAGTGCTATGGATCCATTGCACTCATTGAGGGGTTTTACCGTTGACGCCGCACCTTAAATAGGATAACATGCTACAAGATACATTATCTTCCAGATAACATACGATCTTTGACAATCTAACCAGGGTTCCATAATGGTACGCCTGGTCGTGGCGCCCCGCCGTTAACTCCTATGTTGTCTAGATTTTGCGCGTAACTCATTTAAACTCAAAGATCTAGCACATTGTCGTAGAATAAATCGTGTGTTTTCAAGATTTTGCGTACGAATAGGGGGAGGGGGGTCCAGCACTAAACAGTAAACTTCCCAACTCGGGAAAAAGCGCGAGGGCATCTTCGCTCCCCATCCGCCAGCGCGAAAACTGGATCGGGAAGCGTCGAATGCCCTCGCAGGCCAACCATTTTTCTTCGCGTCGCCTACGAACCCTCAGGCGCGTGCAGCACCCGGAAAGTGTTGCCGCCGTTGGACCAGACGAGGATCAACGCGTCTTTTCCTTTGGGCACGCTTCCCAACGCTTGCTGAACATCGGACGCGCTCTGAACGTCGTGCCGGTTGACCTGCACGATGATGTCGCCACGCTGCAAGCCGGCGTTGTCCGCCGGGCTGCCAGGCTGCACCTGTTCGATTACGGCTCCGTGAAGATCTTTGGGAGCCTGCAGTTGCTCACGGATATCGGGAGTGATGTCGCTGAGACCAACTCCCCAGTGCATCTTTCCGTGATCGGCTTCGGAGGTTTCGACGCCTTGCTTGTCACGACTGCCCATCGCCTCTAACGTGACTGGAACGCTCAGGCTCTTGCCATCGCGAAGCACTCCGAGTTTGATGGTCGCGCCCGGAGTCTTCTGTCCGACTTCCACCTGAAGCTCGCCGGCATCGGTTACTTTCTGGCCGTTGAGCTCGGTGATCACGTCGCCGACCTTCAAGCCGCCCTTGGCTGCGGGCGATCCGGATTCGACCGAAGTCACAACCGCGCCACTGGCATCGCTCACGTCGAAGAACTTGGAGTTCTCCGGCGTGACATCGCTGATTCCGATTCCCATGTAGCCGTGAGTAACTTTGCCGTCGCGGATCAGTGTGTCGACAGTAGGCTTCACAATCTGCGTCGGGATCGCAAATCCCATTCCCGAGAACGCTCCCGAGGAAGAGACCAGGAAGGTGTTGATGCCGATCACTTCCCCATGTGCATTGACTAATGGACCGCCAGAATTTCCCGGGTTGATGGCCGCGTCCGTCTGGATGAACTCACCGGGCTTGCGCGCATTATCCGAAAACGGATTGGGACGGTTGAGTGCGCTCACGATGCCCCGGGTTACGGTGAAGCGGAAGCCCATGGGATTCCCGAACGCGAGCACGGTCTGCCCCGGATGCAACGCAGTCGAGTCGCCCAAAGGAATACTGGGCAGGCTGCCTCCATCCACCTTGAGCACTGCCAGGTCGGTCAAGGGATCGGCGCCGACCAGCTTCGCGGTCATGGTCTTGCGATTGCTCATCGTGACCCGAATGTCCACCGCGCCATCGATGACGTGGTTGTTGGTCACGATATATCCGTCAGGCGAAATAATGACCCCGCTCCCGATCCCGTGCTCGATCTGCGGCTGCGGCCGTCCGTGAGGGCCGAAGCCCTGACCAAAGCCCGGACCGAAAAATTGCTGCATGTCGTCGGGGATTTGCTGTGGTGCAGCCATGTCTGGTTTGCTCTTGGAAGTGACGGCGACGTTCACGATGGCTGGCGTCACTCGCGCAGCCAAAGTTTCCATTGCCTGGTCGAGCGAGAGCAACGCTCCGACACTATTGTCGTCGAGCGCTGCCGCCGCCGGGGCCGGGGATGAGACCGCAGCCCGCGCGGCCATGGGCTTTGCGGTTTCGTAGGTTACGAGAGCCGCGAGGGCTGCGATTGCGACTGCCGATGCAGCGATGCGGCCCGCGGTTGTTTTCCAGTTTGCTGGGTTCCACTTACTCATTGTTTACTTTCTCCTTTGCAACTAATTATTTAGTTTGTAAATGCGAACTGATGCTTGTTTGTTTGAACCTTCTTCTATATTTGTTTTGCGGGAATTCTGGTTGCACCCGGGATGCGGCTTGCATCCAGGATGGTCACGTGCCAGACGGAGATTCTCCAAAGCATGGGCCCTGCTTCGTCATACTGCGCGCTTTGCATTACTACAAATACCGCCTGTTGAGATATGCCGTGGCCGATGATTGTCGAGCCCTCCTGGGGCACAACAAACTGGGCTTCCAGCAGCGTTGCAGAATTTTGTTTTGGGTTCGCTTGGCGGTCGGAGATGGCTCCAGATGCCGCTGAAAAACTTGCTCGGACTGAAGTCTCTCGCCTCAGGGGCTGAAGCCCGACGTTTTCGGCTTGTAACGGCACGAGTGAACTCGTGCCCTTCCCGATTCCCTGCGCAAGAAGGCTCGTGCCCTTCCCAATTTCCTGCACCTGCGTGAGTAAGCTCTTCGCCTTCCCAATTCGACGCGTCCGCACGAGTGAACTCTTGCCCTTCGCAACTTGATGAACCTGCCCGAGTGAACTCGCGCCCTTCCGAATCCGATGTGCCTGGACGAATTCTCCAGCAGCGGATTCAGGGTGGAAGACGACCGGAGTTGCGACCACGCGGTTCTCGAAGGAACTCTGGTTCGTCCCTGGCGTAACGGCGACTTCCGGCAGCCGGTCTTCAAACGCGACCAGTTCGGGCGCGCGCGATAGCGACACCAGACATGCAACGGAAAACGCTGCTACCGAGAATAAAGCCGGCTTCCAGATCCGGATCGCGCCGGAGCGGTTGACGTCCAGAATTTGCGTCACGCGCAGCGAAGTCTGGCGCATCCGATTGACCGCGCCTTGCGCCAAAGCCAGCCCGCGCCGCATGAAACTCTTTTCCGCAACAGAGATCAGGCATCGCGCGTAGCCTCTCGGGTCAGAGGTCGTAGCCAGGACTGTGTCGTCACACGCCATCTCTCGTTCCAAACTGAGCTGGCTCTCAATCCACCACACCACAGGATGGAAGAACAGCAAACCTTTCAAGATCTGCTGGGCAAGATTCGTCCAATCGTCGCGGCGCCGCAAATGAGCCAGTTCGTGGATAAGAATCGAGTTCAACTCGGCCGTGGAAAGTTCCTGCAGGGCCCAGGTTGGAACGACCACCACGGGCTTGAGAAAGCCGATGGCTGTGGGCACCCTCAGCCGGTCGGACTGGCATAGCGCCACGGCTCTCACCGCCTGAAACTCTTGCAACGTTCCCCGCAACACCGGGTCAAGTGTTTCGGGATCCACCAAGGGGCAAGTGGCGCGCAGTTTTCGCAGCTGCCAAAGACCAATGCCCACCCGGAGCAGCGCCGCGCCTGCGATCACCGCCCACACCAAAAAAATATCGAGCGCCCACGAGCCGGGAAACGTGATGGCAGAACCCGCGCTCCCTGCGCGGGCGCTCGACGCGGCAACGCCAAGCACTGGCAGCGCTGCAATCGTGAGTAAAGCAGAGAACCATACCGCAAAGCGGGTACTGGAATTTCGCCGGCCCATGACCCGAAGCAGAATCCAGGCAAAGAGCCCGATGGCAATGCCCTGCAGCACGCAGTTCAGCATGCCCGCCGCGGAGATCCGGACCAACTGGTTCAGGTTGAGCGCGGCAAGGGCCATTTTATGATGCGCTCCCCTTGTCGCCGTCCGGCTGGGTGCCTTCCAGAAGCTGCCGGAGCCGCTTCAATTCCTCGGCGTCGACGCCACGGTCTTCCAGAATGTTCAACACCAGCATTTCATGGGAATTCTCAAAAAAGCGATGAGCCAGATGGCGAATTTCCGACCGCGAAGCTTCCGCCCGCTCAATCAACGGCCGGTAAACGTGTGCCCGGCCATCCTTTATATGCCTCAAGTAACCCTTTTTTTCGAGGATGCGAATGGTGGTCAACACCGAGTTGTAAGCCAGTTGCGCCTTCTTGGGGAGCGCCTCCAGCACCTGCTGGACGGTCGACGGCCCCTGCTGCCAAAGCACGTCCATAAGCCGCAGTTCAGCCTCAGTCAGGGTTGCGGATCTAGTCGGCGGCAAGAGCCATCCTCCATTTCTAAATTATTAGACGCGAAGAGAGCCAAAACGTCAACTAATTATTTAGTTGCATGAGAGGGCCGTTGGGTTGCATCCGTCGGCAGTGCTTGCGCCGTTGAAGCGAGTCCATGGAGGAATTTCCTGCCGAAATACGTTGTCGAAGCGCCAACTTAGCGCAGTGGGCCTGCCGGGGAGAGATGGTTGTCGAGGCGGCCGAGACTTCGTTCTCGCGACCTTCCAGAACCAATAGTAAGATGACTGCCGCTTTCGGGGAGGAAGCGTTCTATGCGCCGATCAACGTGCTGTGTGCTAGTAGAGCTGTTCGGGTCGTGGCTGCGCAGTTTTGGGCAAAGCACCCCAAAGTTTACCACTCCGCAAATCGTGGCAACGTTCCAGCGCCTTAACCAGACTGGTGAGATTCCTCCGACCACGATCTACACGCCAAAGAATTGCGGGACGTTCCGTAAGTGTCAGAGTTGACAGATTGAATCTGCAGCCAGCAGTTCGTTCAGGGCAGATTACTGCCGGTTGGCCCGTTATCCCTGGCTGCGATCGCCAGTCGTACGCCGATTTGCCGGAATTTATTTGGCTCAGCTCAGGACGCGAGGGGCAAGCCGGCCCCAGACGCCAACCGGGAAAGCGTTCTGGGGCCTGACGCAACCCAGCGAATCGAGCGCGGCCACGTCTCGTGAAGAGGTCTCAATAGACGATCAGGTGAATCTTCGAGTCGGTGAATTCTTCAGTTCCCGACACGAGTACTGCTACTTCCACCTGATTGTTGGTGAGGCTGCCGGTGTGTAAGCATTCGCCATCCTGATTCCCACAAGCGTCGACTGCGAAGACCGCCCCCTGGCCGCCCCCGAAAGTCTGTGAGCTATACGTGACCGAGTAGATCCGGTCGTCCACCTCAAACCCGAAATCGAAAATGTAGTCCCCTACCCCAGTGATATCGAAGAGAAATCCGCAAGGAGGAGTTGTGGCGGCCGCTCCGGAGAGGGTGGAGTTGAAACAGGAGATAATCCTGCCGGCGTTGAACGGACTGAAATGAAGCATAGCCTTGACCATGCCGCCGGCGGTTCGCGCCTGCGACGCGTTGCCCTGCACGTCCAGGGTTGCTATTGGCGAGTTCGTTCCGATGCCAACTTGGCCTGAGGCCGTCAGGGTCATCACATCGACTCCGGCGCTGTCATTACGGAAGTTCAGCTTATTGGCCCCCTGCGATGCACTCTCTCCGGTGTTCAGAATCTGCCAGAACATCCCACCGGTTCCGGTAGTCTGCATCTCCAGCGCGGTTCCGACTCCTGACTCCGGCCCCTGCTCCAGGATGGTGAGGAAATTAGGTTGCGAAACCTGCAGACCCCATGTGTCCGGGCCGCCGCTGATGGCCTGGTTGTTTGTAAAAACGTTAGCCGCCGCGAGCTGCGGCACTTTGGTCGTGTCGAGATTCAGGGTGACCTTGCCGCCGTTGCCGCCGCCGGTAAGGTCGGTTCCGGCGGTCACGCCGGTGACGGTGCCGGGAAATTTCTGGCCGCTGACGAACGTCACTTTCCCCGTCTGGTTCACCTTAAACGTGGTGCCGTTGACTGCTAGTGTTGGGTCGGTTCCGTTCGGGAATAGGGTTAGCGTGTCGCGAACGTCGCCTTTTCCATTGACATCGAGTGTGGCGGCGGGAGTCCCGGTGTTGATACCGATCTGGGAGCTCTTTTGGAAGATCAGCGAATCCACGATGTCGCTGGTCGAGTCCCACATGGGAATGAAGTTCGCGACGCCCTTTCCTGTGACGGCAGGGTTGGCAGCAGACGCTGCATTGTTTTTTGTAGCGGCTACAGTCGCGCTAGTCTCGCGGCTGGCTCCGTTTGCCTGGCTTTTGTTCGCCAAGACGAAGGCCGAAGGTGGCAGCCCGCCAACGGTCTCGGCGTCGGCAGCTTTCAAGGCATAGGGGACGCTCATTAAGAGGATGCGCGGCTGCTCGCTTCCGTTGTTGATGCTCACGCCCAGCCATCGCGCCTCGCCCGAGGTGAACAAATCCAGCGGCAGGCCTTCCGGCTTGGTTGCGCCCAGTTGAGCGGTGTAGTTGCCCTTAGCGTCGCCCTGGACGTTCTGGGTTTCGAGCCAGAGCGGAGATCCTTCGTATTGATCCTTGTAGATGGCGAATGTTGCCTCGGCAATTCCTGTAATGATCTTCCCCTCGGTATCGACCGCTTTGCCGGAGAAGTTCACCAGGCGAGGAACGACTGCCGACGATGCCGAAGAGGTTGGCTGTTGCTGAGCGTTTACGAACGAACAAAAGATCGAAGCTCCAATACAGGCAGCGAGTAGACGGCGGCGGAACCTCATCACAACCCCCCAAATTGCGAAATTGCCGGTTTCGACGGGAATTCACCGGGACTCGGCTAAAGGCGGTGCTACAATAGCGATCCAAGCTGTCCGACCCGTCTTCCCCAGGCGGGGGAAAACTAACCGAAATGATCTGGCCAGGTCCTAAAAAGGCCTCTCAAAGTTTCTCAAAACTTCTTAAAGTCGAGTTATGCCCAGCCTAGTCAATGGCTTGTACGATTTCGGGGAGTTCCGTCTGGACGCGCAGAGAAGAACTCTGCAGCGAGGGCAAGAGTTGGTTGCGCTAACCCCGAAAGCTTTCGATCTACTGCTCCAGTTGATCCAAAGCGCCGGAAAGACTGTGACCAAGGACGATTTGATGAAAACGGTCTGGCCGGATAGCTTCGTCGAAGAGTCAAACCTGACGCAGACCATTTTCATGGTGCGGAAGGCATTGGAGGAAACCAGCGAACGGCGCTATATCCTCACGGTGCAAGGCCAAGGCTACCGGTTTCTGGTTCCAGTTAAAGAAGCCGCCATGCAGGGGCCAGAGATAGAAACGCCTGCACCCCCTCCTGATGCGGAAGATGTCGCCGACATTCAATTGCAGTCACAGCCGCAGCGCGCCAAAAATTGGAGATCGATCGTCATCGCTTCCGCGGTAATCGCGCTGACCTTGATCGTGGCGTCCAGCATTTGGCTCTGGCTTAGGCGGCCCGGCGCGGCTGAGCGGTCCGGCAAAATCATGCTGGCGGTCCTGCCGTTCGAAAATTTCACCGGCGATGCGGGGCAGGATTATTTCAGCGACGGGCTGACGGAGGAGATGATCAGCCAGCTGGGAAACCTCGATCCCGCACATCTGGGCGTGATTGCCCGCACGTCAGTCATGCGCTACAAGCACTCGCAGGAATCGATTCCTCAGATCGGACAGGATTTAGGTGTGCAGTATGTGATCGAGGGCAGCGTGCGGCGGGATTCGGAGCGGGTGCGGATCACGGCGCAGCTGATCCAGGTGAGGGACCAGAGCCATCTGTGGGCACAACAATACGATCGCGATTTGGGCCACCTGCTGCAACTGCAGGGGGAGATCGCGCGCGCGGTCGCCAATGAAATCGAGTTCAGCCTGGGTAGGCGGCGGTCGATCGAAGTGGCGCGGGAGGGGACCCTACCTCTACTGGTACCCGCGAATGGGCTGGGAACGGAATCATATGAAGCGTATGACCTGTATCTGCAGGGTCGGTATTTCTGGAACAAGAGGACGGCGGAAGGATTTCGACACGCCGCCGATTATTTTCAGCAGGCGATTGACAAAGACCCGAATTACGGCCGCGCCTACGCCGGGCTGGCAGACACTTTCAGCCTGATGAGCACTTGGTACGTTGGTCCGCAAAATGAGCTCATGCCCAAGGCGCGGACGGCGGCTTTGCGGGCACTGGAACTGGACGAGGCTCTCGCCGAGGCGCACGCTTCGCTCGCCCTGATCGAAGAGAACTACGATTACGATTGGGCGGGTGCGGAGAAGGAATTCCGGAGGGCCATTCAACTCGATCCGCAATACGCGACCGCGCACCAGTGGTATGCGGAGTCTCTTTCCTGGCAAGGGCGGTTCGAAGAAGCGTTTGCCGAGAGCGAGCGGGCTCGGCAACTGGATCCCTTGTCGGTGATTATTGCCTGCGATCACGCCATGATCTTGTACTACTCTCGCCAGTACGACAGCGCGTTGAAGCAATACGGCTCGGCGCTCGAACTCAATCCCAATTTTGATCCTGCGCGGGATTGGATGATTCCCCCCTATCTGCAACTGGGCAGATATGATGCGGCGATCGACGGGATCAAACGCGGGGAGGCCCGCGACGAAAACCCATGGATGTTGGCATGGAAGTCGGCCGTTTATGGCCGCTCGGGCCATGGGGAAGAGGCACGCCGGGCGTTGGCGAAACTTGAGCGAATTTCCGGTTCGCGGGCGGATCGAACCGTAACGTTGTTGATCGCTTATTCGGGCACAGGTCAGAAAGAGCGGGTGATTGAACTGTTGCAGAAGGCATATTCGGAGCACTCGAACGCAATGGTCCAGATCAAAGTGGACCCGATGTACGACCCGATGCGGAGCGATCCGCGATTCGCGGATTTGGTGCGCCGCCTTAGATTGGAATAGCAAGAACTGGCGGGTGGCCCATACCTTCCGATGGCAGATAAATCATATTTTGGGTGCCCCACTCTTTCGTGTTCTTTGCGAAAGGGTGGGAGGCAGCGCCCTCGCCGGCCTGATCCGAGACTCGTCCGGCAATCTCTATGGCACCACATCGTTCGGCGGATCAGCGACGGAAGGAGTGGTGTTCAAGATTGCTCCGTGATGACGGGCTCCCGTGCGGGGGTGTTCTCAAGTCTAAGCTGGCTGGGTAGCCCAACCATTCCAAGTGGCCAACCCTACACTCAACATGAAATGGGGTGCCCCACCCTTTCCGCGTCCTCTGTTCTTGGCAGTAGGGTGGGAGACGGGAGTGCCCGTACGACAAAACCAATTTACCTTGTCACCCGAGCGAAGTAGCTGGCTCGCGAGGCGTATCAGCTACCCAGTCGAGGGACCTTTCGTCTGATCGCAGCCCAACCCATGCGTCGCGGATTTCGCCACGTTCACACCGGCAATCACCGCTTTCTCGTTGACTGTATCTTTCCAGTCAGATAATCTAGGTTCATAAAGCATTATCCTCTGGATAATCACGGTCTTTGACAATCTAACCGGTGCCAAGCGTCCCAAATCGGGCCGCGCCCCGGTCGCGCCCTTCGTAACTCCTGTGTTGTCTAGATTTTGCGCGTAAGTCCTGTAAACTCAAAGATCTAGCACATAGTCGTAAAATAAATCTTGTGTTTTCAAGATTTTGCGACGGAAAGGGGGGAGGGGGTGTCCGGTACTGAAAGGTAAAGCCCGTCCCAATCTGGGAAAAAGAGCACGTACTAAAGCTGCGAAAGAAGGCGCGGCATTCTGCGAGAAATCGGAGAAAATATCAGGGTGAACCAGTCAAAGCGTAACCCGGCATGAATAACGCAAATGCAACCGCTTCGGCATCTTCTATGTCGATGGGAAGCGTGCTGGTCGTGTCCAATGACGCCTGTACCACCAAGGTTCTCAGCGCATCGATGCAACAGCTCGCCATGTCCCCGGAGGTATGCGTCGAGGCCTCCGCGGCGCTTGGCCTCTTGAGCCAGCGAAAGTTCGAAGCGGTAATGGTTGATCTCCAGTTGGGAGATCAGGCCCGGGCAGTCCTGGAGAAAATACGGGTCTCCCCTTCCAATCGGACCGCGGTCATATTCACCATCAGTGACAGCGATGCCGAAACCGCCGCTGCCTTCAAGTCGGGTTCTAATTTTGTGCTAAGGAGACCCCTCTCCCCGGCTTCGATCGACCGCAGTTTGAAGGTTGCGTACGGTCTGATCGTAAGGGAACGCCGCCGCTACTTCCGCTGCCCGGTGGAGATTCCGACGGAGGTTCGCCGACCAGGCATGCAGGTGGTCCAAGGCAAGGCGCTCAACATCAGCGAGGGCGGAATCGCGATTGCCAGCTCGGTCTCGCTCAAAACCGGGGTCCAGGTTCGCGTCGAATTCATCCTTCCGGAGCGCGAATCCCAGTTCGCGGTTGAGTCGACGATCTGCTGGTGCAGCGAGGGATGTTTCGGGCTGCAGTTCACCTCGCTTCCCCCGCACCTGGCTTCTGAGCTGCAAGAGTGGCTCTCGCGCCGCTTGGAAGAAAGTCTTCCCGCGTCCGTCGCCGACAAATTTCGTAAGAGCGACAAAATTTGAGCGACTGACCCCAAGCAGCCGCTAGCCCTTCACCGGCAAGGCTCCTCTTCCCAACGCATTCCATTGCTCACGCACGAAGGCGGACAGTGCGCTGCGATCACGAAACGCTTCTGTACCGCCTGCCTTCGTCACCGAATACGCGGCCGCAATGTTGGCGAAGGCCAGGCAGTCTTCCAGTTTCGCCCCGAGCAAGTACGCGTGAATGAAACCAGAATCAAACGTGTCTCCCGCACCGACATCGTCGACGACTTTGACCGCGGGCGGCGCCATGCTCCACTGCTCGTCCCCCGACCGGCATATCGCGGAGTCGGAGCCGCGCTTCACGACCACAACCTTGGCGAGCCCAGCCAATAGGTTGAGCGCGTGCGAAAGGTCCTCGGTCCGTGCGATCTTCTTCGCCTCACGATCGTTCGGAAGGAAGACGTCGACGTATTTCAGGACTTCCATCAGGTCTTGCGCCCACTCATTCTCCGGATCGTCATTGGTGTCGAGCGATGTGGTGAGACCTGCTTCCTTGGCTTGCCGAAACAGATCCACAATGCGTGGCCGGAGAGCGCGGTGCAGATAGAAAGAGGAAAGATGGAAGTGGCGAGCCGTCCGAAGATAGTCCATGTCGATGTCGGAGTACTGCATCTCAAACATGGTTCCCGGATACGTCAGCATATAGCGATGCTGGGTGCAAGGCAGAACCACGGTGAGCCCAGTGGAAGTCTTGCCGGCGCCCTGCTTCATCCGGCTGATATCGACGCCGGAGGCGGACAACCGCTCCACGGCCATCGCGCCGAGGGGATCGCCTCCGGTCCTCGATATGAAACCGACTCGCGTGCCCAGCGTGCACAAGTTGTGTGCAAAGATCGCCGACGAACTTCCCAGCGTGAACGCCATGTTGCTGGCGAGGTGCTCCCGGTCCAGCACAAGGTCTTTGGGCAATCCGTAAAGGATGAGATCGAGATTGATCTCACCGACAACGCAGACTTCGATCATGCGAACGTTCCTCTCACCAACCTGTGGGCTCTGGAGTTTCGGTCAGGAATGGATACTCACATTTTGTACCACACGGCTGATGGCGCCGTTTGGACTTGGACAATCCGGTCGCAGCTTCCATCGTAACGAGAAGAACAGGCCGAGCACCTGCCCGAAGATTACATCCACAGCGGGCCGGTAGTCATCGGCAACGGCATGTGGCCCCTCCGGCGCAAGCTGGTGTTCGGCTAGCGAGTTTAGTGTCGGGACTCCGCTCCCCGCGACTACAACCCGGGTAGTGACCAGCCGTTTTTCCCCAATCTCCTCAAGCAGATTCCGCTCGTACTCCTGAACCTGCCGGTTGCTCGAAAGAAAACAGACGAATAAGGTGTCCTGATCCAGAGCTGCCATAGGGCCATGGCGCAGGCCCAACGCCGACTCTGACATGGTCACGATCTTGCCTGCCGTCAACTCCAGCAACTTGAGAGCGGATTCCTTGGCCACGGCTCTCAGCGGGCCAGATCCCACAAAACAAGCCTTCGTATATGGTTCCCTGGCCAGCGCAGCAGCGCAATCAGCGGCAATCGGCAGGAAGCTCTTTCCGGCAGGAATCAGTTGCCTCAGGACTTGCTCGTATCTCGCCAAATCGTTCGCGTGAGCCAGACACTGACCGAAAATTACCATATTGGAGAAGGAGCTGGTCATGGCCAATCCGCGGTCGTTGACGGCATCTTCGAGACAGATGCTCAGGACTTGAGGATTGCCGACATTGGCGCGGATCATTCGCCCGTTCGCATTGCAAGAAATCACCAGGTGGTAAATGTCGGGGCGGCGCTTACAAGCTCGCTCTAACACTGCGACGCCCTCCGGGCTGTCACCCGATCGGGAAAAGGAAATCCAAAGATACTTCCTATCGGGGGCGCACAGTTCATCCATGTGCGTCAGGAGATCCGTGCTGGGGACGGCGACTACTTCGCACAGCCACGCTTTGCGAAACAAGTAAGCGAGAGACTGCCCAATGTAGTCCGAGGTTCCGGCGCCGACGAGGAAGACAATCGGTCTGACGCGGGGATCAACCGCCAGACCGGCCGACACCAGAAATTCCTTGATCTCTTCGCGTTTCTCTTTGAAGAGGTCGAATGTAGACTTCCACGTGTCTGGCTGCTGGGCGATTTCTGCGGGGGTATGCACTAACCCGCGACTTCGCTTCTCGGCGTCCGGCAGCTTCAACAGTTCAGAAAGGGCATTCACGTTCGGTTACTCCTCGATCGATCCACGGCCCCTGGTCGCGCCGGATATCGCGACTTGTACGCCGGCTTGTGGAGACTGAACGGGATTCACTCCCCCTGCAGCCCAGCGAAGTTTGCGATGGAAACTTTCGTATCCTTGCGTTTAATAACTGTTACTTTCGTTTCACTGAGCTGTCAAGTGTAAAATACGGAGATCCTTGAGCGACTTGTGCTGAACGAAGAGCGACGCAGAGTGATCGTGGAGATCTTGAATCGCGACGGCCGTGTGCTGGTCGGCGCGTTGGCGAAGCATTTCCGCACTTCCCAGGTCACGATTCGCAAAGATCTGGACATTCTCCAGGCCCATGGCCGTATCCACCGCACCCATGGCGGAGCGCTGCCGGCGCGGGAGAGCGCCCTGGAAGACCCCTCTCTGCGGGAAAAAGAAAAGCTGCATCGCAAGGAGAAACTGCAAATCGCGGCCGCGGCCGCCCGCATGGTCCGAGAAGGGCAGGTCGTGATTCTCGATTCCGGCACGACCACCACTGCCATCGCACGGGCGTTACGCGAGTTCGAGAACCTCACCATTATTACCAACGCGGTGAATATCGCAGCCGAACTTTCTGGCTCATCCCTCGAGGTCATCTTGACCGGGGGCACCCTGAGAAAGAATTCATTCTCACTGGTTGGACCCATCGCAGAGGAAACTCTGCGGCGCTTGAACGCAGACATTCTTTTTCTGGGAGTGGATGGTTTCGACGTGCACTACGGATTGAGCACGCCGAACTTGCTCGAGGCCAAAGTCAATCGCGCCATGATGGACGTCGCCCGGGTTGCGGTCGCGGTCTGTGACTCCAGCAAATTCGGGCGGCGCAGCCTGTCATCGATTGCCCCGCTTTCCGCTGTGCACCACGTAATCACCGATCGGGGGATTCCCAAGCCAGACCTCGCTGCTCTGAAGAAACTTCGAATCCAGCTCACCCTGGTCTAGCTCCCGCTTCCGGCTCTACTGCCCCTTGTCCGTTTCGACTCCCCGGAACTGTCCGAAAATGCGCTCTGCATTCTTGTGATAGATCTTCTCCAGCACAGGGTCGGGCAATTCCATGCCATAAATTTCCCAGCGTCCCTGCCCCGGATATCCCCAATAGTCAAAGTATTCATCTGCAGTTTCCAGCCAGCGAAAGTGGTTGCGATACATGGCTTCGTCCATGCCGTTGTCCGTTCCAAACATAATCCTGTCCTGATACTTGAGGAAGAATTCGCGAGCACGCCGAGGCTGGCGGCCCAACTCGGCTTCGCGTGCTCCGAATTCAACCATCACGTTAGGAAGCGTATCCAGCAGGTGAGAAACGTAGTCGAGATTCTCCGGCCAATTCGCCATGTGCAGAGCAACAAACGTGGTGTGCGGATGCTTGGCAAACATACGATCCCGCGCCGCCAGAATCGACTCCTTAGTGGGAAACTGTGGACCGTAGAAACTCCAGTCCGGATGCTCCGTCAGCTCTTCATACCGCTCATTCGTGTTGTCGACAGGATGAAAGAACGCCTCGGGATCGGTAACGTGGATGG
>Ga0207037_10045_pt1 | contig 41508 bp, 34 predicted proteins | sample Alteio_BWMinCont_75_FD_153268 | JGI IMG/M metagenome (GOLD analysis project Ga0207037, IMG submission 153268) | Enriched cells from forest soil in Barre Woods Harvard Forest LTER site, Petersham, Massachusetts, United States -... | ecosystem: Environmental > Terrestrial > Soil > Temperate forest >... | reverse complement strand
ATCCGTTGGGCTCTACTTCAAATTCAAAACTACAAGCTTGAAGGAATTTATCAGGCAAATTACTCTTCCATTTATTTTGAGTGTTGTTATTACCATTATTTCCTCTTTCGTTCTGAAATTGACAAACGGCTTTTTTATTGCATTACTACTCACTTCTTGGTTTGCAGTAACAGCTAATTTTTTCTATTGGATCAAAGCCAAGAAAGCAAATTTCCAAAAAGGCGGGGCCACGTTTGCTCACCTTGGTTTCGGGCTGATCATTATGGGAGCACTTATCTCTACCTCAAAAAAGGAAGTTATTTCCGTAAATACTTCCGGTAAGAATGTAGAATCACTTGGTAAAGATATTTCAAATGCTACCGATATATTATTGGAACAAGGCGATACTCTCCGTATGGGGAATTATTTTGTTACTTACACAGGCAAAAGAAAAGAGGGCAATAATGTGTTGTACTCAGTATTATTTCTCAGCAAGGATTCGACGACTAAAAAATATACACAAGAATTCACCCTCAATCCGCTTATACAGATTAACCAACAAATGGGGAATGTGGCAGAGCCATCTACCAAGCATTTCATCAATCGAGATATTTATACCCACATTATGTTTGCTGACTTAAATACAGCAAAAGATGAAAATGCAGGTGGTGGTTTTGATGAACCTAAACCACATACATTAGGAGTCGGCGATACCATGTTCTCTTCCAACAGTATTGTTATACTCACTGCATTGGATGCCCACCCCGACCGTATTAAATACGATCTGAAAGCCGATGACATTGCCGTAGGTGCTGTTCTTAAAGTGATAGATGTAAATGATAAAATATATACCTCTGAGCCTGTTTATGTTATTTCAAATAACATGATAAAGCCTATTGATGCTATCATTCCTGAACTAGGATTAAAATTCTCGTTTCAAAAGATAAATCCGGATACACATAAAATGGATCTTACCATAGCCGAATCGAAACGCAGCGCTAAAGACTTTATCGTACTGGAAGCAGTAGTATTCCCTTACATTAATGTGCTTTGGCTCGGTTGCCTGATAATGGTATTGGGAACTGTTTTATCTATACGACAACGTATCCGTAAAAATAAAGAGGCTAAAAAAGCGCTGTAACTTTATACATGTTGTAAAATGAGCAACAAATCAACATCAGTTGTATTAATAGGTGCGGGCAACGTAGCTAGTTCTCTTGCAGAAGCATTAAAAGGAAGCAAAGAAATTATCCAGGTTTATAGTAAAACACTCGCCCATGCAAAAGCACTGGGACAAAAACTGAAATGTTCTTTTACAAACGATTTGAAGAAAATCACTCCCGATGCCGATCTTTATATTATAGCTGTAAAAGATGACGCGATAGCAGAAGTATGTAAAAAATTAAAGCTGCCCGGTAAACTCGTCATCCATACTTCAGGAAGTACGGAGTTGAGTATTCTAAAAAAAGTTACCGATAAAAACGGAGTGTTGTGGCCGATGTATTCCTTTGCCGGAAAATCGAACCTTGTGCCTGAAACTCCTTTTTTTATTGAAGCGTCGGACCTCACGAGTAAAAGAGAACTGACTACATTAGTAAAAGAATTCAAGGGCAATCCTTATTATATGGATTCTGAAAAACGAGTAATGTTTCACATGGCTGCCATTTTTGTAAATAACTTCCCGAACCATTTGTTCGCCATTGCAGAAAACCTATGCAAAGAAGCGCGGGTTCCCTTTCGCTTATTCTTACCCCTGATTCATGAAACCATGCATACTATTGAAAATAAATCTCCTGCATTAACACAGACAGGTCCTGCCAGCAGGAATGATAAACTTATCATAAACCGGCATCTGGCGCTTCTATCCAAAGATAAAAACTTAAAAAGGTATAGGGAAGTATATAAAATATTAACCGAAAGCATTATTGAATCGAGCCATGGCGGAAGAAAAAAACGTTAAGCAATTATTGAAACAAATTAAGGCCATGGTGTTTGACGTGGATGGAGTGCTCACGGACAGCTCTATTATCCTGATGCCCAATGGAGAATTAGTACGCACCATGAATATGCGCGACAGCATTGCTATGCGCCTGGCTGTTAAAAATGGATACCAGCTTTGTATTATAACCGGGGGCAATTCACAAGCGGTAAAACAAAGACTCAATCGCTTAGGAATATCCGATGTTTATCTAAAGACCGAAAATAAATTGGATGCCTTAAAAGAGTTTGTAGCAATTTATGAGCTTCAGTTAAGCGAGGTTTTATATATGGGCGATGATTTGGTAGACTATGAGCCAATGAGCAAAGTAGGGCTTCCTGTATGCCCAAAAGATGCGGTGCAGGAAATAAAGAACATATCACTTTATATCTCACCCGTAGAGGGAGGAAAAGGATGCGTTAGGGAAGTAATAGAACAGGTAATGAAAGTCAGTGGCAAGTGGCCATCTATCATCAATTCTTAAAATATAGTTAATTTTTGGTTTACCCCTCAAAAAAAACCGAAAGTTTGTATGCTGGTATTAAACTTATGCATATCTTAGCAGTCCTAAATCAAATCAAAATCACAAAAACTATGAAAAATTTTTCTAAAACAATTGCTTCCTTCAGCATGTCTCTACTTGCTGTTGGAGCAATGGCACAAACGCCTGCCGGGTACTCACCTAAACAAACCCCGAGCAATGCGGTTCTGATTAAAACCTCTCAAAACTCTGTAAATCAAAAACATAAAGTTTCTTTAACCCCGGTAAATGGCCTTTTGGATTACGTAGATGGGGATCAAGAGAACAATACTTACTCCTTTTGGAATGGTAACAGCGGAGACTACACCCGTTGGAGCCCTGTAATGTATATGAATGCAGCTTACACTGCAGCAGATACAGTTTATAGCCCTCTTAGTCAACAAAACTTTGCAAAGGCTAACCAATACACTGCTAATTCATGTACAGTTGTGTATGACACCATTTGGGATAACTACCAATTTGCATTGGGTAACTCCGGATTTAACCAACCTGCCCCTGGTAGTGTATCTATTGATACTATCTGGACAGAATTAGGTTATCATAACACTTCAGGAAAAAACGATACCCTTATACTCACAGTATGTGGTGTAACTGCAACAGGGATGCCTAGCACTTCTCCTGTATATGCTACGTTGACTGAAGTTGTTCGTCCGCACATGGGTGATACTCTCCCTGGCACAAGCATGGATTCTATTTTCTTTGTTCCATGGATTCCTAAAGTTCCTATTGTTATCCCAATTACCGCTCACGGAGGATGGCACTTCTGTGTCAATGCAACCGTAAAAGGAAGCAAGAAAGATACACTTGGCCTCGCTTATTATTCTGCATTTACACAATGTAATGGTGCTGCATACTGCGATTCAACAACTTCTATGGGTCCAAGAAACGGCTCTGCTCCTCACGTAAATAGCTTCCTTTCAGGTCTCTATTGGTTTAACTCCAAAGCCTTTAAAGGCAATGGTTCATCCGTTACTTTCCCTGTATCTTCCGGTTCACACCAAGGTTCATGGGTAAATTCCGGCGGCGAACAATTCTTTGGATTTACTCCTAATGGTTGTGCAGGTTTTATTTGGTATCCTTATGTACAAAACCTTGCTATACTTTGTTCCTTTACATATGAAAATATTACGGGAATAAACTCTATCAGCGAAAATGGATTATCAGTAGCTCAAAACTATCCTAACCCATTCAATAAGCAAACAACTATCAACTATAGCCTTACCAAAGCTACTTATGTTACTTTTACAGTATATGACATCACCGGAAGAGTTGTGACCACTAACAACTATGGTAATGTTGCTCCTGGTCAGTACCAAATCAATCTAAATGCTAACACATTTAGTCCTGGCGTATACTTCTACACATTCAACGTGGGTGGAAGCATGGTTACCAAGAAAATGGTTATCACCCAGTAATTAATTAATCAGACAATAAATAAAAGACCCTGGCGTTAAAGTCAGGGTTTTTTTATGCAATTATTGTACCTTTGAGGCTCTTATGAATAAACTATATACATTGAAAAAAGTACCGTTAATCATATCATTTCTTATTATCTGTTTTCAGCCTTCTGCCTTCTGTCAAAGCTATTTTGCAAAATCAACAAAAGGATTACCTATTCATAATATCGTTGCAAAACAATTCCCAATTACTAAGGATACAGGAAGTGCCGATTCTGCTAATACGTTTTTAGATTACTATAAAGCCGACTCAGCTTTATATGCCCCCCACTTTATGAGCTTACAAGGCCAACTTATAAACAGCTATTATACCTTCCCAAAAGACACAACTAATAGCTACTTGGCTAAGTCTTCATTCTTTATGAATTATGATTGCATTAATTCCATTGCTGTAGCATTTAACAGCATCCCGGGAGCAAGAATTGACACCGTTGCCCAAGCGCAGGTAAATACCATATACCTACCAATTATACAAGTAAACCATAGTGGTAAACACGATACCCTTCAAATCTCTATAACTACTGTTGATGTGCATGGATACCCACAAACAAATACATATCTACAAGATACTTTAATTATTGATTCAAACAATATTAACAATATAGGTGCCGGAAACGACTATACTGTGCACAACATTATATGGAAGTTGAATAATTATCCGCTTCCTTCGAACCGTTTTGCCGTAACCGTTAATTACTTCGACCCATCCAAACAAGATAGTTGCTGGTTTATATATGGCTATGGATACTTTCATAAAACCTGTCCTTATGAACCATCTAACGATACCATTTTTGCAGCTAACACCAATTTTTCAACTATAACGACCAATACAAAACCTTTCGTTGCCAATAGTTTTGCTCTTTGGAATGAATATGCAGGATTAGGCGACCTTCCTTCAACAGATGGGAACAACATATTTTATCCATGTTCGGCTGCTGACAGTGATTCTTATCACCCTGGCATAGATGGGGCCAATTATTTGCAGGATATTGATATTGCCGCCAATATGCTTTTTGTATCCTATCTGGGTGTTCGAACTATTAATTCTACTGGTATTAGCGTAAAGCAAAATTACCCCAATCCTTATAACAATACCACTGCTATCAATTACTCTATCACCAAACCGGGAGATGTGAGCTTAAAAATTACGGATATTACCGGCAGGCAAGTTTTTTCACAAGGTTATGGCAATATAAACCCGGGTGAACATACCATCGAATTAAATGCCGCCATGTTTAACTCAGGAATTTATTTTTATTCTATCACCAGTTCAGGATTCACCATCACGAAAGAGATGGCAGTGTATTAACTTATATTGTTCGACGAATAAGCTCTTCCAATTCACTTAACATCATTGCAGTTGCACCCCAAACAGTGTATCCCTGCAAATTATAGAAAGGTGCCATTATTTGCCCACCACCATTCCGGTCTATTAATTTTTTATGCTTTGTAGCAGGTTCTAATAGTTGCATAATATCTACATCAAAATATTTTTGAACTTCCGCAGTACTAATATTATCCGATTCTGATTTTGTCCCCGTCCCTACAAAAGGATGTACCCAAAAATTACTCGGAGGAATATATAGAGGCGTTAATGTACCTATCTGGGTTATGTTATCCGGATTTAAGCCGATTTCTTCTTTTGCTTCCCTTAATGCAGTAATCCATAACCCATCATCATTAGGCTCGGCTTGTCCGCCAGGAAAAGCCACTTGCCCGCTATGAACCCCAAACTCAGCCCTCAAAATTAAACGAGTATATATTTTACCTTCTTCGGAATAAAGCCATATCAACACAGCACTTTCGCGCGAGGGGCCATTAACTTTCGGAGCATACCGGCTTTGTTCTCTTCCCATAGGAGCCATGCGCCTTTGTGCCTCCCATCCGGGTAAGCCCTTATCAATCTCTCGCTTTAGTTTATCAATAAAGTCAGGCGGCAAGTTCCCGGAGCAATTTAATGTTCACTTCATCCATATTATTTTCCTCGTCGGTTTCTATAACCTTAGGAATATGCTGAAATTTTTTCATCATCAGCTTAAAAGCAAGTTTGCCTATTTTCCCCTGCCCTATATGGTCGTGCCTGTCGAGCCTGCTACCCAAATCGCCTTTAGAATCATTCAGATGAATGGCGAATAGATTATCAAGGCCTATTATTCTATCATACTCCTCCCATGTTTTATGAAACCCGTCTTCCGTAGCTATATTATACCCTGCTGCAAAAGCATGGCAGGTATCAAAACAGTTCCCTATCCTATCAGAACCTGCCAAGTCCATTATATTGCGAATATGCTCAAACTTATAGCCGACGTGAGAACCTTGCCCTGCCGTATTTTCAAGCAATATTTTCACTTTCGAACCATGTGTTTCTGCAACAATCTTTTTTAATGAATCAGCTATTCGGTTCATGGCATCTTCTTCCGAACCTTCTCCCGCAGCCCCAGGGTGAAGCACGGTATATGCCAACCCTAATTCATGGCAACGAATTACTTCCTCAGTAAACCCAGCTATCGATTTATGGCGAAGCCCATCATCGGCACTGGCCAGATTAATGAGATAAGATGCATGAGAAAATATCACCTTGACTTTTGGGTTATTTGCCCAGGCTGTTGCAAAAGCTTTCTTCTCATCTTCTGAAATCGGTTTTGCTTTCCACTGACGTTGATTCCGGGTAAAAACCTGGAAGGTATCCAGGTTCAACGTGCGGGCTTCATCAAACGCATGCTCCAACCCACCGCTTACTGAACAATGTACTCCGAGCAACATAATTTTATATTTTAGATTAGTTACGAATGTACAAATTTATGCATATTCCCGCTCATTAAATTTTCTTACTTTTGAATATATAAAAACAAAAAATATGGTTGCTGAATTTGCTGCTGAAATCTTTGAGCGGGAGCTGAATAAACTCATCGAAGAAATAAAGCTCTACCCTAATGAAGAGCTTATTTGGAAAATAGCAGGCGGCATTAAAAACGCAGGCGGCAACCTTTGCCTGCATCTATGTGGTAATTTACAGCACTTTATAGGGCATGTGATGGGGAATTCGGGCTATGTGCGTAATCGTGACAAGGAATTTTCGGCTACTAATGTTCCAGCATCGGAATTGATAAGTGAGGTCGAGAAAACCATGAAAATAGTGGTATCTACGCTAAAATCTGCTCCTGAAATAGACCTTGAAGAAGAATACACGGCTTTCCCTGCTCATTTACTTGGCAAGGAAAAACTTACCAAAGGTTTTTTCCTGATGCACCTTATCTCGCACATGGATTACCATATCGGGCAAATTAACTACCACCGCAGAATGATTGCCTGATTGAGTTATAACTCAATATATTTTAGCATATTTGCAGCCCCATTTTCCATTACATGTCATCAGACAGTCTTGTAATAATTCCTACTTATAACGAAATAGGAAACATTGAAAATATAACCCGTAAAGTAATGTCTTTACAGGGTAATTTTCACTTGCTCATTATTGACGATGGCTCACCTGATGGTACTGCCGACATTGTAAAATCGTTGATGAAGGAATTTGATGGGAGGCTCTTTATTGTTGAAAGACAGGGCAAGTTAGGACTTGGAACAGCCTATATCGCAGGGTTTCGTTGGGCATTGGAGCATAACTATGAATACATCTTCGAAATGGATGCTGATTTCTCCCATAATCCTGATGACCTCATCCGCTTGAGAGAAGCTTGTATAAATGGAGCTGACCTGGCAGTTGGTTCAAGATATGTAAAGGGGGGGGAAATAACCCAATGGGACTATAAAAGGGTTATTATGTCATACTTTGCTTCCCTATATGTACGTATGGTGCTTTGGATAAATGTAAAAGATACTACCGCAGGATTTAAATGCTACCGTCGCAGGGTGCTAGAGGCTATCCACTTTGACGATATTCATTTTATTGGTTATGCTTTCCAGATTGAGATGAAATACCGCACTTACCGTAAAGGATTCAAAATTGTGGAAGTGCCCATTACTTTTACCGACCGGGTGGTTGGGGTATCTAAAATGAGCGGGAAAATTTTTAAAGAAGCTATTTGGGGTGTTCTTAAAATGCGTTTTCTAAAAATATAGCCTTCCATGCCGGGTGTTCTTATTCGAAATGCTACCATAGTTAACGAAGGGAAAATATTCCGGGGAGATATTTTAATTGAAAACGGGCTTATTGCAAAAATCGGTTCCGGCGTTACTTCTAATCCCGAAAACTACCAGGTTATTGACGCAGAGGGCAAATACTTATTGCCCGGAGTGATTGATACACATGTTCACTTCCGTGAACCGGGATTAGTTTACAAAGCCGACATCTATACTGAATCAAAGGCTGCTGTAGCAGGAGGTGTGACTTCCTTTATGGATATGCCTAATACTTTTCCACCTGTGCTAACACAGGAATTGCTGGAAGAAAAATACACCATCGCTTCAAAAAAATCAATTGCTAACTATTCTTTCTATATGGGTTCTTCGAATGATAATTTTGAAGAGGTTATTAAAACAAATCCCGCCAAAGTTTGCGGAGTAAAAATTTACCTCGGTTCCTCCACTGGTAATATGCTGGTAGATAACCCGGAGAGTATTGAAAAACTATTTGGAATAAAAAATCTGCTTATTGCAGTGCACTGCGAAGAAGAAAGCGTTATAAAAGAGAATGCAAAAAAAATTAGGGAACAATATGGGGATAATCCACCTGCATCCTTTCATCCGGTAATTCGAAATGAGGAATGCTGCTACCGTTCCTCGCACCATGCAGTAGAATTAGCAAAAAAACTAGGAACCAGGCTGCATATTGTGCATGTATCCACCGCAAAAGAAACTGGCTTATTGAATAACACGATCCCACTTGAACGGAAACAAATAACCGCCGAAGTCTGTCCTCACCACCTTTGGTTTTCTGATAAAGATTATGCCAGCAAAGGCAATATGATTAAATGGAACCCTGCCATTAAAAGCGAACAAGATAAGCTAGGGCTATTGCAGGCCCTTCTTGAAAATAAGATTGACACTATAGCAACAGACCACGCCCCACACACGCATGATGAAAAAGAACAGGCTTATTTTTCATGCCCTTCGGGTGGCCCTATGGTACAGCATTCACTTGCAGTTATGTTGGAGTTGCATCACCTTGGTAAAATATCTATCGAACAGATTGTAGAGAAAATGTGCCATGCCTCAGCGACTTGTTTTCAAATTGATAAAAGAGGATTTATACGCGAGGGATACTGGGCCGACCTCGTTATAGTAGATTTAGATTCTCCCTGGAAAGTGGAGAAAAGTAATATCCTGTACAAATGTCAATGGAGCCCATTGGAAGGAGAAACACTTCATGCAAAAGTTACACACACTTTTGTAAACGGCAACCTGGTTTATACCAACGGGACATTTAATGAAACTTCGGTAGGGCAAAGAATATTATTCGACAGAGAATAGGTTTTATTCGCCGTAAATCCGTTTCATAAATATTCTTTTCATAGTTGCATCACCCACATTAAATGTAGCTTTTCCCTTATCGGTTTTTTGTTCTCTTTTATCCGGTTTTATGCTGCTGATAGCACTATTAAAGGCATCGTTGGATGAAGCTACCTGCATTTGTCCGCCAACGTAAGAGAAGAAATACCAATGCATGGGATCAATCTCCAGGTATATGTTTAATTCATCACCCTGGCGCCTTTTACGTATTTCTATCACCCCTGTCACTTCCTTGTTCAACATTTTACTGCCCACGCTGCCAATTCCAATAGAGCCTTCCGAAATATACGAATGGGTATCATTGTGCCATTTTAACCTCAGATTACATAAGAAAAGTTGTGAGGTTAATTCTTTTGGAAGCTTTTTAACCGTTCCATAAAGCGTTAATTGTGAAATCAATTTATCACCTTCATCCTTACTCATTATCTGGCGGAGGTTCTTTTGATAATTTTCATCCGATACATCCAACGCTTTTAAATCAGCTATCCCATTTATATCATCCACCATTTTACTTATGGCTCCATCGTCGAAAAAGAAATTCAACAGCATATCCACATTGCACACCGCGCTATCTGGAATAATGTAGTCGGTAATATCGCCCACCGTCTTCATATCCAAGGGCAATAAACTTGCACCAAGATTCAAATTGCCTTCGCCATACTCTATACATTTGCGTGTATCAAGGCTTACATAATTTCCCGGTAACGTTTGAGCAGTTAATTTTTCCTTGCTGGCAATGCGGTACTGTTGTGTTGGAGAATCGTAAGTCAGGAATTCTCCACTATCGGAAACAACTACTATATCTTTTTTAGGTGATGCGACAGGCGATAGGAATGCACTATAAATACTTATCGAATCGCCACCCGAAACCACCGGTGATGCAGCCAACGGAAGATTATTCTCACTCACAGAATTTCCAATGGGTATCTGTACGTTATCCGGATCAACCTGTCCTGAAAACTTAAACCAGGCTATTTTAATTTCATTACAACTGTGTTGAATGCGGCACTCCCCATTAAAATCTAAAAACGGGTTAGATGCCTCAAGATTTACTTTTCCTTTATACCTAAAATTAGGGCTTATGGAGAAATTTGAATCAGCCGCAATTTCAGTATTAGCAACTGTTTGCAGCGATGTATCGACGCGAATATTACTAAAGAACATGGCATGTTTATTCTTTGCGCCATCTATAAAATTATAATACCCTGAACCGGTGTAGTTCTTGCGTGATGTGATATTCAAGTTAGCCTTATAAATATCATAATACTTGGTAACCTTATTGGCGGTAATGGAAGCATTGGTAAATGGCACCATATAGGCATGTTTCAGCACCGTAATATTTCCGCTATCCGGCACTATGCGGGCATCAGCCACATCTATATAGGGTACTTCGTGTGCTTTAATTTGATGCGTACGCAAACTATAGCGTGCCTGGGCCGATATAAACTGCAATGAATCCTGGTGAGGGCTAACAGAGATAAACCTGGTGCCGGTAAGTTGAAGGTCATTGGCATCGGTTGTTTCTGTTTGCTTTTTATTGCTTCCCATTTCAATATCATCCTGGTCCATTAGCCATTTGAACTGATCCATATATGCGATATATTGGTTTTCGGGAAATTCAACCATGGAGCCGCTTTGATTACTGAGAAAATCGCCTTCTCTTTTATGGAAATCGATATCAGCTTTCATATTTTTAGTCGAGAATCCAATACCCGTTGAATCAAATGAGCGTAATGCAAAATCGGAAGTGTCTGAAATAACCCTATGATGCAGCATATCCATATGTTCTGAGGTAAGGCTTGCCTTCAGGAAATTCATTTGTCCATTACCCGAAAGCAGCTCAGGCGAAAGCTTTAACGTGCCATGAAATGTAGCAAACTTATCGTAACAACTAAATGGATTAAATAAATCTTTTGCAAATAACACATCCTGTTTTGGAAGCCAATGCTCCTTCACTGTATCACCATTTAACTGGGGAAATTCAGGGTTCGATTCCTGCGGGGTTACATCAAATGTTTCAGCCTCTGCATTCATAGAATCGGGAAGGAAAACAAACTTATGCGATTTTGAAACGGAGGTTATATATTTGAACGAACCATCTCCTATTAAACCCTTATTGCTTAACTTAATTTTATTGAACATTTTTCCTTTGCCTTTGTATAAAGCAAGACCGTCTGCAGGTATATCATGAACAAATCCAAGTGAGGTATCAGGTTGTAAACGTAAGGTTTCACGCATTTCAGGAATGATATCATCCGAAACAAAAGAACCGTCGAAATGGAGTCTTGCGTTTGAAAAATTGGCTACGCTATCAATTATAAACGGGTCGGCTTTGAAATAAAAACTATCCCGTTTATAAACACCATTCTGGGTACTCTTTTTATCGTAATAGACAAATGTATTGGTATCACATGTAAGGATAGGATATTGCTTCAATGGTTTCAGTCCCGATTTATTGGTTGTTTGGTCAATTACCAATTCACCGCTCAAATGATTAATGGTATTACGTACACGTACCAATCGCGATTTACCGGAGGAATCTTTTGTTACTGCATTGGCATATAACATTACAGAATCCACATTTTTCATTTTTATTTTAAAATCGGCGTAATTAAAGTCAAATTGCTTACCAAAGAAAAGGAAGCGACCCGCCCGAACTTCACCGGCAAATGTTGCCTCCCTGTTGCGATGCAATACTAAATGTTCTTTCAACGGATAAAAACGCACGCTTTGTGAATCGCTCAATATTACCTTGTCAACCCCATTGATGCTTATGTCGTAATTGTTTAAGTTCATCACCCCATTATCTTTTACGTTTGAATCGCCGGAGGGATGTTTAGCCGGATCTTGAGAATGATAGTCTACCACATCATAATCTGCCTTTCTTAATTCGTTATCGATGAAGGTGAATAACTTGTCTTCGATATGTATCTTGTCTGTCTGAACATCATAATTTACTAAACCGATAATGGCAAACCGGAAAATAACAGGCCTAATTTCGTCGGCTGTAATATGCATATATGATGCAATTTGGTCGACTGTCATATCGCGTTTGTTCATCGTTTGGGAATACTTTGCGAGCACCACAACGGGGCTCGGGCCATTAGGGTCGCTCATTTTTTCAAACAATTCCGGGCGGAAAAAATTCTGCGATTCAAAATCGGCCGTAGTTTGACTGCTTCCCTCGATCATTCTAAATTCCATTTCCGGTTGGTTAGTATACCACGATAACTCCTCAAAAAACATACTCACTTTATGATAGGTATCAAAAAATGGAGCCTGCGACAGACCCTGGCTGGAACGTATGAGCGACACATGTTGTTTATCTATACTATATATCAATTGGATATCGGGATGATAAATAGAATCTCCGTCCAGCAGTATGTTAATTCGCGCATCATCAGATGTAATGCTGCTTTTGGTAATGCCAAAGAAAAGAGAAGAAGCAATTAAGAATGGCTTATCGTTTCTTTTAAAAACCAATTGTGCGGGTTCATCTTTTGTTCCTGAACCGACAAACCTTCTGCCGCGCATAGCAAAACCACCATCATAGGTAACATCGGGGGTAAGATTGGGAATAGTCACCCGCTTGCTGTATGAGATAAAACGGGGATATGTTTCTTTATCCTTAGGCTCCGAAATATCGCGTTCAATAAGTTTACCTTCCAACGGGCTTTCAAAATAGTTTTTATTCCAGAAAGTAACAGAATCTGCCACAAAACCACCTTCCCTTAATGTAATTGCATAGTTCTTAAGTTCGGCGTATACATCGGCAGCCTCAAGCCCTGTGCGGGTCCAATCGGTTTTACCGCCAACTCCTTTCCAGGTATCTTTTAAAATGGAATATACCCCCTTAGTATCATATAATACAACCGTATCTTTATTTTCATTGATGCATTTAAGCGTAACGTTGTCGAAAATAATTTCCTGCACACTGTCACTGTTGAATCTGTAATCGCTTGTATTAACACTCCAATTAACCGTAGGCGATTCAAAAATTATACCTGAACCAAAAAGGCTTTGGGAAACGGATAGAAAGATATTGAGGTTTGTGTAAGGTTTTTTATTCATTTGTTTCTCAAAACAGGTATCCCATTGGTTGAATTTTTCTTCCGGCAACCCTGCTTTTGCGAAATTGAGCATGGTATAAAGAAAGGATTGAAAAGTAGGATATACTTCCATATTTTTCGATAGCATTTTGTCAGCCAGTCTATAAGTTGCCCGTTTATAATAATTGGTATAGGCAGAAGATTGCCACACGGGTTTGAATTGTTTCATGAACGTACTTATACTGCTTTTATCGGCAAGCCCGGTATTTAAATAAGACTCCAGGTCATCCAAAAACTTAACAGAATCGTGCTGAAACTGGGTGATTTTATTTTGTTGCGCATTACAGATTGTAACGAACAAAAGAAAGAATAAAGAATATCCTATTTTTTTAAAAAGATTCATTTAGGAAAGGAGTGAATAATGGTTATAAAGTCTTTTGGAACAAGCGATGCACCTCCTATCAGGCCGCCATCCACATCCGGGCAAGCAAATAATTCCGTTGCATTTTTTGCATTGCAGCTTCCTCCGTATAATATGGAGACTTTGTGGGCCGCATCCTTTCCATAATTCTTTTCAATCATCGAACGGATGAAGTGATGCATTTCCTGTGCTTGGGCACTGGTTGCAGTTAAACCCGTTCCAATGGCCCATACAGGTTCGTATGCCAGTACCAGTTTTTCAAATTCCGCGGCGGATAAATGAAACAGGCTCTCGCTTATCTGCTCTGCCACTACTTCATAATGTTTGTTTGATTGCCTTATTTCTTTGGTCTCTCCAACACAAAAAATAGGTGTGAGCGATTGTTCAAGGCATGCATTTACCTTCTTCTTAAGGTCCAAATGGTTTTCTTTATAATAACTTCTCCTTTCAGAATGCCCCACGATAACATAATTAGCTTCAAGTGATTTTATCATCGCCGCTGAAACCTCGCCCGTGTAAGCTCCACTTTCTTCGGAGGCGCAATTCTGGGCACCTGTAAATAAATTTTTTACACCATGCGAATGCCTTACTACCTTTCGTATGTAGGGGAAAGCAGGAATTATGATTTTAATTATATCATCTGCCTTCGGGTCATCTTTTAATTGGATGGTAATTTCGTCTACCAGTTCAACTGCCTCTGAATAGAGTTTATTCATCTTCCAATTTCCTGCTACAATTTTATTCCTCATATTGTCTTAATTATGGTTTATTCAATTAAAATTTACACCTGTTTAATGCGCGGATCCAATAATCCGTATGAAATATCAACCAATATATTAATAATTACGAATAGCGCTGCGGTCACTAATATAATACCCATAATTACAGGCATATCAAAAGTTCCGAGCGCATCTACAATATTTTTACCTATACCTTCCCAACCGAAAATATATTCTACAAATACGGCCCCTGCAATTAAACTTGCAAACCACCCTGATATCGCCGTAATAACAGGGTTAAGCATATTTTTCAATGCATGCCTTGTTACAACAGTCCGCAGGCTTAAGCCTTTTGCAAAAGCAGTACGTATATAATCTTTTGTCATTACTTGCAACATGGAGTTTCGTGTTAATTGCACAATAATAGCAAGTGGACGTATCCCTAATGTTAAGGCAGGAAGAATAAGATTTTTCAGTTGAAGGATTTTGTTTCCATTGTCATCCATAATAAATAGATTGCCCGTAATATTGACACCGGTGAACCTGTGAAGCACATGCCCGAAAAGCCATGCAATTATTAAGCCGGTAAAAAAGGATGGGCCAGCAAGCCCAAGTACAGACAACACTATGGAAACCTTATCGTAAATAGAATCTTTGAAGAGAGCTGCAATTATGCCCATGATAATTCCCAATATAGATGCAATGATAATAGCAGAAAAAGCCAGCACAGCCGTATTGGGGAGCGCCGCCATAATAATATCACTCACACGCTTCCGCGATTGGTAGGAACGTCGAAGATAAGGGAACTTTAAAATAAGTGCCCGGTTAGAAGAAAACGTAAGCAAACGAATAGCGTGGGGATATTTTTCAGGGTCCAAATAAATATGGCTGCCCATAACACTTTCATTATAAATTGAAACCGGAGAAAGGTCATTTACATACAAAAGAAACCGGTTGTATACGGGCTCGTCGAGTCCCATATCTTTATGAATAATGTCGAGTGATTTTTGGTTTACACGCTGCCCCATCGCCAACCTGGCAGGATCTCCGGGAAGCACATTAAATAATAAAAATACAAGCACTAATACACCCAGCAACACCAATAATCCATGTCCTGTCCGCCTGACTATAAAGCTAAACACGATTAATGAAGATATTGGGCATTTACATCTGCAAAACTTGGTATGGAATGGTAATGCCACATGGCCTTCACTACTCCTCCCTTAATTAAAATAAGCCCGGGATTGGAACGTATCATGGTCTTTAAAACCGTTCCGTCGGTACCATAAAATTGATATGGAGGGGCATATGTTTTTTGGTAAGAAACAATCTGAGTTTGATCCGAAGCTGTAAGGCAAATAAAACCGATATGATTTTTAATGCAATCGGAAGCAAGTACATTTATTTTACTCACCGTTTCTTTATCTTTATTTGCTTCATCGATGGACATAGAAATAAGCAAAAATGTATTTCCTGGAGCACTGAGAATACTATCAGTAACATCACTTCCGGAAGGACTGGCAATACTGAAATCCTTTATTTTAGCATCTATACCTTTCTTAATAGTTTCGGTGCGGCTGCCTATGAATGTCCAATCGTTCTGGTAATTGTCAGGGAACTTGTCAAACTCTTTTGTTTCTCCACTCTTCTTATTTTTCAAGGTGTAATAGAACTTAACTACATCGGGTGTTCCTTGCATATCTTTCTTAATATTGGTACCTATTTTATAAGGGCGGAAATCTATTACTGGCAAATAGTTGTAGCAATAATAGGAGAAGAAAGTAGAACCTGCCAAAAGAATCACCAATATCACGTTTTGTGTTTTCCCTTTAATTAGAGGGGAAATATATTTGTTGCCAATTACCAGGATAATGATAAATACCATCAATACAATATTCTTCCAGAACGACTGCCACGATGTCATAGGTATGGCATCGCCGAAACAACCACATTCAAGTACTTTATTATAGTGAGCAGTGTACCAAGTTAAAAAGGTAAAGAACAATTCCAGCAATACCAGAAGAATAAGAGTAAGTTTTTTGCGGGCTCCCAGCAAAATCATAAAACCCAGCATCATTTCAACAATCGGAATAGTGAATGCTATGGTGAAGCTAAACCTATCCATCCAGGGTATATTTAATGCATCCGGAGCAAAATATTCCAGTAATTTGATAGTAAACCCTGTAGGATCGTCGGCTTTGACAAACCCTGAAAAAATGAAAAGTATCCCAACAAGTACTTGCGATATTTTAACGACTTTCTTCATGCTGCACTTTTTCAGTTAGACGTATTAAAGCAAATATAGCGTAATTCATTACGTCGTAATAGTTAGCATCAATCCCCTCCGAAATAAGGGTTTTGCCTTTGTGTTCTTCTATCTGTTTAATGCGCATAAGCTTCATCAGAATCAAATCAGTGAGTGATGAAATACGCATTTCCCTCCAAGCTTCGCCATAATCATGATTTTTGTCTTGCATCAGTTTACGGGCTTCGCCAGTCTGCATATCAAAAAGCTTTTCCACTTCATCGGCCGGAATTTCTGTCCTTGCATCATCTTTCATATGCAACTGTATCAGGGCTATCACTGCATAATTGAATATCCCTATAAAATCTCCGGTTATATCATCCCCTACTTTCTGGGTTCCTTTCTCTTCGATGCTACGGATGCGCTGGGCTTTAATAAATACCTGGTCGGTGATGGATGAAGTACGCAATATCCGCCAGGCAGTACCATAGTCGTACATCTTCTTCATGAATATATCCTTAGCCGACTGAACAGCCACATCAAATTGCCTGAGCGTTTTTGTCATGTTTTGCCTTAAATAGATTTCCAAATATAAGGGTAAAACAGGGACAAGTAATAAGGAGATCCACTAAGTATTAACAACTTTTAATAATTTTGTCAATTACACACTATTACCCTACTTATCCCTTAACCTTTATTCTTAAAATATGAGCAAAGAATCAGAAATACATATTACCGTTGAGTTAGATGAAAACAAGTTGCCTGTTAAGATGAACTGGAACTCATCTGAAAATAATGAAAGTGGCGAATGCAAATCATTCTTTCTTGCTTTATGGGATGGCAAAGAACAATCATCCCTGCACCTCAACCTTTGGACAAAAGACATGAACATAGAAGAAATGCGCCAGTTCATACACCAAATGTTGCTAAACCAAAGCGATATGTTAAAAAAGGCAACCGGCGACGAAGCGCTTGCAGCCAGCCTATATGACTATAGCCATCAATATGCTATGAAATCAGGTATTTTGAAAGAACCGACCAAAAGTTAATATGTTCAAAAAGAAAATAGTCAACGACCCGATTTATGGATTTATCACTATCCCGGATGGTGTGATATTCCAACTGATTGAGCATCCATGGTTTCAGCGGTTGAGAAGAATCGAGCAACTTGGGGTAACCCATTTGGTATACCCGGGTGCTATTCACACCCGTTTCCACCATACACTTGGCGCCATGCACCTGATGCATAAAGCCATCGAAACCTTGCGTTCGAAGGGCATTGAGATAACTGAAAAAGAAGAAGAAAGCGCTAAGCTTGCCATATTGCTACATGATATTGGACACGGGCCTTTATCGCATAATCTGGAGCACAGCATTGTGCAACATATAGCACATGAAGATATGTCCTCCATCTTCATGGAAAAACTCAATAAAGAATTCAACGGGGAACTGTCACTCGCCATTCGCATTTTCCGTAATCAATACCCAAAGAAATTCTTGCACCAACTTGTATCAAGCCAACTGGATGTAGACAGGCTAGATTACCTCACCCGCGATACTTTTTTTACCGGCGTATCGGAAGGAGTGGTGGGTTATGACCGTATCATTAATATGCTCACAGTGGCGAAAGGCAACCTTGTAGTGGAAGCTAAAGGAATCTATTCCATTGAAAAATTCATTATCGCCCGGCGCATTATGTATTGGCAGGTTTACCTGCACAAAACGGTACTTTCGGCTATGGAGCTTGTGGTAAATATTATTGACCGGGCTAAAGAAATAGCCGCTGAAGGTGGCGAGCTTTTCTGCACACCTGCATTGCGGGTTTTTATTTACACTAGTTTTAGTAAGAAAGATTTTGAAAAAAATAAAGATCTGGTGAACACCTTTGCCATGCTCGACGACCACGATATAATGAGTTGCATAAAAGAATGGATGAGCCATCCTGATTTTATTTTATCTACACTCAGTACCTGGCTCATTAACCGCAGGCTTTATTCAACGCGCCTGCAAAAGGAACCATTCAGCCCAACTAAGGTGAAACAGCTTATCAAAAGTGCCAAAAGCAAGTATGCACTTAGCGATAAAGATGTTCATTACTTTGTGTTTTCGGGCGAGGTGGAAAATGCCATTTATAAGTCAGAGTCTATGAAAACAAATAGTTCGGGACGCATTAATATTCTTTATCCTGATGGAAAGATAACGGACATTACAAAAGCTTCTGACTATCCGGGCGCAGAAGAGTTGGATAAAATTACGCACAAGCATTTTTTATGCTTCCCGAAAGGGCTATAAGGTTCTGTGAACGCAAGTTTTCAAGCCCGTTAGCGTCCAATTATCTACCAACAAATTAAAAAACATATCATGAAAATTTTAAAATCAATCGCATTAATAGGTGGACTGGCATTTATAACAGCTAATGTTTCGGCACAGGCCCAGGGTGGAAAACAGCAAATAGATCCTCAGCAAAGGGCACAAAAAATGACAGATAATGTTAAACAAAATGTAACAGGTATTACTCCTGACCAGGAAAGTAAAATTTTAGCTGCCGAACAAACTTTTACAAAAGGTATGCAGGATGCATGGAGCAGCAGTAATGGCGACCACGATGCCATGAAAAGCAAAATGCAACCCTTAAAAGATGCCAGGGATGCTCAAATTAAAACTATCCTTACCGCAGACCAATATACCCAATACCAAAAAATGGAAGCCGAACACAAAGGCGGACATGGCGGTGGCAATAGCAGTGGAAACTAATTAAATTTCCCATTTACAAGAAAAGTCCTGTTTCACGGGACTTTTCTATTTTAGGGCAATCCAAGTGACAATAATCACATAAACAAATGAATATTGGCAAAACCAAAAATCAGGCATAATTCTATCTTTGCTCTATAGTAACATTTTTTAACAAAGGATTCTATTGATTATTACCGTCTAATAAGCAAAGAACCCCTAAAATAGATTCTTATGAAAACCCTCCTTTCTTTAGCTCTACTGGTAATTCTTACCATTATCGGCATGAGTGCCCAAACAGCCTCCGGAAATACACAAGTTAGTTCACATACCCCTTGGACTAAAGAAGATTCTGCTGCAATCAATGCATTAGCCCTATATCCCGATTCTGTAAGAATGGAGATATTTACAGCCTGCGAGTACCCTGCCATTATTGTGAACGTAGCAAGCCTGCAAACGAATTCCAGCTCAGCTTTTGCTGACCTTATAAGCGGTTATGACAAAACAAAACAGGAAGATATTTGGAACATGAGCCGTTATCCTAATCTTATTTCAAGACTTGTAGATGGTGGTAAAAAATCAAAGGAAGCAATTGACACTATTTTAAACGATTATCCTGCCGAAATACATGATGTAGCCTTGAAATATGGCAGAAGTGAATATGACCTGCTGAGCAAAGTAAATGACCTTCAAAATAATACCAATCAGCAATTCAATGATATTGTTTCTTCTTATCCCCCCGATGTTCAAAAGGTGTTTAATGACCTGCTTCAATTGCCCGAAGTGATGAGTTTATTAAACGACCACTTAAGCCTTGCAGTGAGAGTTGGAGATAAATATAAACGCGACCCGCAATGGGTAATGCATAAAAGCGATTCCAATGCAGCTGCTCAGGCAAAAATAAATGCAGAGCAATTGAATGATTGGAAACAAAGTCTTCAACAAGATTCGGGTGCACAAGATGAATTGAAGGCTGCCGCCAATGAATATGCTACAGATAATGGATATAGCCAAAATGATGTGGATGCCCCTATGGATTCTACACAAGCTGACAATGCATCTGTCTATCCTTATTCGTATTGGTTTGGCTACCCGACCTGGTATCCTTATTCTTACTGGTATCCCTATCCATACTGGTACGATTGGGGCTTCTATTATGGCCCTTACGGAAACCTTGAGGTATTTGGCTTCCCTTCTTTTTATTTTACCAACTGGTATTTTTATTCTCCCAAGCACTGGGACAGGTATCCTCATTTAGGCTCCGCATATATACGCCATTATTATGGCCCACACCAATATAGGTTAAATACCTTAAGCAGGCAAGTAGTGCATAACTGGGTACAGGCAAACAGGCCTTATTTACCAGCCGGTTTTACTAAAAACCCGGCCGTAAGACCAAATGCTTTTAAACAATACGGTGCATTGAATGAAAAAGTAATGAATAAGGACGGTTCAGTTAACCCGCAAGCACGCAATCAGTATTTTGCCAACAATGCAGCCAAATATCCTGCCCTCAATAGTCACCCGCAACAAGCACAAGTTCCGGCAGAAAAACAGGCGATAGATGTAAGGCAGCCTTTTACAAGACAACCTGCTGTAGTGCCACAAAGGAATATGCCTCAAGCAAATCAACAACAACAAAGAACACAGGCTCCGCGAACTCAACAACAACCCAGCCGACCGAGGTATAACTATAACAATATTCAACGCGCTCAACAATATCAACGAAGCAATTGGGAGCAAGCACAACCTTCTAACCACTACTCTGCTCCTCAATATTCTGCTCCGGCACGCTCCATGCCCTCTGCTGCCCCGGCACGTTCAATGCCGTCAGCACCTGCAGGCGGCGGTGGAAGAAGATAATTTATTGGTCTTGAGTAATGAACCATAGGCAGGGTTGAACACCATCGCTTATGGTTCATTTGTTTCTGAGAATTACATATTCCTCCTGTACTGTCCGCCTACCTCAAACAAGGCGTTTGTTATTTGTCCGAGCGAACAGTAGTGAACAACCTCCATCAATTTTTCAAAAAGGTTTTCGTTATGTATGGCGGCTTGTTGTAATTCGCTTAAAAGTTGAGGTGCTTTATCTTCGTTAGCTTTATGCAAATCGTCCAGCATGTGTATCTGGAATTCCTTTTCTTCTTTCGTTGAACGAATTACTTCTTTGGGAATAATACTGGGGGAACCCTTGGATGACAAGAACATATTTACCCCTACAATTGGGAATTCACCGGTATGTTTAAGGGTTTCATAGTATAAACTTTCTTCCTGTATTTTTCCGCGCTGGTACATGGTTTCCATGGCTCCCAACACACCACCTCTTTCTGTAATCTTGTCAAATTCAGTCATGATGGCCTCCTCTACTAAGTCGGTTAATTCTTCAATGATGAATGAACCTTGTAAAGGGTTTTCATTTTTAGCTAAACCTAACTCCCTATTAATAATTAACTGGATGGCAATGGCCCTTCTCACACTTTCTTCAGTAGGTGTAGTGATAGCTTCATCGTAAGCGTTCGTATGAAGTGAATTGCAGTTATCGTAAATAGCATACAAAGCTTGTAAGGTAGTACGTATATCGTTGAAGTCAATTTCCTGTGCGTGCAAGGAACGCCCGGATGTTTGAATATGATATTTCAACATTTGTGAGCGTTCATCGCCCCCATATTTAAGCTTCATTGCCTTTGCCCATATTCTCCTGGCAACCCTTCCTATCACAGCATATTCAGGATCGATACCATTGGAAAAAAAGAATGATAAATTCGGTGCAAAATCATTGATATGCATACCGCGCGACAAGTAATACTCTACGTATGTAAATCCGTTAGCAAGGGTAAATGCCACCTGGGTAATAGGATTAGCGCCTGCTTCGGCAATATGATAACCGGATATAGAAACCGAATAAAAATTCCGTACTTTTTTTTGTATAAAGTATTGTTGGACATCTCCCATTAAACGAAGAGAAAATTCCGTAGAAAAGATGCAGGTATTTTGAGCCTGGTCTTCCTTTAAAATATCGGCCTGAACAGTACCCCTCACTTGAGATAAAGCCAGTGCTTTTATCTTTTCATAAACATCTTTGGGCAATACCTGGTCACCTGTAATACCAAGCAGCATTAGCCCTAACCCATCGTTACCTTTAGGTAATTCATCGTTATAAGAGGGTCGTTTTACACCTTTCTTTTTAAAGTGTTCCTCTATTTTCTTTTCTACTTCCGCTTCTAATCCGTTTTGTTTAATGTAAAGTTCGCATTGCTGATCAATAGCAGCGTTCATAAAGAACGCAGCCAAGATGGATGCCGGACCATTAATGGTCATAGAAACTGAGGTCTTCGGGTCGCAAAGATTAAATCCCGAATAAAGTTTCTTAGCATCATCCAAACAGCAAATAGAAACCCCTGCATTACCAATCTTTCCATAAATATCAGGGCGATATTCAGGGTCGCGGCCATACAATGTAACCGAATCAAATGCAGTAGACAACCGTTTTGCAGGCATACTTGCACTCACATAGTGGAAACGTTTATTGGTACGTTCGGGGCCACCTTCGCCTGCAAACATACGGGTTGGATCTTCTTCTGCCCGTTTGAAAGGATAAACCCCTGCGGTATATGGAAACTTCCCGGGAAAATTTTCTTGCAAACACCAATGCAATATTTCGCCCCAGGCTTTGTATTTGGGTACAGCTATCTTTGGGACCTGGGTGTGTGAAAGCGATTCAGTGTGCGTTTTTACTTTGATGTCTTTACCCCTCACATTGTATATATAAAACTCATCTATATAGCATTTCATCTCGCTTTCCCAGCCTGCCAATATTTTCTTGTTTTCGGGAGTAAGCTTTTCTTCCAGTTCCTTTACCCGTTTTTTAGTGATCTTTTTTACTGCCGCATCTTCTTTCTCATCGAACATTTCTTCCACCTTATGCAGGGCATAAAGTTTTTCAGCGAGCTCGCTTTGGCTTTCTGCCCAGCTATCGTAGGTATGAATGGTCTCTGTTATTTCAGACAGATAACGTACTCTATCCGGTGGGATGATAAATATTTTTTGCGATTGCTCTTCGGAATGATGATAAGATGAATGCAAATCAGCACCCGTTTTTTCGACAACCGTATCCATTACCGTTTTGTAAAGGCTGTTCATTCCCGGGTCGTTAAACTGCGAGGCTATTGTGCCAAACACAGGCAGATCTTCATCCTTTTTAGTAAAGGCTTTGTGGTTGCGTTTGTATTGTTTCTTTACATCTCGAAGTGCATCTGCTGCGCCACGTTTATCGAACTTATTTATGGCTATAACATCTGCAAAATCGAGCATGTCAATTTTCTCAAGCTGGGTGGCAGCACCGTATTCGGGGGTCATCACATAGAGCGATACATCTGAAAAATCTACTATTTCCGTATCTGATTGCCCGATGCCGGATGTTTCAAGTAGAATCATATCAAAACCTGAAGCCTTTAATATCTCAACTGCTTTTGAAATGCTTTGTGATAATGCCAGATGACTTTGCCTGGTGGCCAGCGAGCGCATATACACCCGTGGATTGGCAATGGCATTCATCCGGATGCGGTCTCCTAACAAAGCACCACCTGTTTTACGCTTAGACGGGTCTACACATACTATGGCTATGGTTTTACCTTTGTTGATGTCTCCATTTTCAGCAAAATCAATCAGGTAACGGCGAATAATTTCATCAATGAGCGATGATTTACCTGCGCCCCCAACGCCTGTAATACCAAGCACGGGGACATTTTTAGTGGTGAGGCGTTTCTTTATCTTATCATGAACCTCGCTTGCCATCTCCGGGAAATCTTCCACAAGCGAAATAAGATGGGCAATGGATTTAGGTTCTTTGTTACTGAGGTCTTTAATGTTTTCGTCAACATGATTAGATGAAGGAATGGTATCGCACTTTTCAAGAATATCGTTTATCATCCCCTGCAGCCCCATTTTACGTCCGTCATCCGGTGAGTAAATACGTGCAATGCCATATTTATGTAAGTCTTCAATTTCACTGGGAAGTATTACACCTCCGCCACCCGCGAATATTTTAATATGTCCGCAACCTTGTTCTTTCAGCAGGTCGTACATATATTTCAAATACTCATTGTGCCCACCTTGATAAGATGTCATGGCAATGGCATTGGCATCTTCCTGTATGGCACAGTTCACCACTTCCTGTGCGCCGCGATCATGCCCTAAGTGAATTACTTCGGCTCCACTGGCCTGCATAATGCGGCGCATAATATTAATAGCAGCATCGTGACCATCAAATAACGAAGCGGCTGTTACAATTCGTATTTTGTTTTTGGGTTTATAGGGAGGGACTTCGGCTTGCATAATAGTCAGCGTATGAATCGCAAATGTACTAACTTTGTAGGTAAATGAGTATGGAATCGCCTAAAATAGAAATGGACAGCACAACCTATTCCATTATTAAGGGAATTAGATCCATTATCATTGGCGAAATGGATGGACTAGTATATCCTCTCGATAATAAGGACTCTAAAACCTATATACAAATATCGCCATACATAAAATTTCTCCCAATTGTTGTTTGTATTGAATTCTTAGGAGCATGTTATGATGAATTACCTTTTGATACAAGTAGAATGAAAAAAAAGAAAATTGTTGAAACCAGGTTTAATATCGCGATAAAGAAGCTATTCCCTAACAGCTATGCTCCATTTACTAAAGCTAACAACAAGTTCTACTTATACGAGAACTTAAGATGTGCTATGGTTCATCAACTGCGTCCAAGAAATGGGATAATGTTTACTACAAGAAGAGAATCTATTAAAGATACCACCAAACATTTGCAAGAAATTCCTCAAGGATTTTTGATACTTATCCTTGAGGATTTTTATGATGATTTAAAAGCAGGGGCAGAAAAAATAATTAGCAAATTTGAAACTGGAAAATTAACTAATAGAAAAGGTGAACAAGCCTTTATTAATGTTTATACGCCAAATATAAATTAGTTTCATATAAATGTCCATGTGTATCGATACACATTATATTTTTGCTGTTATTCAAAATCTAAACTATGCTCACCATTTCTCCTTCAGATACCCCCCAGAATATATTGCATAGCCACCTGGTTTCAGCCGTAGGCCCCCGGCCTATATGCTTTGCCAGCACTATAGATGCTCAGGGTAATCCTAATTTAAGTCCTTTCAGCTTCTTTAATATTTTTGGTTCTAATCCCCCTGTTGCGGTGTTTTCTCCGGCACGTTCGGGCAGAACCGGGCAAGTAAAAAATACGGTGGAGAATGTGTTGGAAGTGCCTGAGGTAGTGATAAATGCAGTATCGTACAATATGGTTCAGCAGGCTTCGCTTGCCAGCGCTGAATACCCCAGGGGAGTAAATGAATTCATTAAATCAGGTTTTACGCCTATTGCATCAGATAAAATAAGGCCTTTCCGGGTAAAGGAATCTCCGGTACAAATGGAATGTAAAGTGCTTGAAGTAAAACAAATGGGTACAGGTGGCGGTTCCGGTAACCTGATTATCTGTGAAATCATATTAGTGCATATCAGCGAAGATATTTTGAATGCAGATAAAAAAATAGACCCCAATAAGATTGATTTAGTGGGCCGTATGGGTGGTAATTATTATTGCAGGGCTTCCGGTGCGGCTTTGTTCGAACAAGTTCAGCCGATGGCTAATCTCGGTATCGGGGTAGATGCATTGCCTGCATCCATACGAAATAGCAGCATATTAACGGGTAATGATTTAGGTAAATTGGGTAACGTTACCCATTTGCCATCAGATGAGGATGTGAAAAAATATGCGGCAAATAACTCTGTTAAACTGACAGGAGTGGAATTGCACAAAGAAGCGCACAAACTGTTAGAACAAAGCCAAATAGAAGAGGCGTGGAAGATGTTATTAGCGGGATTGTAACTTTTCCTGTTACCTTTACGTCATAGGGTAAATATCAAAAAATAAAATTATGAAAACTAAATTCCTCTTTGCTACATTAGTTATTGCTATTGTAGTTTCCTCATGTGTTATTGGTGTAGGTTCCAATGTAAAGTACACTACCCTTCCGGCGGAAGGAAAAAATATGCCTGTTACATCGTTCAATGCTATTAAAGCTAATGGCGTGTTCGATATTATCCTTCAGCAGGGAACAAGTGAGAGCGTGGTGGTGAAAGGTCAGTACCCCAGCGATTTAAAAGTGACTAATGAAGGTAACACGCTTGTTATTATGGATACCGTTGAAAACCATACTACTAGTTTAGGCCATCGGAAAACGGAAATATATGTTACCTTTAAGCATATAGATGCCATAGAAACTGAATCGGTAGGGAAAATAGAATCCGCAGATACCATTACAACCTCCCGGTTTACATACGAATCGGACGGAGTTGGAGCCAGCGATTTATTGATTCATGCCGACTCGGTAACTGCCTCGGAGAACGGAGTTGGAGCCTTAACCATTGCCGGAAAAGCCCACTTTGCAACGATAGAAGATAATGGAGTTGGTGCGCTGAAAGCACAAAACTTTAGAGTGAATGTTCTGCATGCTACCGTTAGCGGAGTTGGCGCTGCCAATGTATATGCTGATAGTGAAATATACCTGAATGTGAATGGCATAGGAGGATTAACCTATTACGGCCCTGCCAAAGTGATGGAAAATACCAGCGGCGGTGTGGGAAAGGTTCAGCATGGAGAATAATTCCAAAAAAATATCCATTATTTATACTATAATTTATTGTAGCAGTTCCACTTTAAAATAAAAAGTATACCTTTACGATTCATGCCCCTTCACATGAATCTTTGTAGGATTACTTTTTTTACAGGATACATACTTATCTCTGCCGTAATTAGTGCACCCGCACAAATTATTATTACGGTTGCAGGAACCGGGACTCCTAGCTTTTTTGGAGATGGAGGGCAGGCAACCCTTGCAAATTTGAATAATCCGAGCAATGTGGTTTTTGATGCAGCGGGGAATTATTATATTTCTGACCAACAGAATGATGTTATCCGGAAAGTCAATATTGCAGGTATAGTTACAACAATTGCTGGTGAAGCAACCAAACAGGGATATATAGGAGATGGGAAATTGGCAACTTCTGAACAATTGAACTGGCCGAAGGGGATAGTAATAGATGATACAGGCAATATATTTGTTGCCGACTACGGCAATAGTCGTGTACGGGAAATTAATGCAAAAAGTGGTAAAATAAGTACCCTTGTCGGTACTTTTATTAGTAACTATAACGGCGACAATCATCCATTAGATTCTACGGAATTATATGACCCTACAGGCTTGGCTTTTGACAAACAAGGCAACTTATATATTGCTGACGCTAACAATAACAGGATACGGGAAGTGAATATATCCAAAGGGACTATACAAACCATAGCCGGAGACGGCGCTCAGGGGTATTCAGGTGACGGAGGCCCCGCCACCAATGCACAATTAGACTATCCGAATAGTATAGCATTGGATGATACGGGAAATGTATATATAGCTGATATGAATAATGGTTGTATCCGGAAGGTTTCGAAGAACACCGGAATTATTAATACCATAGCCGGACTAGGAGGAGTATATGGATATAGTGGCGATGGCGGACCTGCTATAAACGCAGAATTTAGCACTGATATTTCCGGCGTAAGCTTAGATGCTACGAACAATATCTATATATCTGATGCCGGTAATGAATGCGTACGCGAAATAAATACCGCTGGAATTATAATGACTATAGCAGGAAATGGGAAAACAGGCTATTCGGGTGATGGCGGACCAGCTATTAAGGCAGAATTAAATCATCCCGACCAGGTAGCATTCGATTCGTATGGGAATATGTATATACCTGATTGGCTGAATAATGTTATCCGAAAAGTAGCCGATGTGGGAGGTGTTTTGGGAATAGGAGATGAAAAAGAAAACCAAAATTACGCCTCCGTTTTTCCAAATCCGGCTAAAAACCAGCTAAATATAGAACTGACACCCACTCCTTCATTAAATAAAGGAATCTTATCTCTATATACTATTCAAGGGCAAGAGCTGATAACCCAATCTTTTGCTAACCAGTACAGTATTGCACTTAATGTATCTAATTACCCGGATGGGGTATATATTCTAAAAATAGCCGGGGAAGGTGTAGCCCCTATTATTAAGAAAGTGGAAATTCAAAAATAATATTCTTTTGTAGAGGGGTGCTATCCTATATTTTCCAACTCCAACGTAGGTGGTTTTTTTCTTAATATAAGGGCAAAAATAAGGGTCATAATAATCCCGTATTCAAGTTGGTCATCTGTAAAAGCCCTGGCAAAATTGATAAATGGATTGGCCAAAATCTTCTTTGATTCCTCAAACTGAGCCTGAGCTTCGGTAATATCTTTCGGTTGGGCACCGTGCAACTTTAACTCAACTACAAAATCCTGGAAATATTTGTCAGGAAAATCAGGGGTAACCCAATAATAGAGCATTATCCACGATAAGGCATAAAACAAGCTGGTGATAACCACTATAAGTATACCGATATTAAATCCTTTAAAAAAAGTAAGCATACCATTTCCTTCTGTTTTCCTGTAATAGCGAATAGCGAAATAAATGGGTATAAAAGCCGCTATTTTACCTATAAACAATATCATACCAATGGCATTGTACCCTACGTTGGAGGCTATAGGTATGGATATGAAAAGTAAAACTGCCATACATAAGCCCGAGATGATGCCATATTTTATAACGATGTTTTTCATGTAAATGCAATATTGAGAAGGCAAATGTATAAACTTAATTTATCCTCAAAGAATGCATTATTGGCCCTTTTTCAATAAGTATCCGACCGGGTTGCATAAAATCCCCTCATTACTATATTATATGAATCTGTATATTTGCAAACCTTTTTTTAAAAAATATTCTAAAAAATCAACCTGAATTATGAATGTAATTGTATATCTGGTTCCTATTTGCGGCGTTATTGCATTACTTTATACTGTCTTTGCTTCTGCATGGGTTACTAAGCAAGATGCAGGAGATGCCACCATGATTGAACTTTCGGGTGCCATTGCCAAAGGCGCCATGGCTTTTCTGAAAGCCGAATGGAGCATTTTAAGCATATTTGTCGTTATTACGGCTGCCTTATTGGCATGGTCCGGAACTACTGTGCCGGATTCAAGCCCCATTATTGCCATTTCCTTTTGTATAGGAGCTGTATTATCAGCCACCGCAGGCTATATTGGTATGCGTATTGCAACCCGTGCCAATGTGCGCACCACACAGGCCGCCAGAACCAGTCTTGCAAAAGCTCTTAAAGTGTCCTTTACCGGGGGCAGCGTAATGGGATTAGGTGTAGCAGGGCTTGCCATTCTTGGTTTGAGTGGCTTGTTTATCGTTTTCTATCAAGTATTTGTGCATGGCACACCCGTTTCAGGATCCGAAATGAAGAGAGCTATTGAAGTACTGGCTGGTTTTTCGTTGGGCGCTGAATCAATTGCCTTATTTGCCCGTGTGGGGGGAGGTATTTATACCAAAGCAGCCGATGTTGGGGCTGACCTCGTGGGAAAGGTTGAAGCCGGTATTCCGGAAGATGACCCGCGTAACCCCGCCACTATTGCTGATAACGTAGGTGATAACGTGGGTGATGTGGCCGGTATGGGAGCTGATTTATTTGGTTCGTACGTTGCCACTATTTTGGCTACCATGGTATTGGGACAAGAAATTGATGCCTCGAAAGATAATTTCGGAGGATTATCACCTGTAATACTACCTATGTTTACGGCAGGAATCGGTTTATTATTCTCGATTGTAGGTACTTGGTTTGTAAAAATAAAAGGTGAAAACTCGAGTGTTCAAAAAGCCTTAAATTTAGGTAACTGGTCATCCATTATTCTTACTGCCATTGCTACCTATTTTGCAGTGAATTATTTGCTTCCTGCAGGTGAAATGCACATGAATCGCGCGGGTGCTCTGCCATTTACAGCAATGGATGTTTATTACGCCATTATTACAGGGCTGGTAGTAGGTACACTGATGAGTATGATTACTGAATACTACACCGCTATGGGTAAACGTCCTGTACTATCCATTATCAAACGTTCGGGAACAGGACACGCCACCAATATTTTGGGTGGTTTATCAGTAGGTATGGAATCTACGGTTGCTCCTATCCTTGTATTAGCGACAGGCATTATGGTTTCCTATCATTTTGCAGGGGTATATGGAGTAGCTATAGCAGCAGCAGGTATGATGGCCACTACGGCCATGCAATTATCCATCGATGCATTTGGTCCGATTGCCGATAATGCAGGCGGAATAGCTGAAATGAGCCGTTTACCGGAGGAAGTTCGTCACCGCACTGATAACCTGGATGCTGTTGGTAACACTACTGCTGCCACTGGGAAAGGATTTGCAATCGCATCTGCAGCGTTAACCTCTCTTGCACTTTTTGCTGCATTTGTAGGCGTAGCAGGTATTGAACACATTGACATATATAAAGCGCAAGTACTGGCAGGATTATTTGTAGGCGGAATGATACCATTCATTTTCTCTTCACTCTGTATTGCCGCTGTTGGACGTGCCGCTATGGATATGGTAAATGAAGTACGCCGCCAGTTTCGTGAAATACCCGGCATTATGGAATATAAAGCCAAGCCCGAATATGAAAAATGCGTGGCCATCTCCACCAAGGCTTCTATTCGTGAAATGATTGCACCCGGTGCTATTGCTTTATTGGTTCCGGTAATAGTAGGTTTCGCCTTCGGACCCGAAGTATTAGGCGGATTATTAGCCGGTGTTACCGTAAGCGGTGTGCTTATGGGCATCTTCCAATCGAATGCAGGCGGAGCCTGGGATAATGCTAAAAAATCATTTGAAAAAGGGGTTTCTATCAATGGTGAAATGTTCTACAAAAAATCAGAGCCCCACAAAGCATCGGTAACCGGCGACACAGTAGGCGATCCTTTTAAAGATACTTCCGGCCCTTCGATGAATATATTGATTAAATTAATGAGTATTGTATCACTCATTATCGCTCCCCATATTGCAGTGCATACCCAATCGGCTACTGCATTAGTTCCTCAGCCAACCAGCAAAACCGTTGTAATGACGGCTGTACCTGCTTCTGCCATGGAGAAGGTAAACAAGTAACATTGTATCATGGCCGCATTTAAACTGGAACCGGGTTTTTGGAGAAGATTAAGGCTCTATATGTTCGGTGTAATAATTGGGTTGATAGGGGTATACTTTTTCTTCGGCAACCGCGATTACAAGATGCTCACCCCCGGAATGCTGAAACTGGACCAGTTAGCCGGCCAAACGATACAATATTCCGATACGGCAACCTGTGAAATGAAATGCGAAAAGGTAGATACAGGCGAAGTAAAGGAAGCCATGCTTGTGGGAAAAGTGAATTCTAAACAAAGCCAGGACTTTAACCAGCATCATCCCTTGTTTAATTTTAACGGAGACACCAAAAAAGGGAAACAGTTGAATGTTATCTGTATGCAGTTCGATAGCATTACAAGGGTTATTTATGTACACGATATATCGAAGAAGGATGCTTGCAAGTGCCCTTAAAACACCTCTCCCACATTAAAGAAAAACCCTTGCGAGCCTCCATCGCCCCATCCATAATCAATGCATAGGTTGGTTTGGGAATACTTATTCAATTTTATCCGTAAGCCTATGCCCTTACCAACATGGATAACCGAGAACTTAGTTGTAGGATAATTAGGTACCGATTCACCGTTGCAAAATACAACTCCGCCCAATAACCCATTATTTAATATATCGAACCTATCCTCTCCTTCCAGGTAAACCATGTCAGCCCCTCTGAACCGACCTTGTATGTAGCCTCTGCCTGAATTGGAATACTCGTCCCAACCGGTACTGGGCAAGTCGAAATAGGGTACCGCATTCCGGTAAGGTCCATAGGTAAACTCGTTCCAGTTCCAAAACGCCAGTATATTTCTCGGATGCTTGGATAATCTTATATATTTCCGAAACTCAATATCCACCTCCCGCCAATCGCTTGTGCTGCCTAATGCAGTTAAGTTATCGCGATAGGTAATATCAGCATAAAAGGCATTTTCGGGGTTATTAATATTAGCCCTGTCATCGTACTTTAAACGCGCCACCAAACCCGAGGAAGTAGTTTGAGTAACTCCGTCAGTGTACCTGAAATACTGCCTGTTATTGCCCGACTCCTGGATGTTATAATGATAATCTAAGTTATAGCCTCCTCCTCCATATAAATTGGGGACAATACGGTAAAGCGCTTCCTGGGAGATTTTTATATAGGAGTAATCTACCGAATCGGACTGCGATAATAACCTTCTCCCTCCCAGCCCATAAGTCAGCGAGGGGTATTGATAAAAGCGATAATCGCCTAATAAATTGATTTTATTATTGCTCAACCAAACACTGCTTATCACGGGAATGATGGTTTGCTGTTTAAGCGAATATAATGGGTTAAGACTGATTACGGATAGATTGGTAGTCGCCGAGTTATCGGTGTAAAATGAAAAGTTGGTGGCCAATATAAAAGTAACTCCATTGGATAATGAATATCCAATAGCAGGAAAAATAGATGTAAGTATTTTCCCGGGTTTAAGGCATTCGCTATCAACAGGCTCTCTTTCCCTCAGCTTTACCACCTTCTCAATTTCATCCATCGCATCTTTCTGAACATATCGTATGCTATCACGCTTTTTTGCAGAAGCAATGGTATCATGTAACGTAAAATTAGATGATTGGGCAGTACTATCTATAGCCATCGCATTGACTATACATATCACTATACAAACAGGCAGCCAAGATACTTGAGCATGCTTTCTATTACTCTTCAAAAAAATAAATTTGAGTACTACTGCTGCATCTTGGGGATTATTGGAATATATTGGACGATAGTCAACCGGTAAACTTGCCTTATAAATTATATTGTAGACTTTAAAAAAGCAGTAAAGTTTATATATGATGATTTTTTAACTAATTTTAAAATACTTCTCCCAGATTAAAAAACAATCCATGAGAACCATCGTGTAAGCCAACTGCATAGTCAATGCATAAATTAACATCGGAATACTTATTGAATTTAATACGTAAGCCCACTCCTTCGCCCGGGTCGATATATTGAAATTTATTCGATGGCCATTGTGTTGCACTTCCGGCATTTGAAAACACAACGCCACCCAACAAACCATTACGTGTCAGTACGAAACGATATTCTGCTTCCAGATAGGCAAAGTTTGTTCCTCTGTAAAAGCCTTGTATATAACCTCTTGCAGTATTACTGTACGTATCCCATTGGTTAGCAGGCAAGTCAAAAAATGGAGCAGGGGCCGAGGTAAATTCGTTCCAACTCCAAAACGCCAACACATCCCGCGAATTAAGTTTAATATATTTCCGTACCTCTATTTGCAGGTATTGCCAATTTTGGGTACTGCCTAAAAAGGTAAAATTGGTACGGAATATAATACTGGCCAAAAGAGCAGCCCTGGGGTTGTTAATATTTTTTCGGCTATCATACATCAAATGAACCAGTGGTCCGGAGGAAATTGTTTTTGTTGCCCCGTTATTATTTTCTGAATTATATTCCTGGTAATCAGTTGCATCACCATAATCTTTAATATTATAATGATCATCCAGGTTATAGCCGATACCCATATAGTAGTCCGAGCTAAAATGTCTTAGCACTTCCTGATAAAACCTTACATAGGAATAATAGGTATTATCTGCTTGTGATAAAGAGGTATTTGAACCTAACCCATAGGTGGTAGATGGGTAACTATAGTAGCGCCAATCTCCCAGCCAGTCAAACTTATTATCTTTAGACCAGATATCACTTATGATAGGTATCATCAACTGATTATGAAGAGAATACTCACCACCGAATGTAAAAACAGATAGGTTTGTTTTGGAAGGGTCGGCTGTATAGAATGAGGCATTTACCGTGACTACTGCAATGGGGCCTCCCTCCAGTGTATAGCCTGCTGCCGGAGCAAAAGAAAAAAACAATTTACCTGGTACTTGCAGAGTAGTATCTGAACCCGACTTTTTATCTCTTTTTAAAGCCCGGCTCAATACATCAGCTAAATCTTTCTGTTCGGCAAGGCTATCAGCCGTTTTATTGTGGACAATATTACCGGAACTTGAGCCTACCGTATTCCCTGTTTGGGCGGTAACCAAGTTGGCCATTATAACAAAGTGTAAAAACAATCCTCTCTTTCTCAACTTGACTCTGCTTCTATTTAATCTACGTAATGTTATAAAATTGAAGATACTGGTATACTTTGACTAAGATACTCCACTTACGTTTAATATTAAGAACATAATAGTCAGACTATTAATTAGAAGCGACAGAAGGTTAATTAGAAGAGTTGGAATACTAATTATTTGATTTCTTTACCGGAGGTGTCGTAATTTTTAAATCCATCTATCTTACCGCCGTGATAAACGGTTTCTGCTTTTAATACGCCCGAGGGATAGTACTCCTTTTCAATCCCGCTTTTTTTCCCCACCACATATGGTATTTCATTGTGAATGGCTCCATTTGAATAATAATATTTTTCTATACCGTTTAATTGTCCATTTTCAAAGGTTATTTCCAATTCCAATTTTCCGTTTTTATAGTAATCTTTTTCAATTCCGTTTTTCTGGTTGTTTGCATAAGGGGTTTCACGCATCAATTCGCCACTTTCATAATATCCCTTTTCTTCTCCGTTTATGTTAAAGTTAACAAATGGGGTTTCAGTTTTCACCTTCCCATCCTCATAATATTCTTTCGACATACCGGCTTTTGTCCCGTTACTGTACTGGCTTTCCATATGTAAATGCCCATCGTCGTAATATTCCTTATCAATGCCGCATTTAGCGCCCTTAGCATACATGACTTCTTCATGCAGTTTCCTGTTGCTGCCATAATCTTTCTCAATTCCGCTTTTCATTCCATCGTAATAGAAGGCTTCCATAACTAAAATACCTTCTTCATTATAGGTCTTCTCTAAACCCATAAGGCTATCATTTCTGTAAGGGGTCTCGCTTCTCATTCGCCCATTCTCATAATATGCTTTTTCCATTCCGTTTCTCCGCCCATTGATATATGAACACTCAAGCCTTAAAGTTCCATCTTCGTAATACAGCTTCATAGTTCCATACAATGTATCTTTCCTATAAGATACTTCACTCAACAAAATACCACTCTCATTGTATATCCTTGTCGGACCATTTAACATTCCATTTGCATAAGAATCTTCACGCCTCAGGTTTCCATCAAGATAATACTCTTTCTCCATGCCTTCTCTTTTGCCATCGGTGTAAGGTATTTCATTTCGCAACAAATTATTCTTATTGTATTCCCACACTACTCCATCGGGCTTGCCGGAATTATAATAGGTTACCCTATAAAACAATGCTGAAGCTGTATCATTAACAGGATTATTTTTCTCGTCTATATATTCAACCCATTTTCCTTGTTTCAGCCCATTCACTATTTCATTTTTCGCATCGGGCTGTGGCTGGCACGATTGCGCCGGGCATACTAAAATGCAACAACAGAAACTAAATGTCAGCGCCCACTTATTTAAATTCATTTTCACTATCCTCGTATTGTTTCGTTTCTCCACTTATCCTATCATCCTTATAAGGAGTTTCGCTTTTTAATTTGCCATCTTCATAATATTCTTTCTCAACACCATTTCTTTTGTCATTTATGCATGGAATTTCAGACATTAACCCACCGCTTTCGTAATAAACATCGACATCGCCATTTTTTAAATCATTCACATAGAAAGTTTTGCTCTGCAATTTACCATCTTGGTAATACAATTTCCCCAGTCCATTCTTTTTACCATTGGAGTATGGAATTTCATTCATTTCCTGACTATTCTCGTAATAGGTTACAGCTACTCCATTTATTAAGCTGTCCTTATATGGGATTACTTTTAGTAATGCACCGCTTTCAAAAAAGAGCTTTCCAATTCCATTTTTTTTGCCGTTTGCATACGGCATAATAGCAGCCAGTTGGCCATTCTTGTAATAATAGTGCTGCAGCCCATCGGGGTTACCGGCCGTATATATGGTGAGCCGGTAATATACAGCATGAGGGTTATCTGTAACATTTCCCCGCACATCAATATTTTCAATCCATTTGCCTTCCTTTACTCCGTTTTGTATACCGTTTTTGGCTTCCGATTTATCGGTAAATCCCGCGCCTGCGGTATCGGCCTGGTGCCCGGCATAGGGCGGAACCTGTCCCATAATACGACAGGAAAATAAGATTATAACTATCAAAATGGAATGAGGCTTCATTAAAAACATTCTGGTTTTTCGCCTTTATAAATTATCTCCCATATACTTTTATACGCACACCACAGTTTTTATCCAAGAGTTCTTTTGTTCTTCCACCGGCGCCATAGTACAATGCAGCATTTAAATCGGTGCAGGCATAGTCCTTCATTCCTTGTTCCAGGTAGGCATATCCCCGCCCAAGGTAAGCAGGGCCGCAATCACGCTGCATAGCAATAGCATGCGCGTAATCATCAATAGCCGCAGCATATTCACCCAACGAATCAAGAGCTGTCCCCCGTAAGTAATAGACCCAGTAGTAACTGCTGTCGTTACTCAGTGATGCAGAAAAATCATTCATAGCGCTTTCATAGTCTTTTGCTTCAAGTAAGTCGCACCCCCTGAAATAATAAGCGTCCATATATCCGGTGTCTATTTGAATTGTAGTACTATAATCACTTATGGCATTAAAGGTATCATTAATTGCATCATAGGCCTGCGCCCTGCTAAACCAACTGTCGGGGTTAGACGGATCTAATGCAATAGCCCTGCTGAAGTCGCTAACAGCCCCATGATAATCATCGAGAGCCATTTTTAAATGGCCACGGTTATACCAAGGATCAGGATAGGTTGTATCGGCATTAGCAGCAGACGTAAAATCGTGCATGGCCTCCCTGGCTTCGCCTACTGAATATTCTGAATTACCCCGGTTATTATATGCTACAGCATAGGTAGGATCGAGGTTTATAGCTTTGGTATATTCCCGTATGGAATGGAAATAATCTTCTGTTTCAGCCCACAAAAAACCCAGTTTAAAATGAGGTCTTGGGTCCCGGGGGCTCCATCTGCTCAGTTTTCTAAAATCGCTACGGGCTCCATCATAATCTTTAATCCGCTCCCGGGCAGCTCCCCGATAACCGTATGCATTGGTATCGTGCTTATTTGCTTTTATAAGAGCAGTAAAAGCAACGACAGCCTTTTGATATTGACCCGAATTGAAAAGCGCAATGGCGCTTGCATCCGTATTTTGTGCGAATGCAGCCGGCGCAATAAAATATAAACTATAGGATAAAAATTGTATAGACCATTTGACAATTATCTTATGGCTTTTACTTTTATCGAACAGCTTACTTGAATTTATTTTTATGCTTTTTAGCTTGTTGTACATGGGCCAGGTGGTGGCTACAATGCCAGGCGTAAAGAACTAAAAGTTGTTTTAACTTTATTTCTTTTTTTTGTTCGGGGTGATAATATGTTCTTTCCAGGTCATCTTCGTTTAATTCAGATAATAAGGCAGTCCAGCGTTTATGCAAGCCTTCTAATAACATCAACGACCATTCTACGGGAGCTTCTCCCGCATCCCCGGTATTTGCCCATGCACTTTCGTCGTAGGGTTTTACAGTAGGGTTCTTTTCTGTATAGGCTAGTTTAGTTCTCACATACGCATTTATATGGCTGTCAGCGCAATGATGTATTAATTGCCTTATTGTCCAACCACCGGGGCGATGACGATATTCTAACATATCATCATTCAGTTTAGTCATCTCTTTTCGCAGTTTAGAGGGGAATCCTGTTATGGTTTTAATGCTTGATTCTATTTCTTTATCAGAAATCTTTTTGGGCATTTTAAATTCCCCGACGGGATACTTCAATTCTTTACGTTCCGCTTTCTTCATGCGAGATAATTATGAGGCAAAGTTAAAATTAATTTCCCACACTGATGTATGTCTTTTAAGCCTAAAAGGTCTTTAATTAGAATTTGCTGTTTCAGGGAAAATTCCAGAGTAGCAGAAAATTTAGACCTTTGCAATCTATTGTATTTTATTGCCAATGAAAAAAACAACTGCCACTTTATTTTTAGTATTCTTTATCGGCAGTATGTTGTATAGCCAAAAAACATACACTACCCAGAATAAAAAGGCAATAAAACTATACCAGGAGGCAGCCGGTTATTATAATGCCAACCAAAATTCGGAGGCCATTCAAACGTTAAAAAAAGCTATCAGGGAAGATAGTATGTTTGCGGAAGCGCAAGGCATGCTGGGATATATTTATCAGGATATACACGACGATTCGGATGCGTTGGTACAATACAATACAGTGATTCGCATTAATCCCTCATTTCACCCTAACATATATCTAGACGCAGGAAAGCTGGAACTGGGGGCAGCGCGCTATGCAATTGCCCAACAACATTTGCAGCTTTTCCTGGAATATGGAGACAAAGACCCCAAATTGCGTAGTGATGCTGCCAATATGATTGCCGATTGCGAATTTGCAGTAGAGGCAATAAAACATCCTGTTCCGTTTAACCCTGTTAATATGGGCTCCGCTATTAATACCCAAGTAGATGAATATTACCCTACTATTACGGAAGACGGTACTACTCTTATTTTTACACGCCAGCTTGAATACGGGCACCCGGAATTTGGGGCCCAAAATTATAATGAGGACTTGTATGTGAGTTTTAAAGAAAACGGACAGTGGACAAAAGCCGTCAATATGGGCCCTCAAATAAATAGTGAAGCTATGGATGGAGCCCCGAGTATTTCAGCAGATGGTAATCTTCTTATTTTTGCATCTGACAGGCCGGGAGGATATGGCGACCAGGATCTTTATTATTCATTTAAGGTGGGTAACGAATGGTCGCGCCCCAGGAATTTGGGGCCACCTATAAATACCCGTAATTGGGAAACCCAGCCGTGCCTTGCTTCCGATGGAAGAACTCTTTATTTTGTACGTGGAAAAGTAGCCGGATATAATGTGGAGCAACAAGATATATACGAAACGGTTCTTAGTGATTCGGGAACCTGGAGTATGCCAACAAAATTGAGTGATACGATTAATACCCCCGGAGTGGAAGAATGGCCTTGCATCGCACCCGATAACCAAACACTCTACTTTGCATCAGACGGGCATCCGGGGTTTGGTGGGTTAGATTTATTTATGTCGCGTAGGCTGCCAAATGGACGATGGGGAATACCGGTAAATTTAGGGTACCCGATTAACACACCTAAGAATGAAACAGGTATTGCAATAGACCCGGATGGCAAATTGGCCTATTTTTCATCTGACAGGCCGGGAGGACTTGGCAAAATGGATATATATTCCTTTTTGCTTCCGGATTCTTTGCGCCCACAACCAGTAACTTATATGAAAGGGAAAGTATACGATGCCACTACTACGCAACCTTTAATTGCTAATTTTACCTTGACAGATTTAACAACAGGGAAAGTAGTATCTGAATCTACCTCCAGGCCTGTTGATGGCACCTTTTTAGTTTGTCTGCCCGTAAATAGAAACTATGCTCTAAATGTGAGTAAGAACGGGTACTTGTTCTATTCCGAAAACTTTTCCTTGAAAGATATAAAAGCAAATTACGAGCATCCTTATTTAAAAAATGTACCCTTACAACCTATCGATACCGGAGCCACTATAGTGCTCAAAAACATCTTTTTTGAAACAAACAAATACGATTTAAAACCTGAATCGGAAGTAGAGTTGGGCAAATTGATTGCATTCCTGAAAAATAATCCAACTATTAAAATAGAAATCAGCGGGCATACCGATAACCAGGGAACTCCACAAAGCAATATCATCCTCTCCGAAAACAGAGCCAAAGCAGTTTACAATTATTTGATTGCACATTCAATTGATGCTAACCGTTTAACTTATAAGGGTTATGGCCAAACAAGACCAATTGCTACCAATGATACCCCTGAAGGCCGTCAGTTGAACCGCAGAACAGAAATGAAAATTATAGGAAAGTAGTCAGAGCCCGACAGGCATTATTAGAGGAGTTTCATCGGGAACCTTTTATCGTTACAGATAAAAACCAATCCTTATATTTGTTATACAGAATAAAAATATATGAGAACAGAACGGGTTTTGGCATTACTTGCTTTGGCAGGGCTTATTATAAAATTCCTACATTATCCTGGTGGGATGCAATTAATGCTACTTTCAATGGGAGCTTTGAGTATGGTCTACTTTTATTTTGCATTTTACTTTTTCTCTGAAAAGAAAATTGCGAATCAAAATATAGCGCTAACAATACCATCGGGCATCGCTTTTGCAATTATAGTTATTGGGATATTATTTAAACTACAATATTGGCCCGGAAATGGATTTCTTTATCTGCTCATTGGATTGATTTCAACCCCTATCATACTTATTTTTACAAACATATTACAAAAAAGAGCAGGTGATGCTGCTAGTGACGAGCTGAAACTCTATTACAAACGGATGACACGACGGGCAATAGTAATGTTTTGTCTTTCTGCTTTATTTTTCTTCACGCCTTCTGAAACAATATTGTTAGCTCAATATAGAAACCCCCAATTAGCACATTTAAAAGCACTTTACTATTCAAGCCACGATTCTGCCGATAAAAAGAAATTAGATGAATATATACACAAACAGGACTCAATAAGCATGATCCACTTACAGTGATTGATTCTTATAAATTCACATTTTTTGTGCATTAAGGGCAGCAACTAAACCGCAGAACAGAAATAAAGATTGCAAAAAAACATGAAGAAAGTATTAGCTATTTCAGGAAGTACACGCGCTAAGTCGATAAACCAAAGCTTTATTGAAGCGATACGAAATATTGCACAGACCCAATTTTCAGTTAGTATTTATAGAGGTTTATCTGATATTCCGCATTTCAATCCC
>Ga0207037_10039_pt1 | contig 42995 bp, 32 predicted proteins | sample Alteio_BWMinCont_75_FD_153268 | JGI IMG/M metagenome (GOLD analysis project Ga0207037, IMG submission 153268) | Enriched cells from forest soil in Barre Woods Harvard Forest LTER site, Petersham, Massachusetts, United States -... | ecosystem: Environmental > Terrestrial > Soil > Temperate forest >... | reverse complement strand
CCTGCTCGTGTGTGAAATCTGAAAAGGCAACCTGTTCCAGTTTTTTAGCCTGTTCGTATATCTTTTCAGCAATATAGGGATTAGCATGACCATGTAAGTTTACCCACCATGATGAAAATGCATCGATGTATTTATTACCATTTTCATCTACCAGGTAAACGCCATCACCTTTCACAATATTAAGGGGTGATATGGCTTGTTTCTGATGCGTAAACGGATGCCAGGTTACTTTTTTATCTCTTTCGGAAATAGAATTTATCATAGTGCAAATATGGACAAATGCCATATAAGGTCGTACACTTTTCTTATTATTATTGCGTTCGATTATCCTATATAATGCATAAGTTCATAGTAACCCTATTTTTATTCGGAGCATTACTCTGCCAGGTAAATACATTATGGGCGCAAAATGCTGCTCCATCAGATATGTTCCGGGCTTATGAGGATGATGATTTCCTGAACGACCTTGGAAGAGGCACTGACAAGGCTTATACCAGCGGCCTCCAGGTTACATTATTTTATATGAAGAATCACCCTTCCCGTTTCTTTTTGGACCATTGCTTGCCTAAAGCAGGAGATAGCGCCACCAATGTGTATGGACTCGGCATCATGCAAATCATGTATACGCCCGATTACCTTACTGCCGTTTACTATGTGCCCAATGATTATTCGTATGCGGGGGCTGAGGTGCTTAAATACTCCCTCTATTCGTTTAATGCTAAAAAGAATTACGATTTTCAGACAGATATAGTAGCTGGAATAATGGGGCCTGATGCATTTGCAGGCCAGGCGCAACATTGGTTGCATAAGACAATTGGAGACACTGCAATACCCAACGGATGGAGTAATCAATACAGAAATGCTACGCTACTCAATATCAATTTTACTGCCGAAAAGCAATTATACAGCAACCATCGATATTTAGAAATTATAGCTGATGCAGGGCTTTCCGCGGGTACTATGCTGGATGAAATAGAAGCAGGGCCAACTATACGGATAGGCAAGATGCAACCTTATTTTAAAGGGTATATGAGTCATTTTTCTTGTTCACTTACAAAAGGGGATAACGGCTGGAATAAAGTGCAGCTCTATTTCATGGTTAAATCGGCTGTGCAGTATGTGCTTTACAGCGCTATGCTTCAGGGAGGCCTGTTTAGCCCACCACCAACCGTTACTACATTCGTTTCTGTGGATGGTAAACGGGAGCAGATTTATTTTCAAAAACCTAAACAGGAAATTGAGAATTATGTGGGATATATAGCTTATGGTCCTGCCACGGCATACCGGCATTGGAGCATGTCATTTACGCAGACGTATTCCACTTGTGTACTAAAAGGGGTATACCCATACACCTATGGAAATATCTCTATATACTATGGTTGGTAAACAACAAGGCAATTATTCTTTGGCCTTACTATCCTTTTTGCGATAAACAAGAGCAAGTAGAGCAGGGTAAACTATCAGCAATAGTGGTAGTGCTGTTACAAAACCACCTATTACAGCAATAGCGAGCGGGCGATGCAAGGTGGCTCCTGTGCCTATTCCGAAAGCCAATGGTGACAATGCAATAATGGCACAAAGTGCTGTCATTATTTTAGGTCGTAAACGGGTGGATATAGCAAATACCAATGCCTCTTTTACGCCTTGCTTAGGTATATCTTCTGCAAATTGCTGGAACGTAAATATGGCATTCTCGCCAATAATACCTACAATCATAATAAGCCCCGTATAACTGCCTACATTGAGTGGTGTTCCCGTAAGGAATAATGCTATGCAACTACCTGTAACACCCAGTATAGCAATACCAAGAACCACAAATGCAGCCCTGAAATCTTTAAATAGGAACAGCATAATACTGAATACTAACAGGCAGGAAGTGATAAGTATTATCAATAACTCATGGAAAGATTGTTGTTGCTCTTCGTAGGTTCCTCCGAAAGAATAATGATAGCCTTGCGGTAGTACAATTTTCTGCATCGCCTTCTTTACGTCGCTCATGGTACTGCCCAAATCTCTATTGCTTAAACGGGCTGTTACCATCACCACAGGTTGAAGATTTTCACGATTGATTTCTGATATACCTTTTGTGGGTGTGATAGTTGCGAGATGGGTAATGGGCTGAAGTCTTCCGTCAGGCAAAAAAACGGAGCTTTGTTTCAAATCGTCAATACTTTGAAAATAGCCTGCCTGTTCAGCCGAAAGTGAATAATTCAACTGAACAAGGCGTATGTTCGTCATTTGTTGCTTCTCAAAAACAGTTCCTACAGTAGAGCCATTCAATTGGGTCGCTAATTGAAATTGGAAATCTTCCGGTGCAATATTAAACTGAGCCAGTTTGGTTAGATCAGGACGTATATTAATATAGGGACCTGCAATGGTAACTCCGTTAAATACATCCGTGATGCCGGGGATCCCACTTATTTTATCTGCTACACCAGATGCAATGGCATGTAGTCTGTCCGCATCGTCTCCGTATATTTTGATTTGTATAGGCTGCGTTTCTCCAATTAAATCACCTAAAATATCCTCTATTCTCTGTCCAATTTCAATATGAATTGGTTGGCTGAGTGATTGTATGGTATCACGTATCTCATCAATTACGGCGTCAGTAGTTACTTTCCTGGTATTTTTTAATTGAATGAGGAAATCGCCGGAATTAGGTTCTGTTACAAAAAAACCCATTTCAGCTCCGGTTCGTCTTACCACTTTGCTTACTTCAGGCACGCCCATTACAGCTCGTTCAACCTTGTGTAGAATACTGTCTGTCTTTTCAAGGGAGGTGCCCGGAGGTGTAAAATAGTCCAATACTATAGTACCCTCATCCATATCGGGTAGAAATCCCGTTTCTATGTGGGGAATTATATATAGAAAACTTCCCAGCATCAGGGCTATGATAATAAAACTTGTCCAGGGGCGGGTAACAACGAAGATAACCCATTTCTGCCGCTTTACGTGATGCGATGTTTTAGTAGTTTTAATACTTCTGGAGAAATAAGAATAAATAACGGGAAGGATGAGCCACGTCGCAAAGAAAGAGCAGACAAGCGTTATCAGCATGGTGATGGTAAGTACTTTGAAGTAGGCTCCCGATATACCACTCAGCAGAAATGCGAAGGGTATAAATATTACAAGCGTACTCAGCGATGAACCTACCATATAAGGTAACAACTTATGAATAGCTTGCTGGGAAGCCTCAAAAGCGGTGAGTTCAGGATGCTCTTCCCGTATGCGGTGAATTTGCTCCACTACCACAATGGCATCGTCAATAATAAGACCGATGGCTGCAGCAAGCGCCCCAAGTGTCATAATATTAAAAGTATACCCTACTGCATAAATAACCATCAAGGTAAGCGAAAGTGTAACCGGGATAGTGAGCAACACTGCAACAGATGCCCTCAGCGAACGGAGGAAAATAATAACCATAATGATGGCAAGCGCCAAGCCTATCATTAAAGCCTCTTGTACGCTTGATACAGCATCTTTTACAAAAACTGCCTGGTCATAATAGTTAGAGATATGTACATCCGAAGGAAGAATCTTTTGCAACTCCTTTATTTTTTCATCCATCCGCTGGGAGAAGTCGACCAGGTTTGCATTGGGTTGTTGTAACACATCTACCAGTAATGCCTGTTTCCCATCAGCCCGAATGCGTGTAAAGGCAAGTTCTTCATGGACCTGCACGGTGGCAATATCTTTTAATCTTACATAGCCCGAACTATCTGAATTTACAATGATATTTTCTAATTCCGGGATGTTGTAGATGCTTGCATCGGTAATAGAAAGATACATACGGTTGTAGTCGGAAGAATATCCGTTAGATTCTATGAAATCATTTTTAGCTATGGCGTCGCGAACCGTTGCAGGCGTAATCCTCAGGCCACTCATTTTAGCTGCATTCAGGTTCACCCAGTATTCCTTATTCTTCCCACCTGAAATCTCTACTTTTGATGCTCCTTCTACTTGCGACAAGAAGGGCTTAACCGTGTATTGTGCAGTCCAGTTAAGATCTATAGGCGTTCTGTCTGGGCTGCTTAATACATACCCCATCACAGTTGTAACGGAATACATGCTCATCTTTTCTACTTTTATCTCCACATCGGGAGGCAGCATATTTTTAATCTGGTTAATCCGCGATTCTATCTGTTGCTCGCTGATATCCATATCGGCATCCCAATTCAGGAAGACATTTATCTCACATTCTCCGCGGCTGGTTGTACTGTAAACCCTTTGCAGGTAAGGAACTTGTTTTATAGCCTCTTCCAGCGGACGGGTTACCGTTATCATCATCTTATCTATCGGCTGTTCCCCGTTTTCTGCAATGATTTTCACTTTCGGGAAAATTACATTGGGAAGCAGGGCAGTTTTCGTATTCCGGGAAACATAATAACCCCCTACCAGGGCAAAAATTACAATGGCCAGTATAGGATTTTTGAATTTTATGAAAAAGTGTTGCTTCATTTCTTCAGGTTACCTGTTTATCACTTTTACGAGGGCTGTATCAGGTAAACCATAATTACCGCTTATAAGTATTTTATCCTGTTCCGAAAAAGTCGGAGTTTTTATCTGGACGCTATCTGTAGTTTCAGCGCCTTTTTCAACGGGGATTTTGATAGCAAGAGAATCGCGTACCAGCTTCATAACCCAAAATTGAACCTGAGTTTCATCGCACAAAATGGCTGATTTGGGCAGTATTATTGCATTGTTCTGAATGTCGGTGGGGATTTTTACGTTGGCTATCAATCCTTCAGGTAGATTCAGCGGAGTAGTAGTCCTTAAAATATAACGTTCCATTTGTACAGCCCTGTCCATTTCCGGTATCCTGGAACTGACACGTGCTTTTACAGACTGTCCGTCGGGTAAAGTTATTAAGCAGTCAGAACCTTCTTTAATATAGGCATGCATTTCGAAAGGAACCTCAAGTGTAAATACAAGGCTTGAGCTGTTTGCAACGGTACATAGCACATCTCCATCTTGCACGTAATCGCCTAACTGCCTGTTGATGGTTTTTACAATTCCTGTCTCAGTAGCTTTTACATATATGATGCTGCTAATGTGCAATGCCGTATCTTTTACCAGGTTCAAAGCAATCGCTTCTTTACTTTCCATCGAAAAAAGTATATCGTTTTTTTCTACTAGCTGACCTGGGGTAACGTTCACCTTTTGCAAATATCCGCTAATGGGGGCTCGCACATCGTCGTTTAACAGGTAAGCGGTTGTTGCATTCAGGGTTTGGTATTGAGATATTTTTCCAATCCTCGGAGAAGTTACATTTACGTCTATTTTTCCACCTTTTACTGCAGTATCTGCATTATCATCTCCATCGTTTCCTCCGCTATGAGTACATCCCATGCACATAGCCAGTGACGCAAGTATGGTAAAAAGCAGCCCGTGGAAAGGGACTTTCCCCGGATATTTATTGATTCCAATAGTTAAATTCATTCTGCAATTGTTGTTGATTAATGAGGGCTTGTGTAATTTCGTTTTTCACGTCCAGTTCTTTGCGAGTGCTAATGAGAAAATCCGTGATAGATATATTGCCTGCTGCTAATTGCACTTCGTTAACTTTTCGCCAGTTATTTATCTGCTCTTCTTCCTTGTGTAACTGTATAAGTAGGTTCAGGTTATCTTCTAGTTGTTTCGCAAGCATGCTTGTGTGGCTATTGTAATTCTGGATAAAGAAGTTTTGGTAGTTGGCGCGTGTGTCATCTGAAATTTTGAGCGATTTATATTTCAGGTCTTTTTTGTGTCCATCATATATAGGCATAGAAAGATTGAGGCCAATGCTATTACCAAAACTCCGATAAATCAGGTTGGGCTGTGATGCCTCCATACCAGCATCGGCATACCACGAAAGATGAGGATTATATTCTGCATCGAGCAATTTGCCCTGAAATGAAATCTGGCTGCTATCAATCTGGTATTTTTGAAACATGGTTAATTGCCGGTAGTCAGCTTGTTTGAAGGCTTGAATTTGAGGTACGGCCAAGTAGTAATGGGTAGTATCTGAAATTCCGCAGGCTTCGTTCAGATCGCTGAAAGACTGCACCATATCCAGTTTTAGCTTCACTAATTCCGTACGCTCGGACTGTTCCTCAACAGACAATTCATAATAGTCAGATATTCTGTATATCCCTTTTTCGGTAAGATTTTTGAGGAGCACTAATTCATGAACCAGGAAACTATCGCTTTCTGAAAAATAGATTTGCTGCTGTTCCAAGAGGCAAATGGTTAGATATTTGTCTGTAACATCTTTTTTTAACTGTATTTCCGTTTGCTTGGCCTGGTTCGAAAGAGATTGATGAGCAATATTGCTTAATTTCTTGTTTGTATTTATTTCTTTGCGTGGAAAGATTAGCTGGGAAACGCTAACAATTGCCTCATAATTGCCTCCATTAGTAACTGCTTCATCATACCCATATTGACCATAAGTAGGGGCTACCAAAGCCTGACCTGTAAGATTGACTTGGGGCTTATAATTGGAAACTATTATAGCACTATCTAATTTACTTTGCTCAATTTGCCCGTAATAGTCTTTTAAAACAGGAGAGCTTTTTAAAGCTGTATTGAGATAATCGTCCAGTGTTTTAGTTTGTGCCTTTAAAATGGCAGTGTTGTAAAACGCTGAAATAAAGATGAAAACAATAATATTTTGCGGGGCTCTACGCATTTAGGTGTGGCACCAAAGTTAAATTTTTTTTGTTACCGGAATATTAGGAGCTTCCAATGCTCCGCTCAATATTATCTCAAAATGAATTGTTTGCCTGCGCAATCATAGTCCATTCAATTCTTCAACGTCTCATCGAGCCATTTGTAAAATTCGTGCTGCCATATCAGGGCATCCTGTGGTTGCAATACCCAATGGCATTCTTCATCCAGGTATAATAATCTGCTCTTAATGCCTCTTAATTGGGCTGCTTGGAATGCTTCTAATCCTTGTTCTACCGGTACGCGGAAATCTTGTTCGCCCTGTATAATGAGAATAGGGGTGGTCCATTTATCTACAAAGTTCTTAGGATTGAATTTCTGATAGTCCACGGGTTCCGGTTTTTGCCAATATGAGCCGCCTGTTTCCCAATTAGGGAACCAAACTTCTTCAGTAGTGCCATACATGCTCTCTAAGTCAAATACCCCATCATGTGCAATAAATGACTTAAATCGTCCATCATGTATTCCGGCCAGGAAGAAAATGGAATATCCGCCATAACTAGCTCCTACAGCGCCCCTGCGATTTACATCTACATAAGGCAGTTTGGAAATAGAGTCAATGGCAGACAGGTAATCGCGCATGGGTTGTCCTCCCCAGTCGCGGCTTATTTCTGCATTCCAGGCGGTGCCGAAACCAGGCATCCCTCTTCTGCATGGAGCTACAATAATATAACCATTGGCCGCCATTAGTTGAAAGTTCCAGCGGAATGAATAAAACTGCGATACGGTTGACTGTGGACCTCCCTGGCAATAGAGCAAGGAAGGGTACTTTTTAGTAGAATCGAAATCAGGTGGATAGATAACCCATACCAATTCTTTTTTATTATCGGTTGTTTTTACCCAGCGCTTTTCAATTTTACCCATGTGGATATTGTCATAAGCTTTTTTATTGGTGAATGTTAATTGGGTAAAGTCCCCGGTTTTTAAGTCCACTTTATATACTTCGTTTGCATGATTCATATCGGTTCGGCTAACCACCATGTCATTGCCCGACTCACCGAGCATATCAGTAACATCATGGTCTCCGCTTGTAATTTGCCTGAAGTTTTTGTTTGTTATCCCTGAAAGATTGCTGGGAATGGTAATTTCAAAAAGCTGATCTGTTCCAAAAGCATTTTCAATGAAAAATAGCTTGCTATTATCCTTGCTCCATTTTAATAATGTAGCCGATTCATCCCAATCCTTCGTTAAATCATATTTTGTTTGTGTTTCAAAATCATATATCATGATCCGGTTTTTGTCAGATTCATAACCATCATGCGCCATACTGAGCCAGGCTATTTTGCTGCCATCGGGTGAAAATACTGGGTGAGTATCGTAACCCGGATTGTCTTGTGTAAAGTCTTTTGTACTTTCCGACAACATATCATACATATAGATATCGGTATTTGTGCTAACGGCATACTCTTTACCTGTTTTCTTTTTTGTAACGTATGCTATGGTTTTGCTATCGGGGCTCCAGGTTACATCCTCCGGGCCACCTTCCGGTTGCTGGGGACAATAGTAGCGTTCACCTTTCATAATATCCTTAGCTTTGCTCATATCAATATGTCCGGCTGAATAAGGCGCATAAAAAACATGGCTATAAGTTCCATCTTCCCAGGTAGACCAATGGCGATACATCAGGTCATTAATAATACGGGCATGGGCTTTAGTCATGCCGGGGTAAAGGTCAGTAGTGCTTGGGTCTATCTTCACATTTTTAGTGAATAGCACCCATTTGCCATCCGGTGAATATTTTACATTGTCAATTCCATCTGTATCGTGGGTAAGTTGGCTAGCATTGCCTCCTTCTGCACTTAGTTGATACCAGTTGCCCTTATAGATGTATTCAATTTTGCCTTCGGGAGAGAACTGAACATTGTATTCGCCCCCATTGGTGGGGGCTAATTGTGTTGGCTCGCCACCTGCAACAGGCACGGAGTAAAGGTGCCTTTGCCCTTTATTCGCCTCTACGTTATAATAGGTAACACCATAGATAACATTTTTACCGTCTGGAGAAAGGCATTCTCCACTTACTCTGCCAAGTTGCCAAAGCAATTCGGGTGTCATTATATTTTGAGAAAAAATTAAAAATGAAGAATTTAACGTGAGGAATGAAAGGATAAGTAGTTTTTTCATGCGGTTTTTTTGAGGGAGCTAAGATAGGGAAATGTTACTAAATCTGCTGATGCCCTGTTTTCTTACATTTGTGGTCATTATGATAGAAGCCTTTCGAAAATATCTTTCTGAATTGGTCTCAGGTAATGAGGCACCTTCTTTTTTATTGGCAGTTAGCGGGGGGCTCGATTCTGTGGTTATGACAGAATTATTCGGGCTTTCAGGATATAAATATGGAATAGCCCATTGCAACTTTCAATTGAGAGGAAAGGAATCAGATGAAGATGAAAATTTTGTAAAGGAATTAGCTGCAAAGTCTGAAGCGCCCTTTTTCCAAATACAATTTGAAACTGAAAAGTTCTGTAAAGAAAATAAACTGTCGGTACAAATGGGTGCAAGGCAATTACGGTATGAATGGTTTCAGCAAATAAGGCAAAAAAATGGGTTTGAGTACCTTGTTACAGCTCATCATGCGGATGATGCCATAGAAACCTTTTTCATCAATCTGTTAAGGGGCACGGGTATTTCCGGACTACACGGTATCAACGTAAAGCATGAAAATACTATCCGCCCCTTGTTGAAATTTTATCGTAGGGAAATTGAAGAGTTTGCAATTGCAAACAAACTGGGTTGGAGGGAAGATAGCAGCAATAAATCCGATAAATATGAGCGGAATAAAATAAGGCATCAGTTATTGCCTGTTTTGGAAGAAATAAGCCCAAATGCAAAAGAATCAATTACCGCTACAATTGAAAACTTGGGAAAGGCTGAGATTATTCTGAATAATTCCATCGATAGAATAATGTGCGAATCTATCAGGATAGAAGGACAACGCACCATTATTCCGTTTGCATTTTCTAATGAATATACTCCACCCGTCATTTATTTGTACGAGGTAATTAAAGGTATGGGATTCAACTATGCACAATGCGAGCAGATAGTTGAAAATAGTAAAGACCAACCGGGAAGAATATTTTTATCAGCTACACACCGTCTTGTTACTGATCGTGAAGGACTCATCATAGAACCTTATACTGGAGTCAATACCTATTTTGAAATAGAAATAAATGAGCAAACAAAAGAGCTTTTGACGGATAAGCATATTTACATATTCAACGTTGTTGAAAAAACAGCTGACTTTCAAATTTCAACCGATTCTAACATAGCAAGCCTTGATTTTGACAAACTCACATTTCCCCTAAAAATACGCAGGTGGAAAGAAGGAGACCGGTTTTATCCGCTGGGGATGAATAATCCTAAGAAAGTGAGTGATTTCCTGGTAGATAATAAAGTTTCCCTGCCCGATAAAGAACATGTTTATGTATTGGTTTCCGGTAATGAAATTGCCTGGCTGGTAGGGCACCGTCCCGATGAAAGGTTTAAAGTGACTAAGGGAACAAAAAAAGTATATCTTTGTAAGTCCTAAAAAAAACCGGACATGAATAAGATAGAAAACCCTCTACTGGTTGACAAAGAAATTATAGGAAGCCTTCATTTTCCCAACGACGAAATTTTAAACTCCTCCGATCTGAAATTACAGAGAGCGTATGATCTTGAGCGAGCTGCATCCTTGGGTACTGACAGGGTAAAAATGAAAATACTTTTTGAAGATGACGACGGATTAAAACAAGTAGAAACTACTGTTTGGGCAGTTACTAAAGACAGGATTGTATTGAAGCATGGAGTTACTATTCCCATCAAACGAATACACGAAATCAAGATATAATTTATGGTGCATATATTCAGGAAAGGCTGGATTGGCCTTTTTTTGTTTTTAGTATATACAGCGAGCGCACAGGTGTATAACCCCCTTAGTTGGAAATTCTCTCAAAAGCAAATTAGTGATTCGGAATATGCAATTACATTGCATGTAGATATCCAGAAGGGCTGGCATACCTACGCTCAGCATAGCGATAGCAACGGACCCATCCCGATGGCCTTTACTTATACAACTGCTCCTGATTATACTGTGGAAGGAAAAACAATGGATGTTGACACCTGCATAACTAAGTACGACTCCACTTTTAAATTGGTGGTGAAATATTTCTTTAACCAGGCTGACTTTACCCAAAAGATTGTTGCACATAACCTCAAAGGATTTACCCTAAAGGGAAATGTATATTGCCAGGTATGTAATGAAAGTATGTGTCTTCCACCTAAGGCATTTGATTTCGTTATTACCATACCGCCGGCAGTACCCATGTCAAAATCTTCCGGCAGCGGCTATCTTTTAATATTTATACTCGGTTTTCTGGGTGGGCTTACAGCGTTATTAACTCCCTGCGTGTTTCCTATGATTCCGCTTACGGTTAGTTTCTTTACCAAAAGAACTATTCCTCAAAATAAAAGGAAATCAGCGGGGCCTTATATCTACGCCCTTTGCATTATACTTATTTATGTTCTTTTAGGTGGATTAATAACTGCATTGGCAGGCCCTTCGGGTTTGTATGTTATAGCCAGTAATGGGTGGGTGAATCTTATTTTCTTTATTGTATTTGTCATTTTCGGGTTCTCATTCCTTGGCGCATTTGAAATAACGCTTCCAAGTTCGTGGGTAAATAAAACCGATACTGCTTCCGAAAAGGGTGGATTATTGGGAATATTCTTTATGGCTCTTACGCTATGTATAGTTTCTTTTTCCTGCACTGGTCCCATATTAGGTTCCCTGTTAGCAGGGGTTTCTCAAAGTGGTGGTTATTGGAGTTTGATAGTAGGAATGTTCGGCTTTTCAACCGCCATGGCATTGCCCTTTGCTTTATTTGCTGCTGTTCCACATCTATTATCTAAGATGCCAAAATCAGGCGGATGGCTTAATAGTGTTAAAGTAGTATTGGGATTACTTGAAATTACCTTCTCGCTTAAATTCCTTTCCAATGCCGATTTAGTAGGTCTGCATATCAAATGGCTGCACTTCCATATTAATGGGCCAATGGGTATCCTTAGACGGGAAATATTTGTTGCTATTTGGATAGTTATGTTCGCCATCACGGGCTTGTATCTTATCGGAAAATTGCGGTTCTCCCACGATTCTGAGATAAAACATCTCAGCGTTTTCCGTTTAATTCTTGCTGTTTTTGCATTTTCATTTTCGCTATATCTTATGCCGGGCTTATTTGGTGCCCCGCTGAAGCTGTTGAGCGGATTCCCTCCACCGGCATCCTATTCCGAAGGTTGGACCATAGCATCATCCGGTGCTATAGAATCCGATAAAACAGATAATTCCAAGGCATCGACCAAAACGGCAAGCGTGCATGGATGCCCTCCCCATATTAACTGCCTGCATAATTACGATGAAGCAGTTGCTGTGGCTAAGCAAATGAAAAAACCAATTATGATCGACTTTACGGGTAATACCTGTGTGAATTGCCGTAAAATGGAAGAGAATGTGTGGTCAGACCCATCTGTTTATAATATAATTGATAATGATTATGTGTTGGTTTCTTTATATGTAGATGACCAAAATGAATTACCGGCCGATAAACAATCGGTCTCTAAATTCGATGGTTCTAAAATTGAAACTGATGGAGACCGTTGGACCGATATGGAAACCAACCTCTATAAAAGCAATACACAACCCTTGTATGTGCTTGTTGATACGAGTGGAAATACATTAATACCTCAACGAGGCTACACACCTGACATTGTTGAGTACAAGCAATTCCTCGTAGATGGGTTAAATGCATTTAAAGTAAAGAATGCAAGTAGCAGTAGTGCCCAGAAGTCTGTTTTCAGCTCAAATCCCCCGATTAAAATTAATTAATTCTACCCAGCGTGCAGATTAGGCAGATTATCCGTAAACTATGGGAAGATAAGCCGCTTACCCTAATACTATTGGCGGGTATCTTTTTCCGTTTGCTGGCAGTAATATTTTCCAAAGGATTTGGTATGCACGACGACCATTTTTTGGTAGTCGAACCCGCCCAATCTGCTGTAGATGGTTATACACATTGGAAAGATTTTGGCAGCGATACCCCCTATAGCATATTTTATCCGGGCTTGCATTATTTCTTCTTTATGTACTTAAAGTGGAGAGGATTAACCGATCCGCAAACCAAAATGTACATTATGCGCTCCGTAAATGCACTCTGGTCGCTTATTACAATTGTGTATGGATATAGGATAGTGAACCTGGTAGGAGGAAAGAAACCGGCAAGACAGGCAGGAATGTTATTATCCATTCTTTGGTTTTACCCGATGTTTGCAGTTCGTGACCTGGTTGAAATGGCGTGCATTCCGCCCCTTGTGATTGCCACCTATTTATTGATCCATCCCGAAAAAAGCCAGAAAGTAAAAAACTATATTTGGGCTGGCCTTTTATGCGGACTCGCATTTAATATGCGCTTTCAAACACTCGTTTTTGATGGTCTTATCGGGTTAATACTTTTATTACGTAAGAACTGGAAAGGGTTTTTTGCATTTTCTGTCAGCAGCTTGGTTATGATTGTTGCTGTACAAGGTATTGTAGACACTACAATTTGGGGCAAACCGTTCACTGAATTTTCAGAATATATATCCTATAATATTCACAATGCACATACTTATACCAACGGCCCATTTTATCAATATTTCCTGTTGCTTTTGGGTGTGCTGGTTCCACCCATAAGTCTTTTTATACTTTTCGGATATTTCCGGTCTTGGAAAAAATATCCTCTTCTTTTCTGGCCGAGTTTTGGATTTCTATTATTTCATTCACTTTTCCCTAATAAGCAGGAACGGTTTATTCTACCTGCCATACCATTTGTTATAATGCTTGGTGTTATTGGCTGGAATGAGTTTTCAGAAAGCTCTGCATATTGGCAGGCGCGAAAAAAATTGATAAGGGGATGTTGGGTTTTCTTTTGGGTATTGAATATTATTGCGCTTCCTGTTGTATCTACCATGTATTCTAAACGCAGTAGGGTAGAGGCTATGACATATCTCTCTAAACAAACTGATGTACATGGAATATTAATTGAAGAAAGCGATCAATATTCCTATACGCAACCCCCGATGTTTTACCTTAACCGTTGGAATATATTGATACGTGGAATGACAAAAGAACATTCAACCGCCGATGTGGTTAATTCGTATATAGCCATTCCCGATACTATGGTTCATCCTAATTACGTAATATTTTACGGGGCTGAGCATGAATCGGAGCGTTTTGAAGCCTTCCGAAAAATATTCCCCAATGTGGAGTTCAAAACGATTATTGAGCCCGGATTTATGGATAAGGTACTGTTCAGGTTGAATCCGGTAAATCGCAATGAAACTGCTTATATATATAAGTTCACTGAAAAAGGAGCAGTGATTCCTCCACCAAAATCTTAAGCAAATAGTTGGCATCCCTGCAAAAAAATAATGCGAAGAACTTACCCTTTTGGTTAATTACTATCAGCATATTAGTAGTACTTACACTGCCTACATTGATAAAAGACGGGATGTTTATGGATGCTATGTTATACACCAGTGTAGCGCATAATCTTAGCCAGGGAATTGGTACATTTTGGTTTCCGCAGTTCAGTTATAATAATATGTCAGGACTGACATCCTTTCACGAACAGCCTCCTTTGGGGTTTGGTATACAGGCTTTCTTTTTTAAGCTATTCGGCAGTGGAATGTATACGGAAAGAATATACACCTTGCTGATGCTTGTTCTGGCCGCCTGCCTTATAGTGTTGTTATGGAAAGAAATTTACCGGAAGGATACTGAAATGCAGAAATTGGCCTGGATTCCATTGTTGTTATGGATAACTATCCCGATTTGCTATTGGAGTTACTGCAATAACATGATGGAAAATACTATGAGCATTTTTGTATTGATTTCAGTCCTGTTTTCTTATAAAAGCAGCAAAGCAAGCAAGGGTATGTACATGTATTTGTTGTTATCAGGCTTATGCATTTTTGGGGCTTCACTTACTAAAGGCTTGCCGGGATTATTTCCAGTTATGGTGCCTTTGATATACTGGCTTGCTGTTCGCGACACTTCCTTCAGAATAATATTTGCAGCTACCCTTATAATCGTTGGCATTCCACTTTTATTGTATGGCCTGCTAATGTTATATCCAGAAAGCAGGGACAGCCTCACTATATATTTTACAAAGCGGGTTTTAGGGCGTATTCAAAATGAGCCGGTGGTATCGAACAGGTTGTCTATTCTATGGCAATTGTTGATGAATACTATTCCTCAATTGGGACTTACGGCTATCGTATTATTCTTTGCAAACCGAAAACAAATAAGAACGGAAAGAATATATAAAAAAGCAGGACTTTTTTTTATAGTAATCGGGTTTGCCGGAACCTTGCCTTTGATGGCTACCTTAGTTCAAAAGGGATTTTATATGGTTCCTGCATTGCCATTTTTTGCCATCGGGTTAGCCATATATATAGCTCCTTACACAAAAGAGCTTGTGGAAACTATTTCCAATAAGAGAAATATTTACAGGATTATTTCTATTGTAGGAGTCGTTATACTTTGCTTCTCGATAGGATTTACCATTTCACAAATTGGTAAAACATCCCGCAATAAAGAGCTATTGCATGATGTGTATGCCATTGGCAAGATAGTACCCGACCATTCGGTAGTTGCTATTCCAAACAGTGCCGATGTATGGAATGAGTGGGATTTGCAATGTTATCTTATACGGTATTATAGTATCAGTATAGATCCCAATAAACCTCATTTGTTTTATTTAGATAATGTAAATCATCATGGCCAGCCACCTGCACAATATAGTCTGGTGGCTCATTTGGAGCAATATGATTTATTTAAGGAAGATTCGGTTACTGTAAAATAAATTAATCTTTTCCCATTCGCAATTCCTTGGGCGGTCTCACCGAGGAAGCCCTTGTTATGGCCCGGTCTCCAAAACGTTTTCGTATTCTGTCCATAGCCTGGTATAAGTTCATCATCTCTTCGGTGTCGTCGAACAAATCTATTTGGTTAAGCCCTGAAACCAGGTAACTAAAACGTACCCCTATCAAACGGATTAAGGGTCTTCCTTTGTAATTTTTAGCAAACAACTCCAATACTTTTCGCAGCAGAATGTGATCGGCTGCTGTGTATGGTATGTGCGCTTGAAAGGTATGCGTCTCAAAATCGGAATACCGTAATTTAAGCGTGACACAGGCTGCCACTTTTTTCATTCTCCGTAGTGTGAAAGCCAACTCATCTACCATTCCGATAAGTACATTTTTTAGTTTTTCCGTATCGGATATATCCTTATGGAAAGTGGTTTCAGTGCTCATGCTTTTTTGTTCGTGAAATGGAATGACAGGAGAATGATGAATGCCATTGGCTTTTCTCCAGATAGATTCCCCATTTTCACCCAAGGCATTATACATGGCTTCTTTTGTCATCCTTTGGATAGCCTCTATTTTTTCTATTCCCATGTTACTCAGTGCGACATAGGTTTTTGCCCCAATGCCTGGTATTTTGCGAATGGACAGGGGCGCTAAAAAGACCTTTTCAGTTCCCTGCTCAATGTATTTTTCTCCATTGGGCTTGGCTTCATTGGTAGCCATTTTAGAGACGGTCTTATTAACTGATAGTCCAAATGAGATAGGCAACCCAGTTTCTTTAATAATAGTTTGGCGCAACTCTTTTGTCCATAAGAGACTGTCCTTGATAAAACGGTCCATGCCTGTAACATCAATGTAATGTTCATCAATCGATGCCTTTTCTACAACAGGCGCGCGTTCTTCAATTATATGGGTTACTTTACGGGAGTATTCAGAATAGAGCTCCATGTCACCCTTGATAAATATGGCTTCGGAGCAAAGTTTCTTAGCTAATTTGCCCGGCATGGCAGAATGAATACCAAACTTGCGTGCTTCGTAACTACAGGAGGCAACTACGCCTCTGTCGGACGAACCACCAATAATTACAGGCTTCCCTAATAGAGATTTATCTCTGAGGCATTCTACCGAAACAAAAAAGGAGTCTAAATCAAAATGTGCTACGCGACGGTTCATGAACAGGATAACTTACCAATGCAATTTACGTATAATTTGCCAGTTACTTCTATTTATCTCGTCCAACTATCGTATTAGTCTAATGCCAATACATTTTTCCGAAAAAGACGGAATGCAAGCAATGTAAACGTTATACCTATAGCAAGCAGCACACCCACTTTAGTTAAAAAGGTAATTCCTATAGGGAGTTCGCGCCATAGAATATCATAGAAGCCTTGAATAGACCAATAGTTGATAGATATAACACTAATATTTTGCATCCATTGAGGCATGATAAATGTGGGAACCATACTGCCCCCGATTACCGACATAGAGAGAATGATTAATGTACTCATGCTTTGTAATTGTTGTCTCGATTTTGCAAAAGTGGCAAGTAACAACCCAAACCCGGAACAGGCGAAAGCGGTAGCAAATATTAAAATAACAAGTGGAAGGACTTTATCGGCTATATGCAAATGAAATATTACGGAGGAAAACGCAAACATAAAGGTAAGCTGAACCGAGGCAACCAAAATAGAGGCGGCCATTTTACCCAATAAAATTTCAGCCGGGTGAATAGGGGAGTAGAGGAGTCTTTTTAAGGTGCCTTGTTCTTTTTCATCTAACAAACCTCCACCCATGCCCGTAAGCGAAAAGAGTAGCATCATTACGGCAGTGCCGGCAACAGCTTGCACTAAACCTAAATTACCTGTTTTAGCACTTATTACCGAAACTGTTTGAAGCTTCATAACCGCTTCCAGATTAGTTCCACCTGTCGAATTGCCGGATTCCTGGTTAGCTATAACTTTTGCAATTACCGTTTTGCGGGTTGCACTGTCCATGCCAGGGGATTGCTTATCAATATTTTGTATAATGGCATTTTTAGCCATGAATTTGCCTATGCTACTATAAACTGTCCGGGACAAGAGTGATTGCAATACGCCTGTTTCTTGTATTTTAGCCGCATCGTACTGGAATTCCCATGGCAAATGCCTCATGGCGGCCACTGAATCTGCGAAGCCTTTGTGGAAAACAAGCATGGAGGCTTTTTTTCCTCGTTTTATCAAATCAATAGCGCTATCAAAAGTGCAGGGTATTACATCAATCATCTTAACGGAATCAATATCATTGATGGTTTGTTTAGTGATTTTAGAATTATCCTGATCACAAACCAATAAGGGGATTTTATCTATGTTATCATCTCCGCCGGCTCCTCCAAATGCAAGGGAAAATACACTGATAAGTATGGCAGGAAGAAGGAATGTAAGCATTACAGCCCTTCTGTCCTTTAAAAATGCCTGAAGTTCTTTTTTTAATATTTTAAACATTAGTCTCTTAATTGTTTACCGGTCATTTTCAAGAATACATTTTCCAGATTCGCTTTTTGAATATCAATATGATGAATTTCATATCCTGTCTCTGAACAACTGATTACACAACGTGTAAGATCTTTTTTTGAATTATCAGTTTGTATATAAATGGTATGGTCTGTAACTTCCACTTCCAGATTTAGCTTAGCTGCAATAGTAGCTGCATCGGGCGATTGGTTGCATTGCATAACAATTACATCCTTAATTCCACTTTGCTGTTTTAATTCATCCAGTGTACCTTGTGCAACTATCTGGCCGCTATCAATAATTCCAATGCGGTCACAGAGCCTTTCGGCTTCTTCCATATAATGGGTAGTATAAATAACCGTCATGCCTTGCTTGTTCAATGATTCTATTAATTCAAAAATCATATTGCGGCTTTGAGGGTCAACACCTACAGTGGGCTCGTCTAGCAATAATATTTTAGGAGAATGGAGTAAGGCACATGCCAGGTTAATGCGTCTTTTCATTCCACCGGAATAGCCTTTTATCTTTTCATTTTTACGGTCTGAAAGACCTACGAACTGTAAAAGCTCTTCGGCTTTTTTGTGTAATTCATTATTTTTAAGCGAATGCAAGCTTCCCCAAAAGAGCATATTTTCCCAGGCTGTAAAATTGGCATAGAGCGCAATTTCCTGCGGAACCACGCCTAATATCTTTTTTACTTCTTCAGGCGATTTTTTTATATCCAGTCCATTGATAAGTATTTCACCAGTATCCGGCGGAAACAAGGTGCTAAGCATGTTTATGGTAGTGCTTTTTCCGGCCCCGTTTGGGCCCAATAGCCCATAGCATTCGCCTGCAGCAATAGAGAAGCTTATACCTTTAACAGCATAGATGTTTCCGTAACTTTTTTGTATATCTTTTACATCAATCATTATTGCTCAAAAATAATATTTTCTTCATTAATGGTAACATCACCTTTTATACGCAGGAAAATATTGGTAAGGGTTACTACATCACTGCCGCAGTAACGTACTATTTTATCTAACTCTTTTTTATCCCAATAATAAGTGCCCACCATGCTTCCATCCATATCCTGCTTAGGACTTGGAAGCCCCAATATATAAGCCATCAGGTTAAGTGAAGTAAATGCTTTATAATCTCCGAACTTCCATAATTCCAATGTATCAATCAGGTTCACCTCCCATGGCTTTTTGCCTGAATTATCAAGCAAAGTAGGGATAGGAAGCCTGTTAATAATCATTCGGCGGGCTATGTAAGGATAATCAAATTCTTTTCCGTTATGCGCACACAACTGCACAGGCCGGTTACCGAAAGGTTTGTGGTTTTCCAGGAAATAAGTAAACGCCTGAAGTAAGCTCACTTCATCATCACCTGAAAAGTTGCGAATATGCAACGCGTCTTTTTTAATAAACCCAACCACGATACAAATTATTTTGCCAAACTCTGCATATAAACCACCTCTGCCATATGATTCAGGAATAGTTTCATTTTCTTTTAAAAGCTTTTGCCTGGTGATTTTTTCTTCCCAAAGATGTTGAAGTGGGGCGGGTACATCATTGAAATTGGAATACTGTGGTACTGTTTCAATATCGAGGAAAACTATATTTTCCTTTTCCATAGGGGTTAGCATCATATCAATTCTATTTTATTTTTTCTAAAACTTCTATTAAAACTTTCTTTTCATTTTCCCAGCAAAGAATCTCTTTTGCCTTGACAGCATTGTTTTTCCAGGTGAGCCACCTGTCTTTATCGGCGAGCATATATTTTATTTTGGACGCTATCTCAACCGGGTTATGAGATTCAATGCAGACACCCACCTGGTAGGTATCAACAATGTTTTTCACTTCCACCAGAGGGGATGCAAGCACCGGAACCTCTGCCTGTATGTAATCGAATAATTTGTTGGGCAAGCTATACCGGTAATTGATGTTGGTGTCCTTATCAATGCTAAGTCCAATGTCAGCATGAATGGTATATTGCAGTAATTGCTCAAATGGAAGTTTGGGTATGAATTTTACCTTTTCTGTAAGATTTAATTGACCGGCTAATTTTTTTAAACTTTCAATGGCATCGCCTCCTCCTATAATTAGGAGAAGACAATTATCAAGATAATTCATGGCCTCGATGGCTTCTTCCGCACCCCGGTTGATATTGATGCCCGCACCCTGTAACAGGATAATGTTTACATCGGGGGGCAAACCGATAGATTCACGGGTAGCCTTTTCCGGTAATGTTTTTCGAGTTGGAACATTTCGCATAATTTTTACATCCACTCCAAATTCATCGTGGTACAGTTTAGCAATGGAACCGTTTACCGTAAACATAAAGTTTAGCCGCGGAATCAATAACTGCTCCAAACCTTTCCAAATCTTTCTTTTGAACGGGGTTTCTGCTAATTCTGGTACACCTGTAAAGTATTCATGGCTGTCATAAATTATAGGAGTACGTTTTAATTTAGATACAACGTAATTGGGAAATAAGGTATCCAAATCGTTGGAAAAAAGCAAGTCAGCTTTATGGAAAAGCAGGTATAAAAAGAGACGTATTTGAAATTCTAAATAAAATGGACCCCCTTTTATGAAAAGCAAGCGCATTCTGTGGCTGGAATAGGGGCGGGAAGGCATAGGAAGGCTATTTTTCAGTACCCGGCCAACCAATACAACATCATATCCGTATTCAGTAAGGGTTATGCAAGTTCTGTTGACACGCTGGTCGGTTACCAGATCGTTTATTACAGATACTATGGCTTTCTTTCCCATAGCTAATGGTTATCAGCTAATAGCTATTAACCGTTTTACAATTTCATCGGTACTGATTCCTTCTGCTTCAGCTTTGTAATTGCGTACAATACGGTGTCGCAGCACAGGAGTGGCAATAGCTTTCACATCTTCAATATCGGGTGAGTATTTGCCATGTAATGCCGCATGACATTTGGCAGCAATCACTAAGAATTGCGATGCCCTTGGCCCAGCACCCCAAACTATATATTGCTTGGCCACCTGATTTGCGCCCGGATCATCCGGTCTTGTTTTAGCAACTAGTTTTACAGCAAATTCAAGTACATTATCTGCAATAGGTATTTTGCGCACCAGTTTTTGAAAATAAAGTATTTCCTCGGCATTTAGTATCTTGTTAAGAGTAACATCCTTATCAAAGGTGGTACTTTTCACAATTTGCAATTCCTCAGAATAAGTCGGATAATCTACCCAGATATTAAACATAAAACGATCTAATTGAGCTTCAGGCAGTGGATAAGTCCCTTCCTGCTCAATAGGGTTTTGGGTGGCAAGAACAAAGAAGGGGTTTCCTATTTCATAGCGTTTCCCACCCACTGTTACGGCCCTTTCCTGCATGGCTTCTAACAAAGCCGATTGGGTTTTGGGCGGGGTACGGTTTATTTCATCTGCCAGGATAATATTGGCAAATAAAGGGCCTTTAATAAATCGAAAATTACGGGTTTCGTCCAAAATATCTGTTCCTAATATGTCGGAAGGCATTAAATCAGGTGTAAATTGGATACGGTTATACGATAATCCCAATGTTTGAGAGATAGTATTAACTAAAAGGGTTTTGGCAAGGCCAGGGACACCAATTAATAAGCAATGCCCTCTTCCGAAAATGGAAATAAGCACATCTTCCACAATTTTTTGCTGACCTACAATTACTTTTCCTATTTCTGTACAAAGCTCTTTATACTTAACTCCAAAAGCATCAACAGCTTCAACATCTGACTGATAATTCATAAATAAATAGATTTAATACCTCAGTTAAACTCACAAAAATAGTAACATAACAGTACGCAAAAATTAAATTTTAATTGTATCACGCATGCCTCGTATTTATTTTAAGGTTTTATCCATTTTCGGTATGCCCGAATCAACATTATAGATAATTGCATATAGATCAGCTGTTTATGTCTGTTTTTTATGAATCTTAAAGCAGTGAAGACCGAGAAATGAAAGAATATGCTAAATATTAGCGATATTTGAACAAAGAATATAATAACAAATACCCAACGTTGGGGATAGGTTACGCATCTACGATTTAAAACCACAAGTTTTTGGAAATTTCCGAAGAAGAGCTAATAAAAGGATGCCTTGCATCTATACCGGCATTTCAGCAAATGTTGTACAAACGTTATGCTGCTAAAATGCTTACAGTATGTATGCGGTATGCTGACAGCCAGGAAGAAGCTGAAGACGTTCTACAAGAAGGATTTATTATCGTATTTGAAAAGATGTACCAGTTCAGAATGCAGGGTTCTTTTGAAGGTTGGATAAGGAGAATAATGGTAAATAAGTCATTGGAGCATTTACGGAAGAGTAGCAAAATATTTCCGGTGATGAATATAAATAATGTAAAAGATAAATTCATTAGTACGGAAGATGTGTTGAGCCAACTGGCGTCGAGGGAATTACTTAAAATGATACAGGAACTGCCGCCAATGTATAAAATGGTATTTAACCTTTACGTGTTTGAAGGAATGAGCCATAAAGAAATAGCGGCTAAAGTAGGAATAGCAGAAGGAACATCCAAATCGAATCTTTCAGACGCAAGATCATTATTGAAAAGAAAGATATACCGCAATATGGAACGAGAAGAGAAAATTATTTACTTTGAACAAGGTGCACATGGGGAATAATATAGACGATATTTTTAAGAGGGCCATTGAGCCTTTGGATACCGAGCCCTCGGAAGAGTTTTGGCGAAAAGCTGCCGAGGACATTATTGCAAAGGGCAGTAAGGCTACGGAAAAGAGAATTTTCCGGTGGAGGGCCATCGCATTTGTGCTAGGTGCAGGGTTGGTGGTATTGGGCTACTTTACTTACCGGATGCAAAGCAGCCTGGAACATGCCAATCAACAAATGAAAGTTGTTGAAAATGACCAAAATAAACAAGTCGATAAATTAACTGAAAATACTATAGCGAAGAATGAAGATAACACTACTTTAAAAACTATTGCAAGTAAGAACAAGGTTACCAGCCATAAACAAAATACTAGTATTGCAACTAAGGTTGTTCCTGAATACCACCCAGTGGTAGCAAGTCAAGTTCCGGCTGTAGTAAATAGTGGTCACCATACATCAGCAAGTTCGCCTGTTAGTTATGTGAGTGCCAATCATACAAAAATAAGTTTAGCGACAAATTATAAAAAGTCTGCTATCAGGGCCAGTCATAAACCGGTTGACGCAACATCACTTGCCAATCAAAAGAATAATGCAATAGTTTCCGTTGCCAATAATGAGAACAATAACCTGGAAAACAGCTCTGTTCAAGAAAAGACGTATGCCTTTGTAAAGCCATCTTCTCAGTCCGCAGATTCTATAACCAAACAAGATGATACATCTGACTCTGCAAATGATGTGGTCGAACAGGCTGACCAAGTTACTGGTCTACCTCCATTATCAACGAATGCTCAAAATAATAAGCCAACCGTAAATGATAGCGCTTCAAAACTAAACATCTCTGTGTTTTTCTCTCCCGATAACTTGGTTGGATATGGATTTAATTCTCCTTATTCATGGGGATCGCAAATTGAAAATGCTATAAAACAAGGAGAAAAAGAAAAATTCTCTTATACCACAGGGGCAAAAGTAGAGTATGCGATTTCTTCTAATTTTACAATAGGCGCAGGTATTGCTTATGAAGAGTATTCATTCAATGTCAATCCCGGCACTGTATATGCACAAAGACAATCGGATGGCGATATTGGATATTATTTTACAACCAGCTCAGGTGTAGTTGAATGTCCTTCTTATGGGCATACTGCGTTGAACGATAGTATTAAAATGAATGCATCGTCCACCCGTAAATACTTGCAGGTGCCATTGCTTGCGAAATATTTTTTAGTGAACACTAAGAAATTGAGATTTTATGTTGTAGGTGGACTGGAACCTTGTTTTAATCTAGGAGATAATACCGTTATGAACTGGCAGAATTATTGGGGTGAAGGAGGTACTGTAAGTGCAAGTAATATGGAGGGTTCGAGAAATTTTTACTTTTCCTATTATGTAGGTATCGGAGCCACATACAAAGTAGGGAACCATCTTTCAATATATATAGAACCCGGCCTGCATAATGCAGTTACACCAATTGACGATCAGATAGCAGTAACCACCAGCCCCAAGCTGTTTAGCGCATCGGTGGGCTTAACATATACTGTAAAATAGTTTGTACTGTTTTACTTAGCGAGTTTAATACTTATGAAACCTAAAGTACTTTTATTTAACCCACGCAGTGCAAGGTATAATCCCCGTATACCTAATTCCATTATGAATATTGCCGCCAGCATTGATGGTAAATACGAATATGTTATTGTAGACGGGAACTTAGAGAGCGATCCTTTATCTAAAATAAATTCATACTTATTAAAAGGAGATATAGGTTATTTTGCCAGTACAGTTATGCCTGGGCCGCAGACTAAACAAGCCATACCTTTTACTAAAGAGATAAAAAAGACCTATCCTGATATAAAGGTAATCTGGGGTGGGTATTTTGCCTCACATCAGGCGACGACAATTCTTAACTCCGGGTATGTAGATGTGGTAGTTTATGGCCCCGGGGACAAAGCCTTCCCGGCCTTATTAGAGGCATTTGAAAATAACACTTCATTACATTCTATCAATAACCTGATATTTAAAGAAGGTGAGCAGATTATAAAAACTCGTAAAGATGAACTGTATGATCAAAATATACTTCCTCCGTTGCCTTACGACAAATTAAATCTTTTCTATCCCTTAAACAAATATCTAGGTAAAACCTATCTCGGAACAAAGACTATTGCGTATCATTCCAGTGTAGGCTGTCCTTTTTCCTGTTCATTTTGTGCGGTAGTCCCTATTTATAATGCGCGCTGGAAAGCCAAATCGGCCGAAAATATTTATAAAGACATTAAATATTTAAAGGACAATTATGGAGGTACTGCCATCGAATTCCATGATAATAATTTCTTCGTTTCAGAAAAAAGAACCATTAAGTTTGCAAAACTCATCAAGGATGAAAATATAGGATGGTGGGGTTTCAGCAGGATAGATACGATGGATAGGTACAAGGATTCCACCCTTCAATTAATGAGGGAGTCGGGATGTAAAATGGTTTTTTTCGGAGCTGAATCAGGAAATGATGAACAATTGAAAATAATGAATAAGGGAGGAACCCAAACGGGCGAACAGATTTTGCGTTTTGCAAAACGATTGCGAGAATTTGACATTGTTCCCGAGTATTCCTTTGTAATGGGGACCCCGGGGGAAACGCCTGAAAAAGTGATGAAGCAAATAGATGAGGATATTGATTTTATTTATAAGGTAAAGGAGGCCAACCCTAATACAGAGATTATTATATATATATATAGCCCTGTTCCAACCGAGGGCTCTGAATTATTTAATGACGTATTAGATACAGGGTTCCGTTTTCCAGAAAAGCTGGAAGATTGGCTAAACCCTGAATGGGAGAAGTTTGATTTGCATAAAAACCCGCTCACACCTTGGCTTACTGCGGAAATGGTGAATAAAATCAGGAACTTTGAAACGATTCTGAATGGCTATTATCCTACCGTTTCGGATATAAAACTTACATCTTTTCAACGGAAATTTATGCATCTTATTTCATCCTGGCGGTATAGAACCGGGTTTTATCATTATCCCTATACCATTAAGGCTTTGCAAAAATTTTGGCTTCACTATCGTCAGCCCGAAATCGAAGGTTTTTAATTGAATAGCACTCTTTTTTATTTTTGTTTTAAACTTTGTGTTATTTTGGCGGTCGTAGCGTTATAACACAACCTTAAACCGAAATAAAATATGAAAACAATTATTAAAAGAACCGGCCTTTGTTTATCCCTGTTTTTGGCCGTAATAATGCAAGTCTCTGCACAGAGTCCTGTTATTACATCATGGATACTTAACACAAACAATGCTACCGGGTACGGAGGCATTCTGACCAATGTTCAGGTAATACAGTATGATGCAGCAAATGTTTATGTTAGCTGTACTTGTATTCCAGGCTATAGCATTGGCCCCTGGAATGGTAACCCCAACATGCCCAGCAACCAGAATTTTGTGTTTAAAATAACGCGTAATCCCCAAAAAAATACTGGTACCCCTACTGTGATGGGTTTAGGCCCGATAGGCGTGTGGAGCAATGGGGTTGCTTTATTCAACGCAAGCGATGGCATGACCTACAACAATGATGGGGTGTGGCACCGTAATGCATACTACTTCGAAGGCCCTAGTTTTGATAATTGTCTTGGTCACCCAGACCAATCTGGGTGTTATCATCACCACGTTAATCCTAAATGCTTGTATAATGATGCCGATAGCACCAACCATTCTCCCATTATCGGCTATGCGTTTGACGGGTATCCTATTTATGGCGCTTATGGCTATGCTAATGCCAATGGCACCGGGGGCATAAAACGTATGCACTCTTCGTATCAGTTACGCAAAATGGTAAATAGAGATACTTTGCCAACCGGGGCTGTAGCATCACAAACGGGACCTGCCGTAAGTGCAACCTATCCAATCGGCGATTTTATGGAAGATTATAAATACATTGTCGGTTCAGGTGATTTGGATACGAATAACGGGAGATTCTGTATAACCCCTGAATATCCTAATGGAATCTACGCTTATTTTGTAACAATTGATGAAACGCTGACTCCCGTGTATCCCTATACCCTAGGTTTAGCTTACTACGGTGTGGTTCAATCAGGTAATACAGGACCAGGCAGCGGGCATAATACACCCTCTGACTCTACTACCATATATACAGGAGTAGCTAATGTGGTAAGAAAACAAATTAACATTACTCTTGAACCCAACCCGGTTACCGATTATGCCTATTTTTATATCGATCCTGCAAGCGACAATAATATTACCGGCGAACTATACGATATAAATGGAAAAGTGCTGAAAACATATCAAAACTTGCAGCCAAGTATGAGTTACTCTATAAACTTCAGCGAGTATCCTGCAGGGGTTTATTTTTTGCGCTTACAAACTTCAAATGCTACTTTTGCAAAGAAGATTGTTAAAGTGCAATAATGTTCAGAAAGATAATTTATAGTATTAGTATCATAGCAGTCCTTGTAGCTGCTATGTCATTTACTCCTCCCTCGGCTGCAAAACTAATTATACGGTTTCACAATTACGTAGGCGATAGTCCAATGATTTTCGATTCGGTCTCTTATAAAAACCAATTGGGGCAGCCCTATCGCGTAACCATGTTCAAATACTACGCAGGTAATTTTCATTTTAAAAATAAGGGAGGGCGAGAATATACATCAAAGAGATACTTTTTGATCAATCAGGAAGAACCAGGCTCTATGCAAATTACGATAGACAGTATTCCTGCAGGAATATATTCCGCTATTGGTTTTACACTCGGAGTAGACAGTATTGATAATTGCAGCGGTGCCCAGTCGGGGGCATTGGACCCTGTTAATGGGATGTTCTGGGCCTGGAACTCGGGATACATATTTCTTAAAATGGAAGGTATATCACCTGTTTCCAATTCAAATGGAAAACGCCTCGAATTTCATATTGGTGGATATCGAGAACCCAATAATTGCATTAAAAGAATTAACCTGGAACTTAAGCATACTGTTACAGTAGGAGAACAAACAAATCATATAGTAGATATTAAAGCAGACCTCAGTCATTTGTTTTTCTCACCCAATCCGGTTGATTTTTCTAAATTATCTTCGGTTACGGATTTTCATAATGCAAGGAATATTGCAGATAATTACTCCACTATGTTTAGCGTTATGGATGAAGGCAAGTAGCGTATCATGAAACGAAAACTAATATACTCCTTTGCATTCTTCTTTTTTGTTCTGTTGTTTATGGGCAGCTTCATAGGCGATAATCTCTATTTTAAAATCACACAAAAGGATGTGGAGTTTACTATTCCAAATGGGTTTCCTAAACCGCTATATGATTTTAAGAATAATAACCCAACTCCGGCTGGTTTTGTACTTGGACGAAAATTATTTTATGATCCTATTTTGTCTAAGGATAGTTCGATAAGTTGTGGCTTTTGTCACCAGCGTATAGCAGCATTTGCACATATAGATCATCCCTTAAGTCATGGTATAAACGGATTGATTGGGAAAAGAAATGTACCTCCATTGCAAAATTTGATTTGGAACACTTCGTTTATGTGGGATGGACGAATAAACCACTTGGAAGTACAGCCTTTATCACCTATATCCAATCCTATTGAGATGAATGAAACAATAGGACATATTATTCAGAAACTACAACGGAATAAGGAATATACGGTGATGTTTAAAGCTGCATTTAACGATAGCATAGTTAATTCAAAAAATATGTTGAAAGCGCTGGCCCAATTTACAGGCCTTATGATTTCAGATAATTCACGCTACGATAAATATATGCGGGGAGAAGACACTCTCTCTGCTACTGAATTGAAAGGATTGCAACTTTTCAGGGATAAGTGTGAGCAATGTCATAAAGAGCCATTGTTTACGGATAATACTTTTCGTAATACGGGACTTGCACCAGATACCAACCTCCATGACTCAGGTGTAGCCGCTATCAATGGTCAGATGAAAGATATGGGGAAATTTAAAGTACCTACACTACGGAATATAGAAATGACATATCCCTATATGCACGATGGGCGATTTAGAACGCTTAAACAGGTACTAGACCATTACACCCAAAAATTTACCAGGGAAAGTGGGGCCGATCCTATATTAGTAAAGGGGATTTCTTTGTCAGAAGCCGATAAAACGAATATTATAGCATTTTTGAAAACGCTAAGCGACCAAACCTTCCTTCATGACAGGCGTTTTGCCGATCCAAGTGGACATTATTAAACAAATAGAATTAACTATCTGTTTACTATACTTAGTACATTTGTCTTATGCCTAGTAAGAAAGAGTGGTACCGCAATTGGTTTGATTCTCCCTATTATGACCTGTTATATAAAGGCAGGGACCAAAAGGAAGCAGATATGTTTGTGCATAACCTGGTAAAATATTTATCTCCTCCTGAAAATGCGATGATGCTTGACTTGGCTTGTGGAAACGGCAGGTATTCCATCGCGCTTAACCGCATGGGATATAACGTTACAGGAATTGACCTTTCACAACGGAAAATCGAAGCTGCAAAACAATACCAGAATAAAACACTTTCGTTTGCAGTGAATGATATGCGGATGCCACTTCAGCCAAACAAGTACGATTATGTATTTAATCTCTTTACTAGCTTTGGTTATTTTGATAATGACGAGGAAAATAAGCTGGTTCTTTCAAATGTATATAACTCGCTAAAAAATGGGGGAACTTTTGTTCTCGATTATGTAAATGGTGAAAAGGCGGCTAAGCACCTTATGAAGCAGGAAAAATGCTCCGTACATGGGGTACTTTTCAATATTAAGAGATATGCAAAAAACAATCTTATTATAAAGGAAATTGATATTACTGATGGAAAAGAAAAATGCAGCTTTTCTGAAAAGGTAAGTATTTTTTCAGAAGCAAAATTGAAACAATATATTACTGATTGTGGATTTGAAATAAGTGAGATATTAGGCGACTACCAATTGAATAAATTTGACACCACCACATCAGACCGGTTGATTATTATTAGTCGTAAACCTGAAATTATGTAAGATGACTGAGGAGTTTTTACAATACATCTGGAAGCATGCCCTATTTGACAGATCTCTTTTGAAGACTACGGATGGAAAGCCTATAGAGATAGTGCATTCCGGTTTGCATAATTCCGATGCCGGGCCTGATTTTTTCAATGCCCAATTGCGAATTGATGACACCCTCTGGGCAGGGAATGTAGAGGTACACACCAAGTCGTCTGAATGGTTAAAACATAAACATCATGAGGATGCAGCATATAAAAACGTAATTCTTCATGTAGTTTGGGAAAATGATATAGATATAACATTGTTAGGCGGTTCTGTTCTTCCGGCATTGGAGCTGAAGAATATTATAACCCCCGATATTTATTGGAAGTATGAAGAATTAAAAAACTCTTCTAAACGAATTCCCTGTGAAAGTGAAATTCATAAGGTGACTACGTTAACCCTTTATTCATGGCTCGACAGGTTGGTAGCTGAAAGGCTGGAGCGCAAAACAAAATTGGTATCCTCAAACCTTGACAAAAGTATTCATGATTGGGAAGAAACCTTTTACCGTCTTATTCTTAGGACATTTGGTAACCCTATTAATTCGGAAGCATTCGAGCACCTGGCAGAAGTTCTGCCTTTCCGGGTTATTAATAAGCATAGGGCAGATATATTGCAGGTAGAGGCTTTGTTGCTTGGCCAAGCCGGGTTTCTCAATGAGAAATTCAAGGATGAATATGCCATCCGTTTACAAAAAGAGTATGAGTATTTGAGGCATAAATTGAATCTGTCCCCGATGTCGAAAGCAGAGTGGAAGTTTATGCGAATACGCCCGCCGCAATTCCCTACGATACGGCTTGCACAGTTTGCCGCCATAGTTAATAAAGAAGGGCACTTGTTTAGGAAAGCAATGGATGCAAAAGCCATAGATGATATTGTCAAACTGTTTTCAATGGAGCCATCTGATTATTGGCATACGCATATACAACCCGATAAGTTGGCTGCGCGTAAAGTGGGTGCAGTCGGCAAATCAACAATAGAGATAATGATTATAAATGCGATTGTTCCTATCATGTTTGTTTATGGAAGGCATACGGGCAAAGAAGAAATAACCGAAAAATCACTGGAGCTTCTACATTCTCTGAAACCTGAAGATAATACCTTTATAAAAAAGTGGACTTCTATTAGCATTCCCGCGGCTGATGCTTATGAATCGCAAGCTCTGTTACAACTCCGAAAGGAATACTGCGACAGGCGCCGGTGTGTTAATTGTGCTATTGGCCACCAGTTAATGAATGTTAAATAACATGATCCTCCGGAAGAAATATGTATTTTTGTGTAATAACCAAGACCAACAATGCTAAGAATTATCAACTATATTATCGCATGGTTTGAGCAACAGACTTTTGGAGTGTGCGAGTCACTGGGCAATAAGCTCGGTATAAAGGGCACCACCGTTCGCCTGTATTTCATTTATCTTTCCTTTTTTACGTTTGGTTCCCCGGTTATTATTTATTTTATTCTCGCTTTTTTTAAGGAGAATAAGGATTATTTTCTTCCTTCGTCCAGTTCCCGCAAACGTATCTGGGATTTATAATAGAATTCCAGGTCAATATGGTATCTTTATTGATAGCCATTGAATCTCAATTTGAACCGTATTGTTCTGCAAGGGCTGTCTGCAATGTTCCCAATTAATATAACTTTGTCTAAAAAAAGATATGAGCCGGAGGATAAAGAAAGTTGCAGTAATAGGTTCCGGAGTGATGGGTTCGCGTATTGCCTGTCATTTTGCCAACATAGGAGTACAGGTTCTGTTGCTCGATATAGTTCCAAAAGAATTACGGGAAGATGAAGTAAAAAAAGGTTTAACCATACAGGATAAAGCTTTTAAAAATCGCGTTGTAAATGAAGCTCTCGCGGGAGTAGTAAAAAGCAATCCTTCACCTATTTATAAAAGTTCATTTTTATCCCGCATAACGACAGGTAATTTGAATGATGACCTCGCTCAAATAGCTACCTGCGATTGGGTAATTGAGGCGGTCACCGAAAACCTGCAAATAAAAAGGAATCTTTTTGAAAATATAGAAAAGTTCCGTAAGCCCGGAACGCTCATAACCAGTAATACATCGGGTATACCACTGCATTTATTATCGGAAGGTAGAAGTGAAGACTTTCAAAAGAATTTCTGTGGTACCCATTTCTTCAATCCTCCACGTTATTTAAGATTATTAGAAATAATTCCCGAGCCGAAAACGTCTCCGGAAGTGATAGACTTCTTCATGCACTATGGGGATTTGTATTTGGGTAAGACAACCGTACTCTGTAAAGATACACCTGCCTTTATTGCTAACCGTGTAGGCGTGTTTGGCATCATGGCGCTGTTTCACCTGATTGAAAAAATGGGATTGACAGTTGAACAGGTAGATAAATTAACTGGCCCTGTGCTTGGTCGCCCCAAGTCTGCTACCTTTCGCACTTGCGATGTAGTTGGGCTAGATACATTAATTCATGTTGCCGATGGACTAAGAGACAATGTTCCTAATGATGAAGCACGCGACTTATTTCAATTACCGGGCTATGTTGCCAAACTCAACGAGAATAAATGGTATGGCGATAAGAGCGGACAGGGATTTTATAAAAAAATGAAGAAAGATGGCAAAAGTGAAATACTGTCGTTAGACCTTAAAACCTTTGAGTACAAGCCGCAGGAGAAAGTAAAATTTGCAACACTTGACTTAGCTAAATCTATCGATTCGCTTACTGACCGGATGAAAGCCCTTGTAATGGGGCAGGATATAGCAGGGGAGTTTTACCGTGCTTCTTTCATAGGTTTATTTGCTTATGTATCCAATCGTATTCCTGAAATAGCGGATGAATTATATAAGATAGATGATGCTATGCGAGCCGGTTTCGGATGGCAATTGGGTCCTTTTGAAACGTGGGATGCTATTGGTGTGCAATCGGCTATAACCATGATGGAAAAGGCAGGTAATAAACCTGCAGCTTGGGTATACGATATGCTGAAAAAGGGAAATACATTATTCTATAAGACAGAGAATGGATTAAAAAAATATTATGACATTCCTTCCGCATCATATAAGGCAATTCCGGGTACAGAAGCCTTTTTGTTACTTGATAATATTCGGGCAAATAAGACGGTTTGGAAAAATGCAGGCACTACCGTTACGGATATTGGAGATGGAATCTTGAATATCGAATTTCACACCAAAATGAATACTATAGGCGGTGAAGTGGTAGAAGGAGTAAACAAAGCCATTGAACTTGCCGAAAAAGATTACAGGGGATTGGTAATTTCTAACGAAGGCGATAATTTTTCTGCCGGGGCCAATCTTGCACTTCTTTTTTCAATGGCTGCAGAACAAGATTGGGATGAGGTTTCCATGGCTATTAAAATGTTCCAGAATATGAACATGCGGATACGCTATTCGTCTATACCAGTAGTGGTGGCTCCGCATAATCTTACATTGGGTGGGGCTTGTGAAATGGCTATGCACTCTGATAAAGTACAGGCACATGCCGAAACCTATATTGGATTAGTTGAATTTGGAGCAGGTCTTATACCCGGCGGTGGCGGCACCAAGGAAATGGCTGTTCGTATTTCCGATTCCTTTTCCGAAGGTGATATTGAATTACCCGAATTGCGTGAAAAATTCCTGACATTGGCTATGGCAAAAGTTTCTACTTCTGCTTATGAAGCATATGATTTAGGATACCTTCGCAAAGGACATGATGAGATTACGCTCAATCGTTCTCGTTTGTTGACAGATGCTAAAGCAACTTGTATTCGATTGGCAGAAGAAGGCTATACACAGCCCGTACTCCGGAAGGATATTAAGGTATTGGGCAAACAAGCATTAGGCATGATATATGTAGGAGCCGATGTGATGCAAAAGGGTAATTATATGTCCGAACACGACAAGAAGATATCTCTCAAATTAGGACATGTAATTTGTGGTGGAGATTTGTCTGCACCCACATTAGTTACTGAACAATATCTTCTCGATTTGGAGAAAGAAGCATTTCTATCTCTTTGTGGAGAGAAAAAGACATTAGAAAGAATGCAGAGTATTTTAAACGGAGGAAAAATTTTAAGAAACTAAACGGAAAAATTTATGGATGCATATATAGTAGCTGGATTTCGTTCTGCAGTGGGTAAAGCGCCTCGGGGTAAATTCCGTTTTATGCGAATGGATGATTTGGCTGTTGACATTATCAGGAAATTAATGGCATCTGTCCCTGGCCTCACAAAGGAACAGATTGACGATATTATCGTTGGGAATGCTATGCCGGAAGCTGAACAAGGTCTCAACTTCGGAAGGCTTATTTCTCTCATGGCTATGGATACCGATAAAGTTCCCGGAATGGTAGTAAATCGTTACTGCGCATCGGGGCTTGAATCTATTGCCATCGCGTCTGCAAAAATTCGTGCCGGAATGGGCGATGTAATTATTGCCGGAGGCGCAGAGTCAATGTCGCTTATCCCAATGGGTGGGTGGCGTATAGTACCCAATTCTGATGTGGCAATGGTGCACCCTGACTGGTATTGGGGTATGGGTATGACAGCCGAAGCTGTTGCCAATGAATTTAATGTGTCTCGCGAAGACCAGGATGCTTTTTCATTGCGTTCACACCAAAGAGCTGTTGCCGCTATTAAGGCAGGAAAATTCAAAGATGAAATTGTTCCTGTTACGGTAAAAGAGAATTATGTGGATGAAAACGGAAGAAAGAAATCCAGAGAATATATAGTAGATACGGACGAAGGCCCGCGTGCAGATACATCGCTTGATGCGCTTGCTAAGCTAAAACCGGTATTTGCTAATAATGGAAGCGTTACCGCCGGAAACTCTTCGCAAACTTCTGATGGGGCTGCTTTTATGGTCGTAATGTCGGAAAGGAAAATGAAGGAACTAAATCTTAAACCTATTGCACGATTAGTATCATATGCTGCCGCGGGGGTTCCACCGCGTATCATGGGCATTGGCCCTATTGAAGCTGTTCCAAAAGCTTTGAAACAGGCGGGAATGAAATTGCAGGATATTGAATTAATAGAATTAAATGAAGCATTTGCATCTCAATCTCTTGCGGTAGTTCGTAAGCTGGAGATGAATCAGGATATCGTAAATGTTAATGGCGGGGCTATATCATTAGGACATCCGTTGGGTTGCACCGGATCAAAACTTTCTGTTCAGTTATTTAGTGAAATGCGACGTAGGAAAAATAAATATGGAATGGTTACCATGTGCGTAGGCGCAGGGCAGGGTGCTGCGGGAATATATGAGTTGTTGAATTAAAATGAGGTTGGATGGAATTAAGAATGATCTCCAAAATCTTCAATAAAGCTTTCCTATTTCTTTCATTGTTTATTTTTATAGTGGTTGCTGTCCGGGCTGCTTTGGTGCCTTTTTGTCACGATGAAACCGCTACCTTTTTTTACTACATACAAACAGGTGATTATTTGCCTTACATTGCCCACGGCGATGCAAACAACCATATCCTCAATAGCTTTTTAGGCTGGATCAGTTTTCGTTTGTTGGGCAGTTCTCCATTTGCGCTCAGGCTTCCTAACTTGGTAAGCCTTATTATACTTATCATTGCAGTATACAGGTTGGCAGGGCAATTGACTCAAAATGCCTCGAAAGTGATTCTTGTTGCCGGGTTATTGATTTCATTCAACTGGCTGGGCTTTTATGATGTATGTCGCGGCTATGGAATGTCTATGGCCTTGTTGGTGCTTGCCTTCAGTTATATTCTTGATTACTTGGAATATAAGCGTTTTCCGGATATATTAAAAATATATCTGCTCTTAAACCTGGCCCTTTGTGCGAATCTTACACTCATCCTTACAGCACTAATTATTGCTTCCCTCATTTGCTTATTTCAGCTATACCATCGCAGATTTTTCAGTATTGGTAACATCCTTGTGTTATGTGTGCATATGGCTATCTTTCTATTCTGGGTTAAATACTCGTTCTTTTTACAGCAAAATAATCTCTTATATGCCGGGCAGGGTACCAGTTATTGGCAAGTCACTTTTGTGTCCCTTATATATACTATCGTAGGTAAACAAAACCTCCTCATAAATACATCCGTATTAGTGGCCTATGGTGTTTTGATGCTAATTAGTTTATACTTTCTATTGAAAAATATAAAAATTCCACAATCGGGACAATCTATTTATACCTTTTTTCTCATTATTGTTTTTAATGGCCTGATAGTTGCCTTCTACCTATTGAAAAAAGTAGGTGGAATAAATTTCCCCGAGGACCGGACAGGGTTGTTCTTCTATGTATTGTTTATATTGAATGCTGCCTTTATAGTAGACATGATAAAGCCTCAAATATCCAATCTCATTGCATCGCTTACATTCATCCTTTTTACAGTGCATTTTATGATGAATATTAACTTTCGGAAACATACTTTAGATATATATGCAGTGGTACCTGAGCGTTTTTATGAGCGGTTGGTGCAGGAGCAAAATCAGAACCCTGGGAAAATTACCATTGGAGGCAACAGGTTTAGGGAGCTTTTTTATGCGTTTAGGAATTATAGGAATCATGGGAAATTAAACTTAATGGATATTCCCGAAGACCCTGAGGATATGGATATGAATGACGATTATTATATTGCCTATAAAGTGAATCGGACTCAATATTTGCCTTATTACCAGGAAATAGATTCGGATAAAGATTATGGCTTTACATTATTAAAAAGGAGACAATTTCTTAAAAGGGAGCCTGCCTTTACGTTTCCTTCTAAAAATATAGAAGTGGATGAAAAGAGCGAGTTTATAAATTTATTGGAGGTGAGAGATACAGCGATCAAAGACCGTTCTCCTTTGCTGGTGGAGTTTAAGTTTAAGATTAGGGAGGGTGATATGCCTTCACGTGCTTGGATAGTATTAGATATTGATAGTACGGAAGGACAGGAAGCTTATTACAAACGAATACCCTTGAATTGGGTTCGATATAATTGGCTGGATAAAAGCAGTGATTTGACAATTGAAACCGGGCCTCTTCCAGCTAAGATTCACAGGTTTGTATGTTATTTGTGGAATAATAAAAAACAACATTTAAAGATAGATATGTATACCATACGAGTCTTTCATATGGAGGGTTATGGCTCCAACGTAGTTGCGCATGTAAATGCTAATTTTTAACTGCTAATAGATGGTAAAATACGCTACTTTTGTATAGAAATGGAAGAGTCATTAATCGAAGTTTTTAAAAATCATTATGGAAATGAACATTAAAACAACCCTAAAAGGTGGAGAATTTATAGTAAAAGAATCTTCGTGGCAGGATATATTTACTCCCGAAGATTTTACCGAAGAACAAAAAATGATAGCCCAAAGCTGTCACGATTTTATTGCGCAGGAAGTTTGGCCTGTATTAGACCGGTTGGATGATAAAGAAGAAGGTCTGATGGTTAAAATCCTTGAAAAAGCTGCCGAATTGGGCATCCTGGGGTTAAATATACCGGAGCAATACGGAGGGTTTGAGAAAGATTTTGTTACGGGTATGCTTTCTACTGAAAGTGTTGGCGCAGGTAATTCATTTGCGGTAACGGTTGCCGCACATACAGGAATTGGAACGCTGCCTATTTTATATTATGGAAATGAAGAACAGAAAAAGAAATACTTACCCAAACTTGCATCGGGTGACTGGAAGGCTTCCTATTGCCTTACTGAGCCGGGGGCAGGCTCTGATGCTAATTCAGGGAAAACACATGCAAAATTAGATACAGACAGTAAGCATTACCTGATTAACGGACAAAAAATGTGGATAACCAATGCCGGCTTTGCTGATATATTTATTGTATTTGCTAAGATAGATGATGATAAGAATCTGAGTGCATTTATTGTGGAAAAAGTATTTGGGGGAATTACTTTGAACCCTGAAGAACACAAAATGGGCATAAAAGGAAGCTCTACACGCCAGATATTCTTCAATGATTGCAAAGTGCCGGTCGAAAACCTTTTATCAGAACGGGGACATGGGTTTAAGATTGCTGTTAACATTTTAAATGTAGGTCGCATAAAGCTCGCGGCAGCTGCCTTGGGTGGTTCTAAAGTGATTATTACACATGCGGTGGAGTATGCCAACCAGCGTAACCAGTTTGGTCATCCTATCGGTACATACGGAGCAATTCAACATAAATTAGGCGAACAGGCAATCCTGGCATACGCTTGTGAAACTGCTTTGTATCGCGCTACCCGTAACATCGAAGATGCTATAGCTGGCCTTGCTGAATCGGGTATGGATAAAACACAGGCGGTGCTTAAAGGAACAGAACAATTTGCAGTAGAAGCAGCTATTATGAAGATATTTGGCTCAGAAGCCCTCGATTATATCGTAGATGAAGGCGTACAGATTTATGGTGGTATGGGTTATTCTGCCGAAGGCCCGATGGAGCGTGCTTATCGTGATTCCCGTATCAACCGGATATTTGAAGGAACGAATGAAATCAACCGGATGTTGATTCTTGATATGATGGTTAAGCGTGCTCTAAAAGGTGAATTAGACCTAATGGGGCCTGCTCAAAAAGTAGCCGAAGAGCTTATGTCTATCCCTGATATGGGTTCTGAAGATGATGCGTTATTTGCAAAAGAAAAAGGCTATTTGCGAAACTTCAAAAAGGCCGCTTTAATGGTGGCCGGTGCGGCTGTCCGTAAGCTGATGACTCAACTGCAAAACGAACAGGAAATAGTAATGAATATTGCCGATATGTTAATAGAGATATATGTGGGTGAATCCTTATTACTCAGGGCAGAAAAGTTGGCTAATACGAAAGGTGAACAGGAATCCGCTTTGCAATTGGATATTCTTCGTACCTGGTTAAGTGATTCTGCAGAAAGATTAAATAAATCAGGCAGAGATGCCATTTATGCATTTGCCGAAGGAGATGAACAACGAATTATGCTTTCCGGGCTGAAACGCTTCACCAAAACAGATCCATTCAATACAAAAGAAGCCCGCAGAAGAATAGCCAACAAAATGCTTTCGGAAAATAAGTATTGTTTTTAAATATTCTGGGACTTAAGTGGACAAAAGTAATTTGCCCTTTGTTTATTACCGAATGCCCAGTGAGGCTTGGGCTTTGAAGTCTGAGTCTAAGAGTCGAGAGATAAAATCCTTGGGCACAATCTCCGATTCGCCAGGTTTTATCTTATATCCATTTACTCCTGACAGTTCTGCTAAAGCGCATTTTATGCAGGCTGATACTGTCAGGAAGATTACACTCGAAGAAATAGCTAACCTCGCCTCACAGGATACTGATTGGGATATAAAAGATTTTCAGGATACAGACAGCTATCTAAAAACCAAGGAAGTGTATTGTAAGAATGTGGCGGATGCAGTAAGTGAGATTCGCTCGGGAACTATGCAGAAAGTTGTTCTTTCAAGGAAGAAGACTATTAACAATAGTTCGGGAAACCCGTTAAAGATATTTCACAAGCTTTGTGTTAAATACCCTAGTGCTTTTATCTCGTTAGTATACATTCCTGGAGAAGTATTATGGATAACTACTACGCCTGAGCTATTGTTATCTGTTAAAGATAATAAAGTGAACACTGTTTCTTTGGCAGGGACTAAGTCTTTGGATAATGATGAAATATGGGGAGAAAAAGAGAAAATAGAGCAACAGATTGTAACAGACTATATTCATGGAATTTTAGACAAGAGATGTAAGAACATTGTTCTTTCAGGACCTGATGAAGTCGTCGCAGGTAATGTGAGGCATCTTAAAACTTCTTTTTCAGCCGAATTAACGACCGATATGTGGGAATTGGTTTCTGTTTTGCATCCAACCCCTGCCGTGTGTGGCATCCCAAGGGATACTGCAAAACAATTTATTGCCCAAACTGAAAACTACGCCAGGAAGTATTATACAGGCTTCTTAGGGCCATGCAATATCGATGGACAAACCAATTTATTTGTCAATTTGCGTTGCGCCGAATTATTCCGTGATAAGGTAAACTTGTATATTGGTGGCGGAATAACAAAGGATTCTATACCCGAAAAAGAGTGGGATGAAACGGAATTGAAATCAAAAACATTGTTATTTGCATTCGAGTAAAGTCAAATGAGTAAATCTAACAAGACAACTGATAAACCAACGGCTTCCATGCTTTCCGCTATTGCAGCGGAAAAGGGTATGCGACATGTAGTGATTTCTTCCGGTTCTAGGAATGCCCCATTGGTTATTGCTTTCGATGCTCAAAAGGAAATAGAATGTCTTTCTGTAATTGATGAACGCAGTGCAGCTTTTTTTGCACTCGGTATTGCCCAACAAACCAATTTGCCTGTGGCTGTAATTTGTACTTCGGGTTCTGCGGTGTTGAATTATGCTCCTGCTGTAGTAGAAGCATTTTATCAAAAGATTCCGTTGATAGTTATTACAGCAGATAGGCCCCCTGAATGGATTGACCAGGATGATGGCCAAACCATAAGGCAACAAAGTATATTTTCCAATTATTGCAAAGGTTCTTACAATTTGCCTGTCGACGCAAATGATACAGATGATGCCTGGTATGCCCAACGATTAATTTCCGAAGCTTTCAATGTGGCTACCGAATCTGGTAATGAAGGCCCAGTACATATTAATGTCCCTTTTAGAGAACCGCTCTATAAAGAAGTGGAGAAGGTGGAGATGGCATATAAGATTATTAATATCCCGAATATTCAAAGGCGATTAACAACCGAACTGGAAAGGAAGATGCTTGCGACTTGGGGCGATTCAAAGAAAATGATGGTTATTGTTGGCCTCCATAAACCCGATAAAGAACTGACTAATTTATTGGATAAACTGGCAGCAAATCAATCGGTAGTTATAATTACGGAGACTACATCAAATATGCAAAGTGATAAGTTCATCGGTAATATTGATGCGGTACTTGATACTTTAAATGAAGAAGATAAGAAAGAGTTTCATCCTGGACTGCTGATTAGTCTTGGTGGACCTGTCACCAGCAAGAAACTGAAAATGTATCTCCGTAAGTATAAGCCTTCACAACATTGGCATATTTCGGTTTCGACAGCACATACCGATACTTTTCAGGCGTTGACACACGTGTTGGCGGTAGATGAGAAATACTTGTTTGACTTACTTTCGAGACAGCATCATGATACTATAGGTAACTATGCTGAACATTGGCATAATGCTTCCGCTAAAGCATACAAAGAATTAGAAATTTATTGCAAACAGGCTGCATTTACGGATATGAAAACAATGGATATGATCATGAAGCATATCCCACAAAATTCCGATGTACATCTAGGTAATAGTTCCCCTATCCGTTATGCCAATTTGTTTGAGACTGATTCTAAAAATGGCATTCATTATTACTGTAATCGTGGAGTAAGTGGTATTGATGGAATAACCAGTACTGCCGTGGGTTCGGCTTATGCTACAGATAAGGTGACGACTCTTATAACAGGCGATTTAGCCTTTTTTTACGATTCCAATGCCTTGTGGAATAAATATCTTTGTGACAATTTCAGGATGATAATAATAAATAATAGGGGAGGAGGGATATTCCGTTTGATTGATTCAAAAGATACACCCTTGCTTGAAAAGTATTTTGAGGCAAAGCATTCTATGAAGGCAGAGGAATTAGTTAAGGCACATAATATTCCGTACTACTCTGCTAAAAATGAAGATGAATTAGAACAAGCCCTCAATAAATTATATGCCGATCATAAAGGAAAACCAGCCGTGTTGGAGGTATTTACGCCCAATGAAGAAAATGCAAATATGTGGGCAGAATATTTTAACTTATTAAAAAATAAAAATGGAAAATAGAAAATGGGAAACGATAAAGGAATACAAGGAGATTCTTTTTACTTTCCACAATGGTATTGCAAAAATCAGTATTAACCGCCCGGAAGTGCATAATGCCTTCACTCCGCTTACGGTGGAGGAGATGATAGATGCTATGTATCTGTGTAGGGAGCGCACCGATATTGGTGTGATAATCCTTACTGGCGAAGGCGGAAAAGCTTTTTGTTCCGGCGGAGACCAAAGCGTTCGTGGGCATGGAGGATATGTGGGGAGCGATAAAGTCCCTCGTTTAAATGTATTGGATTTACAAAAGCTGATACGTTCCATACCCAAGCCTGTTATTGCTATGGTGGCGGGCTGGGCAATAGGCGGAGGCCATGTATTGCACGTAGTTTGCGATTTGACTATCGCTGCTGAAAATGCCCGTTTCGGACAAACAGGCCCCAAAGTGGGCAGCTTTGATGGAGGCTTTGGCGCTTCCTACCTAGCTCGTATTGTAGGACAGAAAAAGGCTCGGGAAATTTGGTTTCTTTGCGACCAATACGATGCACAAGAAGCATTAGATATGGGACTGGTAAATAAAGTGGTGCCTCTTGAAAAATTAGAAGATACAACCGTGGAGTGGTGTAATAAAATTATGCAGAAAAGCCCGCTTGCCATACGTATGCTGAAATCTTCATTCAATGCAGAATTAGATGGACAGGCAGGTTTACAGGAATTGGCAGGCAATGCAACGCTGCTGTATTATCTTTCCGATGAAGCGAAAGAAGGTAAGAACGCCTTTATAGAAAAGAGGGAGCCTGATTTTAGTAAATTTCCTAAATTCCCATAAGGTATGAGTAAAGCCCGTGCATGGGTTGTTTCGTTGCGGTTAAGAACACTTCCATTGGCCCTGGCATGTACAGGTATGGGAAGTTTCCTAGCGGCAGGTTTCAGGGTTTTTAGTTTGCAAACTTGCCTATTGACGGCATTGACAGCAATCCTTTTACAAATACTATCTAATCTTGCTAACGATTTTGGCGATTATAAAACCGGTGCTGATAACGAAGAAAGAGTAGGTCCACAAAGAGCCTTGCAGAGTGGAACAATTACTATTGGCGCAATGCGGAATGCTATTATTTTTACTGCCATACTGACTTTAATCTCCGGTTCGTTTCTTTTGGATCAATCTATAAATGGAACAGGCGTTTTTATTCTGTTTTTTATTATCGGCCTTGCCTGCATAGCGGCTGCCATAAAATATACTATGGGTAAAAATCCCTATGGATATTCAGGGCTGGGAGATGTGGCTGTTTTTATTTTCTTCGGATTAGTTGGGGTAGGAGGTCCGTTTTATTTACATGCACATCATTTTTATCCGGCTATTTTATTGCCTGCTGCTGCCTTAGGTTTATTGAGTACAGGTGTATTGAATGTTAATAATATGCGCGATATTCAAACCGATGCGGCCTCGGGGAAAAATACGATTGTAGTGAGGATTGGGCTTCCAAAAGCAAAAACATATCATCTACTGCTTAT
>Ga0207037_10037_pt1 | contig 43479 bp, 32 predicted proteins | sample Alteio_BWMinCont_75_FD_153268 | JGI IMG/M metagenome (GOLD analysis project Ga0207037, IMG submission 153268) | Enriched cells from forest soil in Barre Woods Harvard Forest LTER site, Petersham, Massachusetts, United States -... | ecosystem: Environmental > Terrestrial > Soil > Temperate forest >... | reverse complement strand
CGCGTATGGATGCCGCTTTTGTGCAAGCGGTCTCGATGGCTTCCGGCGAAATCTCACTCCCGACGAAATCATCGGCCAATTTCTGCTCGCGGAAAAGGAAAGCGGCCGCAGGATGAACAATCTCGTTTTCATGGGAATGGGTGAGCCGCTTGCGAATTATGACAACCTGCTTCAAGCAATCCGAATTCTGAACGCCCCGTGGGGGCTCGGACTCGGGGCACGTAAAATCACGATCTCCACAAGCGGGCTCGCGCCCCAAATCGAAAAACTCGCCCAGGAGGAAATTCAAGTGCGACTGGCGATTTCCCTCCATGGCGCCTGCGACGAAGTCCGCAACAAAATCATGCCGGTGAATAGAAAACATCCCATTGCGCAGCTCATGGCCGCCTGTGAAAAATATCAAGAGATGAAGGGTCGGCTCATCACGTTCGAATATATCCTCCTGCAACACGTGAACGATGATCTGGCCCAGGCCCCTCTCCTCGCCCAGCTGGCGCATCGCGCGCACGCCAAAATCAACCTTATCCCTTTCAACGAAGTGCCGGAGACCGGATTCAAACGTCCAACGGATGAGCAATGCCGGCGTTTTCAATCGGCGTTGGAGAATCTGGGCGTCACCGCGACATTGCGCATCGAGAAGGGCCATGACATCGATGCCGCCTGCGGTCAATTGCGCCTGCGGGAGATCGAGTCGCCAGGAACCCTCCCAACATAAGACTTTCCAAATTCTGGGTGAGGCGTTTGCAGCCCATCGTGGACGGCCTCCCGCCTCCTTCCCCAGTTGACCCCGATTTTCTTGCGTAGTAAAGTTTTGCGTGCCCGAAAAGACTGCCAACGAAGTCACCCGTCAAGCGCGAGACTATTATGAGCGCGGCCTGGACGCGCTGGATAAAAATTCGTTCGACCAGGCAGTCGACTATCTTATGCATGCGGTGATTGCGGACCCCGCCTTCTTTAAAGCGCGCCAAGTTCTGCGGGCGACCGAAATCAAAAGATCCAAAGGCGGTGGTGCAATCTCCAAGCTCTTTGGCTCCATGTCCGGCACCCCGGCTCTCGCAAAAGCGATGACATCCCTGAAGAAAGATCCGGCCAGAGCCATGGAGGCGGCGGAAAAGGCGCTCTCGAGCAATCCCTTCAATCTTCAAGCTTCCAAGCTCCTTTCTTCAGCCGCGGAAGCGATGAGCTTGCCGCTCACCGCCATCTTCGCGTATGAGACGGCGAAGGATGCCCATCCCGACAACCTCGAAATTCTCCTCCAGCTCGGGCGTCTCTACCAGGTCAACGGCCGGGCCGACAAGGCTCGCGAATATTACGAGCGCGCCATGCAGCTCGACCCCGCAAGCAGCGAAGCGTTTAAAGGCCTCAAAGACGCCACGGCAAACGACGCGATGAAGCAGGGTAAATGGGAGACAGCTGATTCCTACCGCGACATGATCCGCGATGTGCAGGAAGCCCGCGAGCTCGAACAGGTTGGAAGGATCTACAAGGATGAGGATGTGGTGCGCGAACAGATGAAGCTCACTTTTAAAAAAACCCAGGAAGAACCGGACAGCATCAATCACTGGAAGGAGCTGGGCAAGCTTGCCGTTCAGATCGACGAATTCGATTATGCGCTGCAATGCTATGAGCACGCATTTATGATGAGCGGCCAGGGCGATATGGTGCTCGAACGCGTGATGGGCGAGACGAAGGTTTTGAAGATCAACCATTTTCTCCGTCAAAAGGAGGAGGAGTTCAAAACCCAGCCGGAGAACTCTGAGCTTAAAAAGCAGATCGAAGAGATGAAAGTTGAACGCGAACGTGTGACGCTCGAGGAATGCGAATCCCGTGCGCGCCGCTATCCAAACGATCTCGACATCAAATTCGAGTTGGGACAGCTCTATTTCAAAAACGGCTTTGTCGACAGAGCCCTTCCGGAATTTCAATATGCCGCGAACAATCCGAAGAATCGGATGGCGTGCAATAACTGGCTTGGCAAGTGCTATCGCGAGAAAGGAATGCTCGACATGGCCATTGAGCGCTTCAAGCGCGCGGTGGAGCAGATGCCCGTCATGGACAGCCTGAAAAAGGAAACGGTTTACAATCTCGGCGCGGTCTATGAAGAGCTCGGAGCAAAGGCGGACGCCATTGAACAATTCAAGCTGATCTACGACACCGACGTGAACTATCGCGACGTGTCCAAAAAAATCGAAGATTTCTACAAAAAGAAATAAGCGTTCTCCATTTCGGCGTCATTTGCAGGAAAGGCTTGTCATTCCAGCGCAGGCAAGGAATCTATTGATGGCGTGAATCTTCCGGTTTTTTTCTGAATGTTGTCTTGCTGATCCCCCTTATGTTTTGGTGGCTTTACGAAATCGTTTTTTGGATGGTGCTCCTCCTCGCAGGCCCCTATTACCTCTCCCGCATGAGACACCGCGGGGGCTATGCGCAGGATTTCGGCGAGCGTTTCGGTTTCCTGAATCGGTCTAAGCGCGAGGCGCTGCGCGGTCTCAAACCCATTTGGATTCACGGTGTCAGCGTCGGCGAAGTCGATCTCGCTCTGCACTTGATCGAGTCGATCCGAAACAAAACGGATGTGAAAATCGTGCTCTCCACCACCACCTCCACGGGACATGCTCTCGCGCTGCAAAAGCTTCCGCCGGATATCTCCATCTTTTACTATCCGCTCGACAGCCAGTTTTGTTTTGTCCCGCTCCATCGTCTTCTTCACCCCCGAGCCTTCATTCTCATCGAGGCGGAACTCTGGCCCAATCATCTTAATTATTGCGCGCGAAAAGGAGTTCCTCTCTTTTTGCTCAACGCCCGACTGTCAAAACGTTTCCTGCCGCGCTACCGCAGAGCGCAACAGCTCTTTCGTCCGGCGTTCCGCGCGTTTCGTGGGGTGACTACCCAGTCTGCCGAAGACAGCGCCATCCTGGCGGAGTTGGGTTTTCCTGCGTCGGGAATCAAGATGCTCGGAAGTGTGAAATATGACACAGCCCTGCGCCATGGAGCCTCTGGAACGTCTCCTCTTCTCCAACAGTTGGCATTCTATGGGACCCGGCCATGCTGGGTCGCGGGCAGCACCCATGCTGGCGAAGAAGCGATCGTTTGCGAAGCTTTCGCCCGCTTAAAATCACTCCATCCGGATCTCTGGCTTGTCGTGGCGCCGCGTCACGCCGAACGTTCGGACGAAATCGAAAAAATCTTCCTCGCCCAGGGAATGCGCTGCACCCGCCGCTCAGCGCTCGCGTCATCCGTGGAGAAGACGGACATTGTCCTCCTCGACACAACGGGTGAGTTGAAATTTGTTTATCAGCGAGCCAGCGTTGTTTTCGTAGGCAAGAGTTTGACTGGCCACGGCGGCCAGAATATTCTGGAACCCGCCGCTTCGGGCAAACCGATTGTCTTTGGGCCTCACATGGAAAATTTCGAGCACATCGCCCATGATTTTCTCAAAGCAGGCGCTGCGATCCAGGTCAAAACGCCTCAGGAATTGGAATCCAAGATCGGAGAAATCCTGTCGTCACCCCAAATCGCCTCTCAATTGGGTGCGAAGGCGTCTGGACTCGTCCAAGCGCAGCGCGGCGTTCTCGACAGGACCGTCGAATTCGTCCTGCAAAGGCTCTAAACGTCAAAGCAATCCAGAACCTACCGTTCGGTATATAAAGGTTTGACATCTGCGCAGTTTCAACTAAACTGTTATTTCCATGCAGCCCCCTCTTTCCAAGGAACGCATTTTGAAAGCTGCCTGCCGCATTTTCGCGAATTGCGGCTACGAAGGCGCGTCGATTCAGGACATCGTCAAAGCGGCGCGCGTCACCAAGCCCACTCTTTATTACTATTTCAAGAGCAAAGAGGGGCTTTACCGAGCTCTTGTAGAGCACGCCCAGGAGGAGCGCTTCCAGTTAATCGAAAAGGCCGCGGCCCAGCATGCCACTTTGAGCGACCAGCTGATTGCTGTGGTGAATGCCCTCTATGGCTATGCGCGGGACAATCGCGACCTGACGCGCATCTGCTTCGCAAGCTTCTTCGCTTCTCCAGGTGAAATTCCTTGCCATGCGAAGATGATCGAAAAGGGAAAGCGAAATTTCGAGTTGGTGCAAGGATTGATCGAAAAAGCAAGGCGGCAAGGCGCGTTAAAGACACGATTTTCGACGATTGAACTCACCTCCGCATTCTTCGCGCAAATTTTGTTTTACGCCGTTTCTCAAGCGGTTCGAAATGAACAGGCAGTGCAGCATGCCAACGCGAAGAAAGCCGTCCATCTTTTTCTTGAAGGTGCCATCGTACGAAAGTCAGCCGCCAGAAAGGCTTCATGACACACCGGATCGCATGACTCTTTTTTTTGCTTTTTTATTCGTGACGCTCGCAACTAAAACCAATGTTGTGCCGCATGTCAGTCGAAGGAATCAGATCCTGCTTGCTTGTCACGCAGGATCCTGGATTGCATGCTGGACCAAGTGATTTTCACAAAATTTTAGAGCATGTTCCATAAAAACCCACAAACGAGGTCCGTGAGGCTTCTGGTGAGCTTAGGCATCAGTTTTGCCGGAACGGTTCTTTGCTCGGCCAAACCACAAGACGCAACATCATCGAGTCCGAGTCAGCCATTTGTCGCTCAACCCGTGGAACTTTCGCCTGGGGAAGTGCCTTTGTCTTTTGGCGATACAAACAAAGTTTGGACACTTCCTGAATTGGTTGACGAAGCTTTGGAGCATAACCCCACCACGACGCAAGCATGGGAACAGGCTAATGCCGCAGCCGCACAAGTCGGCGTGGCCAAGTCGGCCTATGCGCCGAAGGTAACCTTAGGAGTTTCGGGCACGGCGGCGCATGACACCGAGGCGGGATATCTTGGAGCTCAAGAAATCAATCAATTGAATGCGGCCCCTCAATTGCAGATCCAATATTTATTATTGGATTTTGGGGCGCGTAAAGCGGGGCTGGCTCTGACGCGTTTTAATCTGCTGAATCAAAATTTCACCTTCAACCGCGCCCTTCAGCAAGTTGTTCTTGGAGTGATGACGAGCTACTACAATCTGGATGCAGCAAAGGTAGAGGTTGAAAACGCTGAAACAGCATTGAACTTGACCGAAGCCACCTTGCAGGCCGCCAAAATCAAACGAAAAACAGGGCTCACCAACATCACCGACGAGATTCAGGCCCAACAAAGCGTGGAACAAAGTAAATTCAATTTAGAAAACGCACTTGGTCTTCGAAGCACTGCGGAAATTCAGCTTGCCAGCAGCTTGGGCCTTCCTGGGAATGTAAAAATTCACGTGGCTCCTCCAAGCAATCCACCGGCGCTTGAGGCTCTTGAACAGGAGGTGGATAAGTTGATCGATCTGGCTTTTCATCAGCGCCCTGATTTGGCAGCCAAATATTATTTGTGGCAGGCGCAACTGGCAGCAGTGGACCAGGCTGAAGCCAATCGATGGCCGACCCTGACGACCGGCGTTAATTTGCAGCGGACTTACTATCAGGCGCACGAAGAGGGGCTTGGAAGCAATTCGGGCCATTTCGATGATGCTTCGGCCTTGGTCACCTTTCGATTTGATTTGTTTGATGGGGGTTATAAAAACTCTCAAGTTGCCACATCACGCCATTTGGCCGAAGCTGCAAAAGCGGATTTGCTTAACAGTGAACTTGGGGTCGTTTCCGACGTTGTCACGAGTTTCGTAACATTCAAAACTGCAGTCAAAAAGATGAGTGCCGCTCAAGCGCTCGTGGCGGCATCTCAAAAAAGTTTTGATTCCATTCAGATCAGTTATCGAAATGGCTTAAAGAGCATTCTTGATTTGCTTGCAGCGCAAAGCAATCTTAACGCGGCTCAATCGACGCTTTCGCAAGCCCAGAAGGATTTATTTTCTTCCTCAGCCGTTCTATCGAACGCGACCGGCTCATTGCTTGCCTCACGCCCCACCTCGGCTGTTTCGTCGACTCCCCTCAATCCAGAGCAATGATTTTATGGCTAAGGTAACATCCCTGAAGGGCTCCATTCAGTTGATTTTGCCGCTGATTGTTTTATTCGTCAGCTGTCTTCTCGTCATTGGTTGCGGACGCAAACAGCATGGAGGAATGCCTCAACGGCCTCCTGTTCCGGCAACGACGGCTCGGGCCATTTCTCAAAATGTTCCGCTTTATATTGATGAAATTGGCAACTGCATAGCTCTCCAGAACGTTTCCATTGTTCCGCAGGTGTCCGGCATCGTCACTGAAATTCATTTTGAGGATGGAAAGGAAGTTAAAAAAGGGGATCTGCTCTTTACGATCGATTCGAGAATATATGAAGCTGCGCGAGACAAAGCTGAAGCAACGCTCCAAGCGGATGAGGCGACTCTCAAACTTGATCAATCCCAATTGGAACGCAATCAAAGTCTGGTCGAAGGCAATTTCATTTCCTCTCAAGATCTTGAAAATTTAAAGACCTCGGTCGCCATCAAGGAAGCCGCCGTTAAAGAGGACAAAGCCAATCTCAAAACAGCTGAGATCAATCTGGAATATTGCAAGATTACCTCTCCCATCGATGGCAAAACCGGCGTGCACCAGGTCGACATCGGGAATGTCGAAACAGCTTATGCTTCGACCCCCATGGTCTCCATTCAACGCCTCGATCCTCTCTACGTGGATTTTGTGATCACGGAGGGCGAGCTGCCGCAAGTCCGTCACTATCTCCAGGAAGGGACGCTTCAAGTTCAAGTCTCTTTTCCTGAGGACGAAACCAAGAATCGAATGGGAGATTTATTCTTTTTTGATAATGCGGTTCAAAACGGCACTGGGACCGTCAAAATGCGGGCGATCCTGAAAAACAGCGACTGCCTCTTTTGGCCCGGTCAGTTTGTCAAAGTGAGGCTCATTTTAACGGAAATTCCCAATGCTGTGGTGGTTCCTTATAGTGCCGTTCAGATTGGGCACGATGGATCCTTCGTCTTCGTGGTGAAAGAGGACAATACAGTGGAGCTGCGCCTCGTGAATCTGGGGCAGCGTCAAGGAGACAGGATTGTCATCGAGAAAGGTGTTTCGAATGGAGACAATGTTGTCCTTACAGGACAGTTGCTTCTGAGTCCGGGAGCCAAAATTGCCCCCCAGCTTCCCTCAGACGCAGAAGCCAAAACGAAAGAAAAGTCGAATTGATTCGAGTCAGATAAGATGAGTCTTTCTGAACCTTTCATCCGCCGCCCCGTTTTCACCATGATGGTGACGCTCTCCGTCATTGTCTTTGGGGTGCTCTGTTATTTGCAACTGCCCGTTGATGACCTCCCCTCGATTCCTTCTCCAGTCATCAATGTCAGCGTGAATTATCCCGGCGCCAGTCCCACCACGATGGCGAACAATATTTCGACTCCTTTGGAGAAGCAGTTTCTTCAGATTCCTGGAATCAAGGAAATAACTTCCTCGAGCGTTCAGGGGCAGACCAGTTTGAATCTCGAGTTCGTGCTTTCCAAAAGCATTGATGTCGCCGCTACGGACGTTCAAACCGCCATCACACAAGCTAGCGGCAATCTGCCAATCGATCTTCCATCGCCGCCGACTTTCAAGAAAACAAATCCCAATGACCAGCCCATTCTCTATCTTGCTCTCAACAGCGAAACCCTTACGTTGGGGCAGCTTTATGAGATGGCGAGCACGCAGGTCGGCCAGCGGATAAGCATCATCCAAGGCGTTGCAAATGTCCGAATCTTTGGTTCTCCTCCTGCTGTTCGCATTGAAGTGAATCCCTCAACGGTGGCTTCGCGAGGATTGTCCATGCAAGATCTGGCCAATGCCATTTCGGCAGGAACCCAATATCAGGGTGTGGGGCAATTTGACGGAGAACAACGCACCTTTTTGCTTGCACCCCAAGGACAGCTTTCGACGGCGGAAGAATATAAGCATCTCATGATAGGTTATTCCCATGGGCAGGCAGTTTATTTAAAAGATGTAGCCCGCGTGGTGGACTCAGTAAGCGATGAGCGACTATCGCCACGTTTCTTTTTCAAAGAAGCTACTTCTCACAGTCAGACCGTGATCCTCGCAGTTACGAAGCAGGCTGGATCTAACAGTGTCGAAATTGCACGCAAGGTTAAGGAAATGATCCCTCAGATACAGGCGCTTCTTCCAGGATCGGCCGGCTTGTTTACGATTTACGATCGGTCAATCTCCATTGTCAATTCCCTCAACGAAGTCAAGGTGACTCTGATGATCGCGTTTGTCCTGGTGGTCATTGTGATTTTTGTCTTTTTAGGCCGGGCTTCCGACACGCTCATTCCCGCGGTAGCTTTGCCTCTCTCTCTCCTCATGACTTTTGTGGCCATGCATTTATTGAATTACAATATCGACAACCTGTCTTTACTGGCATTGGTGCTTGCTGTCGGTTTTCTGGTTGATGATGCCATTGTGTTTCTTGAAAACTGCGTCCGTCGAATGGAAGCAGGTGAAACGGCTTTGGAGGCGACTCTTAATGGCGCCAAAGAAATCAGCTTTACCATTTTGTCGATGACTCTTTCTTTGGCTGCAGTTTTTATTCCTCTCGTGTTCATGCCAGGGCAAGTGGGTCTTATTTTTCGTGAGTTTAGCGCAACGATCATCGTGGCGGTTATCTGTTCTGGACTCGTTTCCTTGACGTTGACCCCCTTGATGTGTTCGCGCCTCCTTGCCGAGCGGAAAGACAACGTTTCTGAAACGTGGATGGAGAGTTTTATGAAAAAGCATTTTGGGCGACTTACGAAATCCTATGGGAAGTCGCTGGATTTCTTTTTGCACCATCAATGGATCTCCATTGGCGCTTGGATTCTTTGTCTTGTGGCAACGGTATTGATCTTTCGCATCTTGCCTCAAACGTTTTTGCCGGCGGGCGACAGCGGATTTATCCGGGGCGTATTTGTCGCTGCTCAAGGATCCTCTCCTGACCAGATGAAGGCATTGCAAAGGCCTGTCACGGAAACCATTCAGAAAAATCCCTATGTTCCCCTGGGTGTCACTGTAACGGGAATATCGGGATTTCTTCCCTCAAATTTGGGAGGGATATTCCTCTTTTTAAAGCCGGCAAATGAAAGGCCTCCGATTGACGTGGTGATCGGCCAATTGTCGGCGGCTCTCTTCCAAATTCCAGGAATCATTCCGCTACTGCAACCCAATCCAGTCTTGCAAATTAGCGCCGGCGCCACAGCCAACGCTCAGGGAAAATATGCGTATGCCATTTCTGGACTGGATCCAGAGAAAGTTTACGGTGTGGCTACTACCATGATTAAGCGGATGCAGCAAATTCCAGGCATGGCGTCGGTATCCTCTGATATGAATTTGAATACTCCGCAACTCAAGATTGATATTCTCCGAGATCAAGCCTCCTCCTATGGCGTGAGCGTTCAGGATATCGAGACGGTATTGAGGAACGCCTATTCCCAAAAATATCTCTACCTCATTAAATCTGAAACGGATCAGTTCCAATTGATTATGGAAACGGATCCGGAATCCCGGGCGCGCCCAGAAAACCTCACCCAACTTTATGTTAAATCGAATAACGGTTCACTGGTGCCTTTGTATGCTGTTGCCAGATGGCAGCAAGTGCTCGGGCCACAGCAGGTTAATCACATCAATCAGTTCACGTCGGTGACCATCTTCTTCAATTTATTACCTGGCGTGGCCATCGGTGATATTGCCAAGGAAATCAGACACATAGCCACAGAGACGGTTCCTCCCGGTTTATTTGCGAATTTGAAGGGAGATGCGGATATTTTTACACAACTTTTCGCTGTCTTTCCCATTCTCTTGATATTCTCTGTGTTTGTCATGTATGTGATCCTCGGAATTCTTTATGAAAGTTATCTACATCCCTTGACCGTACTGACCACTTTGTTGCCCGCCTCGGTTGGCGGATTGCTGACCCTTTGGGTATTTCATCAGGATTTTTCACTCTACTCCATGATTGGAGTCTTCATGCTGATCGGCATCGTTAAAAAAAATGGCATCCTCGTCGTAGACTTTGCATTGCAGCAGATGCATCTTGGAAAAAATCCTCGGGAAGCGGTGGAAGAAGCGTGCGTCGAACGTTTTCGCCCTATCATCATGACAACGCTGGTTGCCATCATGGGAGCCATTCCTTTGGCGGCTGGTTGGGGTTCTGGAGGTGGAACCCGTGTTGGTCTGGGATTGACCGTTGTGGGAGGATTGCTGATCTCCCAAGTGCTCACTCTTTATGTGACTCCGGTTTCTTTCCTCTTGTTCGAGAAGCTGCAAACAAATGTTTTGGATAAAAACTCCTTTTTCAGATCTTCTCGAAAAAGCTAACTGAAAACGCACGAGGACAACCCCTGCCCTTTGCCCAGTTGTGGATTTGTCCATCTCCCTTGCCATGGGTGCCGAACCCCAAATTAAGTTTAAAAAAAGCTTGTTTTTTTCCTCATTCTGGCAAACATTAATCATTGTCGCTCTTCGGAATGGCCTCTGAGCCAAGGTTTTACTGATACGAAAGGTCTCGGGGAAACCTCACTAGCCCTTCTCCGCCCTTGCGGTGAATGCCAGGATTCGAAGATCCCAGGAGGCGAAGTACGGACACCAACCTCAGCGCATTTAGGAAGTTACGGGATTCAATGAAAAAAACCCGCATTGTTCGGAGACCGGATACCGAACCCACAGAACCAACAACAGTCTCAAGTATGGAAAAGCAGGTAAGTCAACCCATCGAAAACAACGGCACCACCGATGTTACCCAACCGATCGTCCAAAACGCTCCTCCAGGCCGTGAACCGGTCCCCAAGAAAGAATATCCGTTGACACGCGGAATTCTCGAGTTGTCGGACAAAGGATTCGGATTTCTCCGGCAGGAGGCCAAAAATTACCAACCCTCCAAGGATGACGTATTCGTGAACCCCAACGTGGTGCGTGAACTCGGCTTGCGCGAAGGCCTCCATCTCGAAGGCGAAATGGTGCCAACGAATCGTGGCGGCTATGAAATCTTAAACATCACCAAGATTAATGGCCAAAAATTGGAGCGTTATAAGAAGACCCCTCTTTTCAATTCGCTGACCGTCATCGATCCCATTGAACCTTTCCATTTGGAAACGGACGCCACCACCGTCGCAACCCGCTGCCTCGACCTCTTCTGCCCTATCGGCAAGGGGACGCGTGGCCTCATCGTGGCGCCTCCCAGATCCGGAAAAACGGTTCTCCTCAAGCAGATCGCCAACTCCATCAGCACAAACCATCCTGAAGTGGATTTGATGGTGATGCTCGTGGATGAACGCCCCGAGGAAGTGACAGATTTCCAGCGTTCGACCAAGGGCCAAGTATTCGCTTCGTCCAACGACGAGGATCTCAAAAGCCATGTACGCATCCCGAAACTGGTCATCGAAATGGCCAAGCGCAAGGTAGAGTTCGGCAAAGATGTCGTCATCCTCATGGATTCTCTGACCCGTGTCGCACGCGCATTCAACAACTACGGCAGCAACAGCGGACGCACGATGTCAGGGGGTTTGGATTCCCGTGCCATGGAAATCCCGCGCAAAATCTTCGCTGCTGCCCGCAATGCCGAAGAAGGAGGAAGTCTCACGATTCTGGCAACGATTCTCGTCGAAACCGGCAGCCGGATGGACGATTTGATCTTTCAGGAATTCAAAGGCACCGGCAATATGGAGCTTGTGCTGGACCGGGGCATGGCGGAACGCCGCATCTTCCCCGCCATTGATCTTTACAAATCGGGCACCCGCAAAGAGGAGAAACTTCTCCCCGCCGATGTGCTGAGCAAGGTGCACCTTCTCCGGCGCGAGCTGGCCGGCAGAAATCCGATCGAAGCGACGGAAAGCATCGTCCGAGCAATGCAGAAGACCAAGGCCAACAGCGAACTGCTGAACATGCTTGCCAAAGTGTGAGAGGGAAAAAAGATCGACGTGGGGCGTGAAACAGGGATTTTCGAAAGGAAGAAGCCTTTAGAAGGACCTAAAGCTTATGATCCCCAGGAGTTTCCTTTCTTTTCCATGCCCTCGCGCCGAACCGTTTAACATTGACCCTCCATCTGAAAAACCGTAGTTTGCGGCCCAAATGAATAGCAAGCTGTCCAACCTCTCTTGGCTGGCTTCATTTTTGCTCGTCATCAGTGTTTTGTTCAACGCCTTCTTTGTCTTTCAGCAACTCATGATTTATCAGGAGTTGGAGATGTTGCGGAATAAGGCGGCAGCCCTGCCTCCCCTGGCTCAGATTCAGTCGATCGCGCAGAATCTCATGAATGAATTGGCCGGCTATGGCCAACGCCAGCCCGCCATTTTTGGCGTTTTGCAAAAATATGGCGCTACTCCGCCTCCCGCACCCCAGCCAATCCCTCCTCCCGCGCTGGCACCCCCCCCGCATCGCTAATGGCCATGGAAAGCTTCGACAAATCTGACCCTTCGGCGCACCAGGCGAATCCGCTTGCCGGGCCATCGGACAACCAGGATTCTGTCGAAAATCTATGGAAAGTGGTCGTCGTCATCGCGTTTGCAGTACTCCTTGCAAGCGTGAGTTTCAATGCCTTCCTGATGAAGGAGAACGGCGTCCTGATGTTCCAAAAAACACAGATTTATAACCAGATTCAAGCCGTGCAACAAGTGAACGGTGTTGTCAGCAACCTGGTCCAGGACGTCGCTGCGTTCAGCCTTCAACATCCCGACGTCCGACCTATTCTTCAGAAATACGGAGTGACGATCAATTTCGTTCCGGCTCCGCCGCCAGTCCAAAAGGCGCCTCCTCCGATTCCTACACCCGACAAGCGGTAAATAATTCGGCCGGATGTCGCGATCCCGTGCTGCCTAAGAGTTCCTGCAATGCTTCCCCCACGAGGAAGAGAGAGCCTGTCACCACAATCGGCCTCTCTCGCTGGTCTGCGGCGTCCAATCCCTCTGCGAAAGAATCAAACGATCTGGCATTTGGGAAATTTTTAATCAGATCGGCGGGCGGACAGGAACGTTCGCTCAGAACCGGAACCAGAAAAACCTCTGCCGCACATGGCCTCAGGATCGCAGCCATTCCTTGAACGGGTTTGTCGGCAAGCGCACCGAAAATGAGCGTCACCTTCCTCTTGCCCCATGTTTTTAAAATTTCACCTGCGAGCGCTTCCGCTCCCAGAACGTTGTGCGCTCCATCCAGCAGCACAGGAGGTCTATCTTTTCTTTCGATCCGCTGACAACGCCCCGGCCACCGAGTCCTGGCCAGCCCTCGACGGATGGTCGAAGCTTCCAGGCCGGGACAAACCTCGCGGACTGCGGCCACGGCGAGCGCTGCATTCCACATTTGGTGCATGCCAGGGAGCGGAGATTCAAATTCACCGAGCTGTGCGGCTGAAATGACCTTAAGCGGGGCACCCCATTGAACGGCTTTGGCGCGTAGTTGCTGCAGGATGACCTCCGGTTGTTCGGGAGTGATCACCGGCTTGCCTGGTTTGATGATGCCAGCTTTTTCCTCAGCGATTTCCTCAAGCGAGTTTCCAAGGAAAGCCATGTGATCGAAACCGATGTGCGTGATGATCGCGACTTCGGGAGTCACGACATTTGTCGCATCCAGTCTTCCTCCCAATCCTGTTTCCCAAACCACCCATTCTACTTTTTCCTCCGCAAACCAAGAGAGCGCAAGCATCGTCGTGATCTCGAAGAAAGTTTCCTCGCGCACGCACGCCATGATTTGCGCGAGGAAGCGGTCCAAAGCCTCGTCGGGGATATCCAAACCCTGGATTCGAAAGCGTTCATGATAGCGCACGAGATGCGGTGATGTGTAAAGGCCCGTGCGACTGCCCCCTTCCTGAAGTATGGCCGCAATCATGGCGGCCACGGAACCCTTGCCATTCGTGCCGGCAATATGAATGAACTTAAGACGTTTTTGAGGCTCACCCAGGGTCCGGCAAAGCGCGACCATGCGATCTAGGGAAAATTTTACCCCCAAGTGACGCCGGGCGAAGAGATCTTCCAGGGCGGACAGATGCGATTCGGACATGGCCCGCTCACAGGTTGCTAAGCCATGAATTCCAACAAGGACGCCAAGGTGGACTTCATCTGCTTACGATGCACAATCATGTCGAGCAACCCGCGCTCCAGCAGAAACTCGGCGGTTTGAAATCCTTTCGGCAACTCCTCCCGGGTCGTTTCCCGAATCACACGCGCGCCGGCAAAACCGATCATCGATTGGGGCTCAGCCATAATGACATCTCCCAGCGAGGCGAAGCTCGCCATGACGCCCGCCATCGTGGGATTCGTCAGGACGGCGATATAAGGAAGATTGGCCTGCGCATGCCGTGCCAAAGCCGCGCTGGTCTTCGCCATTTGCATCAAGCTAAACATTCCCTCGTACATGCGGGCGCCTCCTGAAGCGCAAATCGCAACGATCGGCAGCTTCTTTTTGGTGGACCTTTCAAAAACCCGCGTGATTTTTTCGCCCACAACAGACCCCATGCTTGCGGCGAGAAAACCGAAATCCATGACGGCAAGTCCGCACGGATGCCCTTCAATATCGCCAAAACCTGTGATCACGGCATCCTTAAGCCCTGTCTCCTTTTGGTAAGCTTTCAATTTGTCCGTATAAGCCGCCACCCCTTTAAATTTCAGGAGGTCGACCGAAACCAGATTTGCGTCCATTTCCTCAAATGTCCCCTCGTCAGTCACCCAAGCGAGGCGCTCTTTAGCGGTGCAGGAAAAATGATATTGGCATTTGGGACAAACCTTAAAGAGCGTCTCTAACTCCTTGTTCGTGATCATCTCCCCGCAATCCTTGCAACGGGTCCACATTCCTTCCGGAATATCCTTTTTTTTGGCTCGGCTGGTAACCTCCGGCGGCCTGTCGAAGACCTTGCCAGCCGGTGGTTTCGGCAGCTTGGGGCCATCTTCCGGGGGAATAGGGGTAAGCATGAAAGGTGAGGGCGTTTGAGCGGGTATACTCAAGGGTACCATATCCTGCTATTTCTAGCCTTTCGTCGGGGTCAAAACAAGCACGGATCTCATCCTTCCCTGACGGTGGAAGCGGGGGCTTTTCCCCGCTTTTGAACCGGCTCCCACCCCCCTCCACCTGGTCTTTGGAGAGGTTCCGGTTTAACGTCAGGCCCTTTTGTGAAGGCCAGCGGCACCCATTCCCTTATGCTGAAAAGGGATGCTTTCGGGGCAGCCATTTATTGAGGAGCAACCACTGCAAAAAGAGCGGAAGAACCGCAATCACTCCCTGACTCAAATCGCCGCCACCCAAAACCCAAACCGGCCAAGAGACGTGCGGACGCATCGCTTCCGCATGCCATTGGAGGGCGAAGATCCATCCGGCATGCAGTCCAATGGCCACATAGAGAGACCTCGTCCGATCGAGACTCCAACAAAGCATGGAAGCGATGGTGATCAGAACCACGATGCCCCCTATCATTTCCGAAAGATGACTTAAATGTTCCGCGGCAAGGCCGAGCATGCGAAAGCCCGAATCCCAGTGAACCGAGTCGAGGTCCTCGGAACGCTCGGGTTTGATGTAATGGACGATTGCGAAGAAAACGGCGTTGATTCCGATTGCCAGAGCTCGCGGCATCGATTGCTTGAAAAGCGGGTAGAGGTAGCCACGAAAAAAAAGTTCTTCAAAGAAAGCCACGAGAACGGACGTCAGGAAGATGCGCCCGAAGATCCAGCCCCACGGGATTCCACTATAGAAGGATAACCGATCATACAAGCCCGCAAGGAGGAGCGTCGCGCCATAAAGGGCGAAGATCATGAGGCTTGATCCGGCTCCGAACGCCAGTTCGCGGCATGCCTGAGAGGAACGCAACCCAAGCGCCTTGAACGACAAAAATCCGCTGCGATAAAGGAGAAACGGAAGTGTGACACCCATGCTCACCTGGAACATGCGATTGAAATAACGATGAAACGGATGTCGCGCGAGGTAGGCCGCGAACGGAACCTTTGCGGCAGCCATTGCCTGCACACCCATATAAAGCCAGGGTGACAGCACCACTGCCAGGACGGTGCAGCCGGCCAGAAGGAAGACGAATCGTGCCACCGGCCGCATAACATTCCAGCCCGTCAGGGCCGTCCCACTGATTTATAGGTAAACCCTTGAGCGGCCATTTCCTCGGGATTAAAAAGATTCCGACCGTCGAGCACGAGAGGATGGGCAAGCTCAGATTTGAGACGAGCGAGGTCGAGTTTCCGAAATTCATCCCATTCCGTGACAATCATCAATGCGTCGCAACCTTTTGCCGCTTCATACGCATCCTGGCACATCTTCACATTCTTGAGGATGGCCGCTGCCTTTCCCATAGCCTGAGGATCGTACGCTCGAACGTGGGCTCCCTCCTCTTGAATGATCCGAATGATCTCGATGGCGGGAGCGCTACGAATGTCGTCTGTGTTCGGTTTAAACGCCAAGCCGAGCACGCCCACCGTTTTGTCCTTCAATACCCAAAGCTCGTCGCGTAATTTATTGATGAACCGGCGGAGGACATCGGCATTGATCTGCTGCACTTCCTTCAGAATGCGGAATTCGTAACCAAGTTGTTCCCCGATCTTAATGAAAGAGGAAAGATCCTTCGGGAAGCACGAGCCGCCATATCCGATGCCGGCATTGAGAAAGTGACGCCCGATGCGCTTATCAAAGCCCATTCCGTTGACAACCTCTTCCACGTCCGCACCAGACGCCTCGCAAATCACAGAGAGGGCGTTCGCATAGGAGATTTTAAGCGCTAAGAAGGAATTGGAGGCATGTTTGATCAGCTCCGCGGAGTTGATGTCGGTGACAATGAAATGAGGACAGGCAAACGGAGCATACAATTCCCGCAAAAAAGGAACCGGACGCTCATTCATCACCCCCACCACAATCCGGTCCGGATTCATCAAATCTTCGATTGCGGATCCCTCTCGAAGAAACTCCGGATTGGAGACCACATCAAAATCAGCTTTCTGCTTGTTATAGCGACGGATCGTCTCTGCGACCTTTTCGCCTGTTTTCACGGGAACGGTACTCTTGTCCACAATGATCGTATATTTCCGAAGACAGCCCGCAATGGCGCGGGCGACCGCTTCCATAAAACTCAAATCCACGGATCCGTCCTCATACGGCGGCGTGGGAACGGCAATGAATACAATCTGGCCGTGCTCAACACCCTCCTCGGTGTTCGAGGTGAATTTGAGCCGGCCCGCTGAAACATTGCGTTTCACCAGCTCTTCGAGGCCCGGCTCGTAAATGGGAATGGAACCCTCCCGAAGCATGTCAACCTTCTTCGCATCGTTGTCGACACAAATGACAGAATGACCCTTGTCTGCAAAACAAGCCCCCGTCACAAGCCCCACATAACCTGAACCAACAAGAGTCACTTTCATAAAAACAAACCCCCAAATCACCTCAATGATTCCCGCCGATCTGGCGCGAATCAAATTCCATCTCAGGAAATGCCTTGAGCGTAAAACTTATCCAGAAGCGCCAGTCAGGTGCGAGATTTTGGGGCCGCAACTCGTCCACGCTGACGCTGGCAATCCACGAATGCAAGTCTCGATCCAGGGCGTAGGATTGTTCGGAGAGGCTGCCCGTCCTGGGATCGAACCGTTGCAGGGTGCGGACTGCCCAGTCTTCGCTCATGGCCCATGACCATTGCAATGCCATCTGGTCGCCCACATCCCGGAAATAGTCGTGCGACACCCGCACCTGCCAGACCTTGGCCTTGTAAACCGTCAAACCCGTCGACGATTCGCGGATTTGGTCGTTTTGGTAATCGTATCTGCTTCTCCAATCCAATGTGAGCCATCGGACCGGCTTGGCCTCAAATTCGGTGAAGACATCGGAAAACGCATTTTCCCCATCCTTCTTATCCACAAAAATATCCTTATAGATGTTCAGGTCCGCCAGATCCCAGGACGTTCCATCGCGACGCGTCTGAAGCCGCTGCCGAATCCCGGGGCGAAACACATTGCTCGAGTCAATCGAGTCGACTCCTGTGTATTGAGGGAACGTGATGGGGGGGAGGTTCTCGTCGACCCCGAAACTGGAGTGTTCGACATCAAACTGCTCGAGCTCGGAGGGGCCGTAGTTCGGGCGCGCAACGAACCCGTAACTGATGCTTGGTTCGACGATATGGCGCAATCCGTCGATCTCCCACTGCTTGTCTTGGACATCCTTCCATGTGCGGCTCGCTTTGAAGCCCGCCTCAAAACCTGTATTGAAAACAGTCCTCATCGCATTGGGTTGATTGGCATTGACGAGCGATTCATCGTAATAGGTCGCGCGACCGCCAACATTCGGCGTGAAGTTCAACCAGCCAAAATATTGTTTTGGATAAAGTATCTGATGAAAGCTGTCGTAACGCGTCGTATGATAATTATTCGATCCATCGGTGCTCGCAAAATCCTTCGAGAGATAAGCCGCTGAATTTTCGCCTTCGTAAAAAATCGGGCTGCCCCAGAGCGATTGACGTTTAAAATCATAATCCACTTCAGGCAAACGCTCCGTGGTCGTATAAAAATTATTCACACTCGGGCGAGCCAGGATGCTGAGCGTGGTGTTGGGCGACCATTTCGTGAGCTCCGCAAAATTGTCGGGCTGCGGGTCAGTTTGGTATTCCTTCTCAAAAAAATCCATGAGCAAGTTCGGGTCGCTGAGCTTGTCGACCTTCAACTTGGTGTAAACTTCATCCGTGAGTTCCGCGCGCTGTGAAACGCGAATTTGATAACGCTCGCGGGGAATAACCTGCTGGGTGTCGGAAGTGCTTGTCACCACAGCGGTCTCTCCCGTCTCGGCCGCTTTCTGATCGTCCGCATAATAGGCCGATATCTTGCCCTTGACGTTGGGCTCGAATTCTTGGCCCTTATCAGTATCCTTGCGTTCACCCGCCTTGTAACGCACATCGACGCCGCCTGCCACCCCTTGTTGCTGGCGATAATCCAGGCGATAGGTGGGGCGCACTTCGTCGCTAAGGCGCGTCGTGTACGAATTCAAAACGAACAAGCCCCACCGGCCCTTGCGCCCTGTCTGCACCTGGGTGCCGGTATTGAGACCTTCGTCGGCGGAATCGTCGAGGGGATAAACAAGATAGGGAAAATAAAAGACCGGAATCTTTCCGAGGTAAAGCACCAGGTCGTGGAACACCGCGCGGTTATGGGGATAGACGAGGATCGTCCCTGCCTGCAACCGATAGCCGGGATGCTCGTAATCACTGGTCGTCAGAAAGGAATTTTTGAGGATGTATTCATCCTTATCCTCGCTTTCGAGCGACTTGGATTGAAAAAAAATGCCATGCTCGAGCTGCCCATGCGATTCGCCGGCAACCATGGCGCCCGTATCGAAGTTATAATCGACCGCATCCATCATCCATTCCTTTTCCCCTTTTTGGAGCCGCACATGGCCCTCAGCATGCGCCTGTTTTGTCTGGGTATTCACTTGCGCCTGGTCGGCAAAAAGCTTGGTGGTGCCGTGCGTGACGACCACGTGGCCGTGCGCCACGATCATTCCATTTTTCTGGTCAAAATCCATGCTTTCGGCGGTCGTTTTGACGGGGATTTCAGAAGTATGCTCAGCGCCCGCCGTCGCCTTGTTGAACCGGGATTCGCCGAAAGCGGACGGCGACAGGCTGAGAAGGATCATGCCCGCAATACCCATCACGAGGTATTTGAGGGAGAAAAGAGATTTCAAATCGGGCATGTCGTTGGATTTCAACTTCTTAAATCACCGACGCTATCAAGCTGAAACTGACCTGCCAAGGCATTTTCCTGAACGGATGTCAAAAAAATCTCTTACTTTTTGATTCTCTTCAACTCGTTCCAAAATGAAAGCGGAGCGACGTTCACCCTTTTCCTTCAGCCCAGGCAGCCAGACGCGCTTCGTAATCCCGCGTCATGAGCTCGGTGAGCAGGGAGTCTATCTTGCCTTCCACAAACTCGGAAAGGTTGTAGAGCGTGACGTTGATTCGATGGTCAGTGACACGGTTCTGAGGAAAGTTGTAGGTGCGGATGCGCTCGCTGCGATCACCGGTTCCGATCTGGGATTTGCGAGCTTGGGCGTATTTTGCCGCCTCTTCCTCCTGCTTCGCCGTCAGCAACCGAGTGCGTAGAACACGAAGCGCCTTGGCCTTGTTCTTAAGCTGGCTGCGCTCATCGGCGCAGCGTACAATCAGCCCCGTGGGCTTGTGCGTGATTTGCACGGCGCTGTCCGTGGTGTTCACACCCTGTCCGCCCGGCCCGGACGCCCGGCATACCGAAATTTCCAAATCCTCATTCTTGATTTCCATGTCCACCTCCTCCGCTTCCGGCAGGACGGCCACGGTCGCCGTGGAAGTGTGAATGCGTCCATTCGCTTCGGTGGATGGAATGCGTTGCACGCGATGCACGCCACTTTCGTAACGAAGCCGGCGAAAAACATCCGGTCCCTGGACTGATGCGACGATTTCCTTGTAGCCTCCCATTCCGGACGGATTCGAATCCATCGGCTCGATTTTCCAACCCATGGTTTCCGCAAAGCGCGCATACATGCGAAACAAATCCCCTGCAAAAAGAGCAGCCTCATCGCCGCCGGTGCCGGCACGGATTTCCAAAATCGTGTTGCGACTGTCGTTGGGATCCGGAGGAAGAATGGCGCCTTTCAAATCGAGTTCCAGCAACGCCCGCTTTCTTTGAAGTTCTGACAGTTCCGCAGTCACCATTTCGAGCATTTCAGCCTCGTTTTTATGATCGAGCTTCAATTTTTCATTTTCGGCAATCTGTCGCATCACCTCGGCATATTCCGAAAATTGCTCCAGAACCTTTTTAAGACGCGCATGTTCGCGCCCAAGCTCCGACGCTTTTTGGGGATTGGCAAAAACAGCCCCATCCGCCAGATGGCGTTCGATTTCCTCGTATCGTGTTTCGAAACGGGCTTTGTGGGAAAGAAGATCCATGGTCGTCTCGATTGCAAGAGCACCCCATCAAAAGGAATGTGGCACAGTCCCGAAGGCATCGGGACTGTGCCAAATCCAACAAACCAAGGCACTACTTCTTGAAACGCTTGTTAAAGCGTTCCACACGGCCTGCCGTATCGATGAATTTCTGCTGGCCGGTAAAGAAAGGGTGGCACTTCGAGCAAATACCGATGCGAATGTTGGAGCGAGTGGAACGGCTGTGAATCACGTTGCCGCAAGCGCAGGTGATCGTCGCTTCTACGTACTCAGGATGAATATCGGGTTTCATAGGAACTCACAACTCTACACGAGACGGGACAAATTTCAAACCAATTTGCGAGCAATGAGCGTTGCGTTATGTCCGCCAAATCCAAAGGAATTGTTCACAATCGCACCCACCCGCACCTCCCGGGCCTTGTGCGGCACGTAATCGAGGTCGCATTGCGGGTCGGGATGATCGAGATTGATCGTGGGCGGAACCTTGTCATTCTGAATCACTTTGGCGCAAATCGCCATTTCCACGGAACCAGCGGCGCCCAACAAGTGGCCCGTCATCGATTTCGTCGAGCTGACCATCAACTTGCGAGCGTGATCGCCAAAAACAGTCTTGATCGCCTGCGTCTCACAAATGTCCCCTTGGGGGGTCGACGTGCCATGCGCATTAATGTAATCGATGTCGGATGGATTAAGGCCCGCGCATTCAAGCGCCATTCTCATGCAGCGCGCCGCCCCTTCTCCTTGGGGCGAAGGCGCCGTCATGTGATGGGCATCCGCCGTGTTGCCGTAGCCCACAAGCTCGCAATAAATCCTGGCGCCGCGCTTTTTAGCATGCTCGAGTTCCTCCACGATTAGGATGCCCGCGCCTTCGGCCATCACGAAACCGTCACGGTCCCTGTCGAAAGGACGGCTGGCCTTCTCCGGCTCATCATTGCGGGTGCTCAAAGCTTTCATCGCAGCAAATCCGCCAATACCGAGGCTGCAAATGGCCGCTTCGCTGCCACCCGCGATCATCACATCCGCTTCATTGCGCCGGATGATATGGAACGATTCGCCAACCGAATGCGTCGAGGTCGAACATGCGGAAACCACACCCATATTCGGCCCCTGAGCTCCAAACTCCATCGAAACCATCCCCGAAGCCATATTGCTGATCATCATCGGAATCATGAATGGCGAGAGTCGAGAAGGCCCTTTTTGAAGCAGATTGGAATATTGTTCTTCGAGCGTGCGCAAACCGCCGATGCCCGATCCAATCAGGACACCGACACGATTCATGTTTTCGGATTCAAACGCAATGCCCGAGTCCTGGACCGCCTTTTTCGTGGCCGCCATGGCGAAGAGCGTGTAGCGATCGCATCGGCGCGCATCCTTTGGCACTTTGAAAAACGGCGTGCCGTTAAATTCGGCCACCTGAGCCGCGATTTGGCAATCAAATTGACTCGCGTCGAAAATCGTGATGCGACTCACTCCCGACTTTCCGGCAAGGATGTTCTGCCAGAAAGTTTCCAGATCCTGTCCGAGCGCTGTGATCACACCCATTCCAGTGATTACAACGCGCCGGTAACTTTGATTCGATTGCCCCATAAAATGTTTCAGGTTGGTGAAAAAGCAATAACCACGCACGCCTTTTCATCAACCTGCCAAGTGATCCATGCCATTCGGACAGGATCGCAGCCGCTCACAACGATACAGGATTATTCGCCCTGCTTTTCTTTGACGTAATTGATCACATCCCCAACGGTGAGGAGCTTTTCAGCCTGCTCATCAGGAATTTCAGCTCCAAACTCTTCCTCGAACGCCATCACCAATTCGACGGTGTCCAAGGAATCGGCTCCCAGGTCTTCAATGAAACGGGCGTTTGGAGTCACCTGTTCCGCGTTTACTCCTAGCTGCTCCACAATAATGTCCTTAACTTTCTCTTCGATTGATTTTTCTGGCATAAAATAATGTCTCCTTTGGGGTGGTGCTGCAGCAATGCAACACTCCGGATGCGCGTTTAAGCCTTACAAAGAATGGGTTGTCAACGTTATATTCATTACATGATCACTTTTATCACCCTCCGGGCTTGTGTTCGCGTAGCCCGTTGATATTTTCCTGCAAGCTCTTGAGATATAAGATTTACTGAGAAGAATGCATACCCCGCAAGAGGATAATCATGACGCGCGTAAAAATCTGTGGATTGACACGAGTGGACGATGCCCTCGCCGCCGTGGAGGCTGGCGCCGATGCGCTCGGATTTGTCTTCTTTGAAAAAAGCCCTCGCCATATCAAACTCCAGGCTGCCTCCAACATCTGCGAAGCCCTCCCCCCCTTTGTTTCCAAGGTGGGTGTCTTTGTCAATGAACTGGAATATACGATCGAAAAGGCCATCGGCGAGTGCGGACTCGACGCCCTGCAGTTCCATGGAGATGAGCCCCCGGGTTTCTGTCAGAAGTTCCTTCCCAAATCGATCAAAGCTTTCCGCCTTCGAAGCCGCGGTGATCTCGCCGTCCTATCCGAATACGATGTCCATGCGTGGCTCCTCGATTCTTTTTCTGAAAAAGCGCGCGGCGGCACAGGTGAAATCTTCGATTGGAGCCTTGCTTTGGATGCCAAGAAACTTGGGCATCCCATCATCCTCTCCGGCGGACTCACATCCGAAAATGTCGGGGAGGCCATCGGCAAGGTGCGCCCTTTCGCAGTCGACGTTTCAAGTGGCGTGGAAATTTCCCCTGGCATCAAAGATCACGAGAAGATGCGCCAATTTGTGGATGCCGTTCTGAACACCAGCCTTTGAATTTTTCCACCATGGTGTTGACAGAAAAATTTGCGCATCATCCTTACTTTGCCCGACGCTCCACCTAGCATTCCTGCGTTTGATGTGCTTAAGTTGCTGTTTCCATGAAAATGCGTTCCCGCTACACCGGTCAACCTGACGCGCAGGGTCATTTCGGCCCCTATGGCGGCATGTATGTCCCTGAAACGCTCATGATGCCGCTCCAAGAACTGATCCGTGAATACGCCCGGGCCAAAAACGACCCAAAATTCCGCAAAGAACTTAACTATTACCTTCGTCACTATGTCGGACGCCCCACTCCGCTCTATTTCGCGGAGCGGCTCACCCGCGAACTCGGCGGCGCGAAAATTTACCTCAAACGCGAAGATCTGCTTCACACCGGCGCGCACAAGATCAATAACGCGCTGGGCCAGATCTTGCTTGCACGGCGCATGGGCAAGAAACGCATCATTGCAGAAACCGGAGCGGGCCAGCATGGCGTCGCAACTGCCACCGTCGCCGCCATGTTCGGCATGGAATGCGTCATCTACATGGGCGCGGTTGATGCGGAACGGCAGGCGCTTAACGTCTATCGCATGGAACTCTTGGGCGCGGAAGTGCGGCGAGTCACCGCCGGTCAGCAGACGTTGAAGGAAGCCATCAGTGAGGCGATGCGCGATTGGGTCACTCATGTCCGGACAACCCATTATATTCTCGGCTCAGCCCTCGGTTCCCATCCCTATCCGATGATGGTGCGCGATTTCCACAGCGTGATCGGAAACGAATCCAAAGCGCAAATTTTGAAGCAAGAAAAGCGGCTTCCGGACCTTCTTGCCGCTTGTGTCGGGGGTGGTTCCAATGCCATCGGCATCTTTTATGCTTTCATCAACGATCCGCAGGTCCGGCTTGTCGGCGTGGAAGCAGGAGGCCATGGGATCCATCCCGGCAAACATGCGGCGCGATTTCAGGGTGGCTCCCTCGGTGTGCTTCAAGGCACCCGCACCTATGTCCTGCAGGACGCCGATGGACAGATCGAGCTCACGCATTCGATTTCCGCTGGGCTCGATTATGCCGCCATTGGCCCTGAACATAGTCTATTACGCGACTTGGGCCGCACCGAATATACTTACGTCACCGATGCGGATGCATTGAAAGCGTTCCAGTTTCTCAGCCGTGAAGAAGGGATTATTCCGGCTCTGGAATCCTCCCATGCAATCGCCTACGTGATGAAGCAGGCGCCTAAAATGAAGAAATCCCAGATCGTGATCGTCAATCTCTCGGGACGCGGCGACAAGGACGTGATCGAAGCCAGCAAGCATTTGAAGCATTCATCCAATAAGAGGTCGAAATTTTTATGACGCTGTTCGAAAAAATTATTGCGCGAGAGATCCCAGCCAAGATCGTCTATGAAACGAGCGATGTCCTTGCGTTCAGGGACATCAATCCACAAGCGCCGGCCCACATCCTCGTCATTCCGAAAAAGGTCATTCCCCGCCTTGGCGATGCGGCTGACGCCGACGCCATCATCCTAGGCAAAGTCCTGCTCGCCGCTGCGGAAGTCGCCCGGCGCGAAGGCATCGATCAAACCGGCTACCGTCTTGCCATTAATCACGGAAAGGATGCCGGTGAATCGGTTCCGCATCTCCATGTTCACCTTCTTGGCGGCCGTTCTATGGCGTGGCCTCCAGGCTGACCCGTTCTCATGAAATCCATCCCCGCTCTGCTTGGGCTCACGCTCCTGTCCATCACGTTCCATGCCCATGGCATGGAGCGGCTTTTCACTTTCGACAATGACCGGGTGGCATCGCCTCCGGATGGTTTTCTTATTGAGGGCGACACGGGCGGCACTTCCACATTTGCCGTGATGAAAGACGAAAGCGCCAAGTCTCCGCCTAATTTCCTCATCATGCAGGGCACTGCCTATGGCGGATCGAAATACCTGATTGCACTTGCGTGGTTTTCAAATATTCAGGACGGCGAGATCAGCGTTTGGTTGAAACATGCCGGTCAACCCAAGACCGCTCGCACCGGCGGACTCACCTGGCGCTACCAGTCTTCCAATGAATTTTATTCGCTGGAATGGGATACCACCAAATCCCTGCTTTCTTTGATCCTCACGGAAAACGGACGACGCAAAATCCTGGATAAAACGAACCTTCCAATCGCCCCAGAACAATGGGCACAGATGAAGGTCCGTTTTGAGAAGGCTTCGATTCGCTGCAGCATCAACGACAAGACTATTTTTGAGACCGAAGACTCCACGATTCAGAAAGCTGGCAAAGTCGGATTATTGATCAATTCCAATGTGATGGTCGCATTTGACGACTTTGACGTGAAGGGCAATGACTAGAACTCACCCCTACTTGGCCGTCTGTCCCGCAGGCTGCCACGCGGCGGCTCCTGCGAGTGCTTCAATCCCGGTCATCACCGTCAAATTAACCGGCCCATAGGCGGATTGATGAAAACCGTTCCCGTCCACTTTCGTGACACTGACGGCAGGACCCAGGTATTTTGAAATCGTCGCGGTCTGGGGCAATCGACTCAGGTCCACCTGGTCTTGAAGCTTTGGAACCAACGGTCCCGCGAGCCATGCGATTCCGCTCAGAAGATCGTAGGTGCGTTCGAACAGCCGCTTTTCATCACAATAAACGAACTGGCAATGATTCGCCCCAAATCGCGACTCTACGCTCTGAAACGTTTTGCTGTCCGCCAGACGCGGTCCATCTCCTTGCATGATAGATATGGCGAGCTCCACGGCAGTTGGATCGAGGCCGATGATCATCCAATTTTCATGGAATGCGACCGTGGGACGGACCCCCGAAAACAAGCCGTTCAAAGTCAGCATGGGTTCTCCCTTTGAGGAGGCAATCTCCTGGAACTCACCGAGCACGCCAGGAGCGAGTCCACTTAAGACGCTCCAGAAGGAATGAAGGGCTGCTTCCACGCTCTTGGGTTCGTGGCATTCGATGAAAACTTGCCCCTGTGGGAAATGGGTCTCCTTCCCCCACTCCAGCGCCATCGCCACTTCCGGTCCTAAATGCTCCAGCAAATCCTGCTTGAGATGAATCTGTCTCGCGTCGAGCAACTGTTCCAGGGCATCCAATTGCTTCGTCCACGGACCTATTCGATTTTTGCGCAGCTCGCCGTAGTTGCGACTGATCCAAGAGGGCACATTCACCGCGGCAGCAGCGTAAACCAGAGCATTGCTGCTCACGCCCTTAAGCGATTGACATCCACACAACTTAAAATCAGAAATATCCGATTGCGCCGCCTCCTCGGAATCCAATGTTGTCCAAAGTTGGTCTTCAATATTCGTGTCGAAGAAGCGAGACGTCCCAAAGATGGACTGAAACGGCATCCATTTGCCTTGTGACTTCAATGCAGGCTGCAACTGCAAGAACGGCTGCCATTTTCCCAAGGCTGCGGCCGGATTGAAAAAGAAAAGCACATCGGAGCCTTCTCGATGTTGCAGATGCGCCGAATAGAGAGCGGATTTCCCGAGAGGGTGGGCCTCCTTGTCGTGCACACACGCAATCGCCTGCTTGAAGGCATTCTCACTGCGGCTTACAAGCATCAAGTTTCCGAGCCTGCCATACACGAGCTTCACTCCCCGGCCCTCTGTCAGAACATGATATTTGACCGAGCCTTCGCGGTGATCCTCAAGTTCAGCCGATGGAAATTCCACTTGGTATTGAGAGGCAAACCGCTCTGCCTCTTGCTTCAGATTTGCGGCATGGTGCGAGGCATCGAAGCCTGCGATAAAATCAAAATCGAGATGGGGACTGATCGAAATGTCCGTCAATGCCAAGAAACTTTCGCCTTCCACCAAACCGAAGAGTTTCAACATTTCTTGAAGGAGAAGAACGGATTCTTTCTGCTCTCCGATTTTGGAACGGGCTGACTCCATCGGACGCTGCAGGAACTGGCGAACTTCCGGCTCGTTCCAAATCCTTCCGAGCGCGGTCGAAGCGAACTTCTGGCGAGCAGCTCTCGTTTCAGGCGTTTGGATCAACAAAATCGTTTGATCCGACAAAATATCTGCGGCCGTGTAGTGCGGACTCGGCCAAAAGAAGAAAAAAATGCCCAGACCGATCCCCACAAGCAACAGAGCGGCCAGAAATGTTTTCATGCAGCCTCTTGCTTGAACCTCGCCCGTAACCGCACCCGAATCACTTCTTCCGCTTGAATAAATTTTTAAATTTCGAAACCAGCGTGATGAACATGCTTTGTTTGAGCGCTTTAGGTTCAGCGGTCGACACAGGCGCGGAAATTGAAGTCGCCGGGGCTTTTGCCCCAGCAATATCGGAAAGCGGCGCGCTCGGCAGCACGGTCGGCATCATTCGAACGCCAGCGGCAGAGGATGGGGCCACGAGCATCGTACCTTCGCCTTGTTGTCCCTCAGGATGAGACTCACTGGCTTTTTTCAGCCGGCTGGCGAGTCCCTGCGATGCGACGACCGGAGATGCTGCGTTCGACTTTTGAAATAATATTTTAAGGCTTGCGACTTCGACGGCGCGAGTCCAATCCCGGGTTTCGCCTTCGCAATGCATCCAGCTCTCCGCGATCACTCTGCCTTCCCGGACATACGCTTGGATGGATTCGAGATTATAGGGACCATATTGCTGATCGACATAGAGATAATATTGGGCGCCCATATGGAATTGCGGACAGTAGATGCTTTTTGCGCGAAAAAAGCGATGAAATTTGAAACTCGAAACCAAAACGTTTGCCAGTCGCCGTCCGATGAGTAACATGGTCCCAAGCCGCTGCTGCGCGCACCATCATGCCTGATCCTTCTTCCATGCCCACTCGAGCCTTCGTGCTCGGAGCGGGGCTCGGCACACGGCTGCGGCCTCTCACAGAAAATCTTCCGAAACCGCTTGTTCCGATTGGCGGGACGCCGCTCGTGACTCATGCGTTGCGTCATCTTTCAAGTGTAGGCGTGCGCGAAACGATCATTAACACACACCATGCCGCGCATCGCTGGGCGGAAGCTTTTCCCGATTTCCGATTCGAAAATCTTCACCTCTCTTTCCGGCACGAACCCGTGCTCCTGGACACGGGTGGCGGACTCAAAAACGTTCAGGATTTCCTCGAACATAGCGGTACGTTCTGGATCTACAATGGGGATATTCTCACCGATCTGCCTCTCGTCAAGGCGTGGACCCATCACACGCGTCAAAAAAATCTTGTCACAATGGTGCTCCGCAGCACGCAGGAACCCCGCCATGTGGCGATTGACACCGACAGCCGCATTGTGGACATCCGGGGCATGCTTGGCACTGGACGCAACGGTGACTTTCTTTTTACTGGCATCCACCTGGTCGAACCGGCCATTTTTCAATATATTCCACGTGTGGAGGTGAAATCGATCATCCCCATCTATCTCGACCTGATTCGCCAGGGATTGCCTGTCGGAGGTGCGGTTGTCGACGAAGGACGATGGTCTGACGTGGGAACGGTGGATGAATACGCGCGAGTGAGCGGGCCTCAAGGGCCTAGTGCGCCGTCATCAGGTAATCAGAATCCAACGACTTCGAGGCGGTAATGCTTGGCTTTCGGAGAATCGCATCCGCATGCGCAAAAGTCGTCGTGTGAGCCCGATAATCGTTGATGCCCGCCACGATGGCACGCGCCAGTTTTTGCTGATAATCATCGGAAGAAATAAGGGAACCTTCACTGGGATTCGACATGAATCCCCCCTCGATCAACACGCTCGGCATTGGACTGCCACGCAGAACCACAAACCAGGCGCTCCTGATGCCGCGGTCGCGAATGCCGGGAATTTCGCTCAGCCGGATTTCCATGCTCCGCGCCAGGAGCATATTGCCGCTGCGCGTGGAGTTTACGGTATCCATGCAACCCGGCGCGTTCGATCCCATCGTGGAACGCTGACCTTCTCCGGGAAGCACATAAATTTCGAATCCTCGCGGGGCCTGATATTTTTGGCGAAGGCTCGTCGCCTGCTGTTTGTCGGTGCTGCGATTGAAGTGGATGCTTACCATGATCCAGTCGTGATATTCCGGCGACATCGCCTTGGCAATCCGGTCATTCAAGGAAACATACGTATCCGTCGAGCGCGTCATTGCCACTGGAAAATCTTGATGCTCAAGAAGCGCCTTTACTTTTTTTGCGACTGCGAGAGTGGCGGTCTTTTCCATGCAACCGTTGCCGCTGATGGCACCGTAACATTCCTCGCGATATCCCTGTTTCTCCCACTTGCCCAAGCCATTGAATCGTTCGTTGTTTTGTGTTGCAGCCTCCTCAGGTTCGCCTCCATGCCCGGGATCAAGCAGAACGCCATACACAGGCCCAATCGGTGAATCGCCCGCGGTATTTGTCGTCGCACAACCGGAAAGATAAACCGCCGCGAAAAAGAGAACGACCAGTAAGCCGACGTGTTTCCACGAAAATCTGCTGACAAAGAAACAAAGACTCATAAGCTCTTAGCGTTAAGCTGGATAGAAGGCGAGTTCGCTCGTTTTAACAACCTAAAAAACATGTTTCGAATGCTTGCGTTTGAAAAGACGCCGACCGACATTAGGGTTTCATGGCAGACGAACATATCCTCGTCGACGGCTACAGCATCCTTCATCAATGGCCGGAATTTCGCCCCCTTCTCCGGAAGAGTCTCGCAGCGGCCCGTCAGGCCCTGATCCATCTTATGACGCAGTTTCAAGACTGTCGGGGTGGAAAAATAACGGTGGTATTTGACGGCCGCTCCATTCCCCGGGGCGGAGACGGCATTCGCACACAAGTGCAAATTATTTATTCGAAGGACGGGCAGACTGCGGACGCCGTGATCGAGCGTCTGGTGGGCCAAAGCGCCCATCCCCAGCAATTTCTGGTGGCAACGGACGATTACGCCGAACAAAACTTGGTCGAAAGCTGCGGCGCCCACAGCCTTTCCGCGGATGGTTTCCATGCGCTCGTTCAAGCGGAATTGGACAGTCTGGATAAGGCGCTCGAAGGATTGGCGCTGCGAAACCAATCCTTTGGCCGACGTCGATCAAACTAAAAAAAAATCGAAGGTTCGAGGGAAAGTTTGATGTTTCACGCTTCAGAGCCTCGGCTTATTTGCGATGGTAGCGTCCTTCGACGATGCGATAACTGCCACTGCGTTGGCCATCCCACCGAAAACCTTCGACGTGGGCGGTATTGTCATCAATGGTCTCGATGTAGGCCTCGCGCAAAACTCCGTCCCGATCGATATCGTACCAGTAAATTTTGCCCGGAGCGAGTACGCGCCCGCGCAGATCGCTGATGGGATCGCCGGTTTCCGTCTTCAAAATCCGGCGCAACCCGACAGAGTCCAGGAGATAAAAACCAAGCTGTTTTTCTTGAAACCCATTATTCGTCTGCATCGTCATGAAAAGCTTTTGCAAGCCATTGGCATGACTCTTGTTGGGTTCCGAAACGATGAAGATCTTGAGCGTATCAAGGCAGTCGCCAGTGGCGGAATAAACCTTCATTTCTCCTTCCCACTTTCCAATCCACGGCGAAAACGCAGGCACCTCGGCGGCAAGTGGCATGACCGAACAGAGAACCAAGACAACATTCAAAACGGCATGCGGTGCAAGTTTCATGAGCCGGAAAAATGACGCACCTCTTTCATTGGATCAATCCCTATTCATGCGCTTATTGAATTTTCTCGGAATTGCACTACACTTCCCGCAATCATCAAAAAAGGAATTTCTATGTTTGCACTTCGTGATGCCCGCCCTCTTGCGTTGTTGATCCTCCTTAATGCCCTCCCCCTTCAGGCGGCTCCTGAAACCTACATCGCCGATCCTGCGCATTCTTCCGTTCAGTTCCGCATCAAACACTTTTTTAGCAAGGTGACGGGCTGTTTCCAAAAATTTGAGAGCACGATCACCGTCGATCGTGAGGCGCCCGAAAAAAACGAAGTGACAGCTTCCATCGACGTCGCAAGCGTGGATACGAACCAGCAGAAACGCGACAACCATTTGCGCAGCCCCGACTTTTTCGACGCCGTCAAATTTCCGAAAATGACCTTCGTCAGCAAGTCATGGAAGGCTCTTGGCAATGACACCTTCGAAGTGGTTGGAGATCTCGCCCTGCACGGCGTGACGAAATCCGTCACGCTCCAAGTTCAAAACACCGGTTTCGGCCCCGGGATGCAGGGCTCCCAGATTTCCGGATGGGAAGTTCGCGGCACGTTGAAGCGCTCGGATTTCGGGATCACAACCGGCGCGCCCGCTGTGGGTGACGACGTCGAGATCGAGATCGATGTCGAGGCCAAAAAATCCTGAGGTTTTTTTGCTTCCATTCAACTCGCCGGACGGTCCTTTTTCCCTCAGTTTAGCCTGTTTTTGGACGATGTATTTTATGAATGGGCAGATTGCCAAAGCCGTGGTATTTCCTCCGCAAAAAGAGTTTGATGAAAAAGACAAGCTTGCGTTTTGCAAGCCTTGTTTTGATATTCTTAATTGCCATGGGCCACTCCTCGGTTTGGGGAGCCCGCGACTGGTCTAAAATTTCGTTGAAAGAGCTTCGTGCTTCTGCCGAAGCGGGCGATCCTCAAGCCCAAAACGCCTTTGGCCAGGCGTATTATACGGGCAATTTAGTCGATAAAAATCCCGCGAAAGCGGTCCTCTGGTTTCAAAAGGCGGCGGCTCAGGGTGATTTCGCAGCACAATACAATCTTGCCATTTGTTACGAGTTTGGAGTTGGAACCGAAAAAAACTTGAAGACGGCGTTGCATTGGTATCGCAAGGCCGCAGAGCAGGGCCAAGCCAAGGCACAATGCAGCGCCGGCGCGCTGCTCTTGCACGGCGCAGGGAGTGAACCTCAAGCGGATGAAGCAGTGAGTTTCTTCGAAAAAGCGGCGGAACAGGGCGAGCCCCTCGCTTTGTTTTATTTGGGCCAATGTGCGGACCAAGGCTTGGGTATGCCGCAGGATCAACTCAAGGCTTTCGAGTTTTACACTCACGCTGCCGAGCAGGGTGTGGCGAGAGCCCAGCTTGCTCTGGCACACTGTTTCCAGGACGGCAAGGGCACGGACGTGTCGGAAAGCGACGCCGTCCACTGGCTGCAAAAGGCCGCGGAACAAGGCGACGCCACGGCACAGGTGGAATTAGGCCGCTGCTTTCAATTTGGCAAGGGCATCGTGAAAAACGAAGGCATCGCCGTGACTTGGTATCAGCGCGCGGTCGCGCAAGGCGACGCCTCAGCCGCACTTCAAATTGGACTCTGCTACGAGGAAGGATCTGGATTCGCAAAGATTCCTAAGGAAGCGGTCAAATGGTATCAACGAGCCGCGTCACAAGGATTGCCGGAAGCAGAATTCCGCATCGGCTTTTGTTACGAACACGGGATCGGCGAATCACAGGATCATGAAGAGGCGGTCCAATGGTTTCAAAAGGCAGCGAATCACGAACATGCCGGCGCCCAATATCTGTTGGGCATGTGCTACGAAAACGGAGTGGGCGTGCCACGAAATTTTGTCCAAGCAATGCTTTGGTTCCGCAAAGCCGCAGAACAGGGACTCGCTCCAGCACAATCCATCGTCGGATGCCATCTGCAGGATGGCGTGGGCGCCGCCAAGGATGAAAAAGAAGCCTTCATTTGGCTAAAAAAGGCGGCGGATCAGGGCGATATCACGGCCCAATATCGCACGGCGCTTTGCCTGGATCATGGCTGGGGGACCCTTCCAAATCCTGACGAAGCCGTTTACTATTTCCGAAAGGCCGCCATGCAAAACCATGGCAAGGCGGAAGTGGAGCTTGCCCAGCACTATGCCGAGGGAACCGGAATCGAAAAAAATTCCGCGATCGCCATTCAGTGGCTGCAGCGCGCCGCGCAGCAAAAAGAATTTTATGCCAACGGTTACCTTGGTTATTGTTACGAAAATGGCATCGGCGTTCCTCGGGATCTTACGCAAGCCTTTCATGCTTATCAGCGCGCTGCCGATCAGGGAGAAGCACATGCGCAATATCGCCTGGGCGATTGTTATGCGCGAGGCATCGGCACGAGCCCGAATCAAGGCTTTGCGCTCGGATGGTTTCGGCGTGCTGCGAATCAAGGAAGCATGGAGGCTCAGCTCGAACTCGCCCGTTGCTATGAAGCGGGGCGAGGCGTAGACCCAAATCCCCGAATGGCGCACTTCTGGCGGGAGCGCGCCGCCGAGCAAGGGGACGAACGCATGGCATGGGAAATCGCTCTATGTTACGAGAACGGCCGCATCGTCGAGAAAAATCCAACGAAAGCTTTGCGATGGTTCATCAAAGCCGCAGAGCGCGGCCGCCCGGAAGCCCAGGTCATCGCCGGTGTCCGGCTTTACGATGGAACAGGCATGAGCAAAAATGCGGCCGCGGCTGCCCCCTTTCTCCTCAAAGGCGCGGAACAAGGGGATGCGGCATGCGAGCTGCGCGTGGCGCGATGCTACGACGCCGGGGAAGGTTTTGCGACGAATGCGACCGAAGCCGTCCGATGGTTTCGTGAAGCCGCCCAACAAAAAATGCCCGACGCGCAGGTTGCTCTCGGTTTGCATCTTTTTGATGGCAGGGGAGCGCCGAAAAATCCGCAGGAATCCTTCACCTGGCTCGTTCAAAATGCCCAAAACACCGATGCGAGGGTCCAAAAATATCTGGGACTTTGTTACAAAAACGGCTGGGGTACGCCAGAAGATCCCGCGAAGGCTTTCTCTTGTCTCAAAACGGCGGCCGAAAAAGGCGATCATGACGCACAATGGACGCTGGCACAATATTACGATGAAGGATATGGCACGCCAGTGGATCCGTCCAAAGCTGTGCTCTGGTTGCGCAAAGTAGCCGAAACGGGACATGCAGAAGCTCAATATCGTTTGGCACAGCACCTGGAGAGCGGCTCCAAAAAAGATCCCGAACAGGTCCTCAAGTGGTTGTTCGAAGCGGCGAACCATGGCATTACCGACGCGCAAGCGGAACTCGGACACCGCTACTTTTTCGGCGAAGGAGTTTCGAAGGACCCCGCCCGCGCGGTGCCCTGGCTGCGCGAAGCTGCGGAGCAACATCATGTTGAATCCATGTATCTGCTCGCTCTTTGCGAAGACCAGGGACTTGGTACCGATAAAAATCCGACTCTCGCCGTTCCTCTTCTTCAATCCGCTGCGGAAGCCGGCTATTTGCAATCGCAAACGCTCCTGGCGCAGCATTTTCTCACTGGCAGCGGCATTGATAAAAATCCCGCTCTTGCCTTCAAATGGCTCTTTACCGCAGCTCAGCGCGACGATCCTGCTGCCTTTTTCGATCTGGCTGAATGTTACGATCAGGGACTTGGTACCGATAAAAATCCTGAAGAAGCCATGCACTGGCACCTGAAGGCGGCGTTGCAGGGGAACCACAAAGCCGCCATGATTGTGGCCCAACACTACTTCGATGGCGAGGGCGCACCGAAAGACCTTGCCGAAGCGTTCAAATGGTGGAACACCGCCGCTCGCGACGGTGATGCCAAAGCCGCTTATCAAGTTGCCCTCTGTTACGATGCTGGTGACGGGGTCGACAAAAATGCTTCCGAAGCCGAAAAGTGGTACAAAACGGCGGCACTTCATGGAGCGGTTTTGGCCGAATTGGCTCTCGGTCAAAGATATTTTCAGAGCGAACGTCCTGCTGAAGCGATCCCGTGGTTCCAGAAGGCAGCCGAACAAAACCAGGCTGAAGCCCAATATTTGCTCGGAGTCGCCTATGCCACCGGAAGGGGCGTGAACAAGCAGCCCACAGAGGCCTTTCTTTGGCTGCTTAAGGCTGCGGAGCAACATCATCCTCTCGCCCAAGCTGCCCTGGGTCGCTGTTATGCGGAAGGCGATGGAGTGAAAAAGGACCTCACTCAAGCGATTTTTTGGTTGCGCAAGGCGGCGGAACGCAACGATCCTTCCAGTTGCCTGCTCCTGGCGCAGTGCCTTGAATCGAACGATATCCCAGTAAAAAATAGCGTGGAAGCCGTCCAGTGGTACCAACACGCCGCGGAAGCCGGAATTGTGGAAGCCCAAACCGCTTTGGCAGAACATTTTCTCGCCGGGACCGGCACCGAAAAGAATGCCGCGTTGGCCTTCAAGTGGTTTACGGAAGGGGCACGTCGCGATGACCCTTCCGCCGCCTTTGAGCTCGCAGAATGTTACGTCGCCGGCGTGGGAACAGAAAAGGATTCCCACACAGCTGCGCACTGGTATCTGAAAGCCGCTCAACAAGGAAACCTCAAAGCCGCACCGATCATCGCACGCTGTTACGAAGATGGAGATGGCGTGGACAAGGATCCCGTCGAGGCGGTGAAATGGTGGGATTCTGCGGCACGCAGCGGAGATGCGAGTTCGGCTTATCAACTCGCGCGCCACTTGAATGCAGGCAATGGAATTGAAAAAAATAGTGTGGAAGCCGAAAAATGGTACCAAGTTGCGGCGCTCCATGGGAGCGTTCCCGCACAATCGGAACTCGGACAGATTTATTTTGAAAATGACGGCCAGCTTCAGCAAGCGATCCACCTGCTCGAAATGGCTGCCGCCCAAAATGACGCGAAAGCTCAATATTTGCTCGGAACCGCGTACGCCAGCGGACGGGGTGTGAAGCAACAGGCGACGATCGCCTTTCCCTTGTTGCTCAAGGCTGCGGAACAAAACCACCTTCTCGCCCAAGCTGCCGTCGGGCGATGCTATTATGAGGGTGAAGGTGTCAAAAAAGACACGGCACAAGCGCTGCCCTGGCTGCGCAAGGCCGCCGAACATAATGACGCTCCATCATGCTACCTGCTGGCGTGCTGCCTTGATCTCGGCGAAGGCGTGGCCAAAAACTCCGTGGAAGCTGCGGTATGGTATCAACGCGCGGCAGAACAAGGCATCGTGGCCGCTCAATCGGTTTTGGGTTATTTTTATTCGGAAGGCATCGGCGTCGCTAAAGATCCTAGAGAAGCGGCCCGCTGGTTCAAATTGGCGGCAGAACAAGGCGATGCCAACGCTGCATGCAATTTAGGCATCAGCTACAAATATGGGCTTGGCCTCAAAGCTGACTCCGCGAAAGCAAAAGAATATTTGATGCAGGGGGCGGAGCGCGGCAACGCCTTGGCGCAAGCGACTCTGGGCGTGATGTATCAAACAGGCGACCATGTGGAAAAAAATCCTGAGCTCGCTTTTAAGTGGCTTTCGAAAGGAGCGGAACAGGGCAATGTCACAGCAGAACAGGCCCTGGCCATGTGTTATGCGGTCGGAGAAGGCGTGGAACCGAATCTGAACGCTGCATTTGAGTGGTTCCAACGTGCCGCCCAACAGGGCGATGTGAACGCTGCCTACAACCTCGCGTGCTGTTTCGATGGAGGCCAAGGCGCAGCCCGCGATCCCAGCGAAGCGGCAAGATGGTATTTGAAAGCAGCCGAAAAGGGGCATGTCCTCGCTCAACGCAACCTTGGATTGCTCTATGAACAGGGGCTCGGCGTCTTGAAAGACTATGTCGAAGCGTATAAATGGTACACACTCAGCGCTGCGGGTGGAAAAGACGTTGCCGCGAGCAATCGTGAGGAACTCGCGCAAAAGATGACACCCGAGCAAATTACGAAGGCGCAGCAACTCGCCCAAGTCGTTCTCGACCAGATGCGTGGAAAGTAACTGGCCTATTTACGAATCGCTGGCGTCCCGCCATGCCTTTTCCCACGCAGCCTGACCCTTGAAAAGGCGTCCGGCTTCCTCTCTTGATTCAAAAAAAACCAACAGGGGAAAGCAGGCACCCGAAGTCGCCATGCTTAGTTGGAACTCAACTTTCGGAATTCGCTTTCCTGAGACTTGAGCACAAACTCTTGCTCGGTGCCTTCGTTGCGGATTTTGACCTCCTCCGGGCCCGAAAAGGCCGGGTGGATTTCGAGCACTTGATAACGCTGGTTGCGGAGTTGAAACACATCCCCCACACGAGCTTCAAAAATACGGTTTTCAAGTGAAAACTTCAGACGCGCCTCATATTGTCCCGACTTCGCCGGCTTGCCCTTGACGAAAGTCGTCGGAACGGATCCGGGTTTGGACAACACGAGTTCGGAAACATCGATTTTGCGCACCAAGGGCAAACCATTGCCGTCTTTGATCGTTGGATCGAGCTGCTTTTCGAACTTCTCGTGAAAATCAACCACTTGGTAGCCGGGAAAGTCAGGATCGGGAAGGATCTCATTCATTTTGACGAAATAGGTGCGTGCGCTGTCCTTTCTGCAAATCGAATAAGATTTACCTTCGAACTCCTCCACCCCATTGAAAACAAAAGGAAACTCGAGCTCGAAGACCTCGACAACCCGAAGTTTGAAGGAGTCGTCGGGATGGCTTTTCGGATCGATAGGATTCGTGTGGGCGAGGTACTCTTCATAGACCGTGAAGCCGTCGTGGTCAGGATCTGTATCGGCGACGGGTCGATCGGAAGGCAAATGGTATTGGCGCAACCATTCCCAAGGCAGACCTTCCTGCGTGTAGCCATTTTCTTTGGAACTCACCACGATGATCTCATTGCTGTTGGGGAGGCGGACGACCGGTGGCGCGATGAAAGTGCGATGAGAAGAATTGGTTCCCCAAAGCGGGGGTGCCTCGAGAGTCGCGAGCAATTTGTCGAGCGCTTGAGGATCGAGGGCGGTAACGGCAGGAGGAACTTGGTGTTCGAGCACCAACCGTTTTATTTTTTCCAACTCGTTCAAAGAGACGGCCAGAGCAACTCCTCCACCTGCCAACAAAACAAACAGAATAAAAAGGAGGCCATGCTCCCAATGATGCAGGATTCCCTTTAAGAAATCCATGAAGGCTGCGAGACGACGAGTAGAGGGAGTCAACACCACAAGACGTTGAGTGCGTACAATATCGACTCTTTTTAGACGTTTGTCAAAGGATTTTGAATAGGCCTTATTAGAGGAAATCCCTGATCTAAAGAACGAGGCTCCCGCCCCTTGTGGCGGGCGGGTTAGCAACCTAGGTTCTCCCTGGATTTCTGCTGAAATCCAACAACCAACCAACGAACCAGAGGTACATTATGAATAAGAAACTGTGGATTCTTTGTTCCGCTGCTTTGGGCCTGGGCGCTAGCTATACAGGAGCCCTAGCCAATGACAGCTCGACCGAGATTAACCGAACTGAAACGCAAACCACCTATACGGAGGATACGGCGCCAGCCGATCGCCCGACTGACCATGCCCGTCACCATGAGCGCAACGCACGTTTGCGTGATAATCAACGTGTGACACACACCGATCGCTGGAGTCGCGAGGATGTCTATATTGAACATCAGCGCCCGCCGCTCACCCGGGCCGAACTGAAGGATGCAAAATTGAAATTGCTCTCCTCGAAGTTGCCTGAAAACGAGCGGAATCGCCTCGAAATGGATGTTGCCCGCAGCGAATGGTGCTATAACCATGATGTCCGATTCGGTCCACGGCAATATACCCGACTCGAGGAACATAGCTGGATCGACCAGCGTGGGGATCGAGCAGATTGAGTTCCTCGTTCGTAAGGAAGGATCCCTGGCACATCCCGGAGATTCCTAAGATGTCGACCATGCGCTCTGCCTATGTAGGGCGCATGTGCTGCGACGATGCTGGGATCCCAGAAGCGGTGAGAAAAAGCCTGCATTCGCTCTGACTCTTTTGAAAACAACCGAAGCGGTCGGATTTCAAGCATCATTCGCGAACAAAATCCGCCATCGATTTTAATTCTTCGTTTTAAATCGCAGAAGAAACTACCAGGAGTTTAAACTCCTGATTCGCCCTCCGCATGCTGGTGGAACCTATTTCCTTTGTTTTTTCCTTGTTTAAGATGACAAAAACCAGCTTTCGCCGGCTGGAAGAATATCCGTTGCGTAGCGAGCTTTTCAGTTTAGGACAGCTCGAACGCCACGCCCGCCAACTGGCATCGACTCACGAAATCGATCCTCTCGTCTGCACGAACACACTTCGCTCGCGTCTGGCGGAAAACGAAGACATTCTCCGGGTTTATAATCTCAAAACGGGCCTGATTGAAAACAACCGCGATATCAGTCCTGCAGCAGAATGGCTTCTTGATAATTTTTATCTCATCGAAGAACAGATCCACGTCACTCATCAGCATCTGCCCGAACGGTACAATCGCCAACTTCCGCATCTCAAAACGGGCCCGACGGCGGGATTCCCGCGTATCTATGATGTCGCACTCGAGCTCGTCGCGCATACCGACGGCCGCCTCGACATGGAGCACTTGCTCGCCTTCATGCGCTCTTATCAGGAGGGAACTCCTCTTCTCCTCGGAGAACTTTGGGCGGTTCCCATCATGCTTCGCCTGGCATTGATCGAAAACCTCCGACGGGTGGCGGTTTATCTCACCGAAGCCCGCCGGGCCCGCGATCTCGCGGATGCATGGGCTGATCGGATGCTCGAGGTGACCGAAGAACAACCCAACGATCTGATTCTGACCATTTCCGACCTGGCACGGGCTGACGTGGTCTTCTCAAGCGCGTTTGTGGCCGAATTTTGGCGTCGTCTGCAAGGACACACACCGTCAGTCCAGCTGGCACTGACCTGGATGGACCAGAAACTGGCGGCCGAAGGAAGCAGCCTGGAACAAAGTGTCCAAATAGAAAATCGTTGCCAAGCCACCGACCAGGTGTCTGTTGGAAATAGCATTTCGAGCCTGCGCTTCCTGAGCTCCGTGGACTGGGGAGAATTCGTGGAATCGCTCAGCAATGTGGAAAAGACGTTACAGCGTGATCCTGCAGCCGTTTACGCACAAATGGAGTTTCTTTCGCGCGACCATTACCGACATCAAATTGAACTTCTTTCCCGCAAGAGCGGGATCTCCCAGATCCAGGTTGCCGAGCAGGCGCTCGCCTTGGCCCAAAACGCCTCAGGCGGTCCGGATACCCCATCTGCACATGTCGGTTACTACCTGCTCGGAAACGGTCGCGAAAAACTTGAAGATCGGCTGAAGGCTCCCACGCAGGCACGGCGGCTTTTGAGGAAATTGAACGCTCATCGATTTCCGATTTATCTCATGAGTGTCGTCGCATTCACCCTGATGGGAGGATGGCTTTTCATGGCGCTCTGCGGATTTTTGAGGCTGGCGGAGAGCCAGCAGATCTTGCTTTGGATCCTTTCCCTCATATGTGTCAGTTATCCCGTCGTGAGTTTTGTAAATTGGGGCGCCACGCTCTTCGTGAAGCCTCACTTGCTGCCACGAATCGATTATTCGAAGGGCATTCCACCCGAATGCCGAACGATGATTGTCATTCCTACCATATTGAGCAGTAGCGACAACGTGCGCCAGCTCCTGCTGGGACTTGAGATGCGCTACCTCGCAAACCGCGATCCTCAACTTCATTTTGCTCTGCTGAGCGATTTTCCAGATGCCTCGCGAGAGCACGAACCCGAAGATGACAAGCTCCTGCGAGAAGCAGAAGAGGGCATCCTCGAACTCAACCGCAAATATGAATCCGAAGACGCCTCCATTTTCTTTCTATTTCATCGCCCCAGGAAATGGAATGTCTCGGAGGGATTCTGGATGGGATATGAACGCAAGCGCGGCAAGCTGATGGAATTGAACGCCCTGCTTCGCGGAAAAGGACGGGATCGATTTTCAACCATCGTTGGAAACAACGCGCTTTTTTTCCAGGTCCGCTATGTCATCACGCTCGATACCGACACGGAACTCCCCTATGGAACGGCCCGAGAATTGATCGGCACTCTGAACCATATTCTGAACCGACCGCGCGTCGATCCCCAAAAAAAATGCATCACCGAAGGTTATTCCGTCCTGCAACCACGTGTCGGAAGCAGTCTGCCCGACACAAGCCGCTCCTATTTTACACGACTTTTCGTGGGCGAGCCGGGTTTTGATCCGTACACCCGCGCCGTGTCTGATCTTTATCAGGACCTCTTTTATCAGGGCTCATTCATTGGCAAGGGAATCTACGATGTCGACGCCTTCCAGCATGCCCTCTCTCAGACATTTCCAGAAAACCGGATTCTCAGCCACGATCTTATCGAGTCCTGCTATGCCCGCTCTGCCTTTGTCAGCGACGTTCTTCTCTATGAGAACCATCCTAACACTTATATCGTCGACAGCAGCCGGCGTCATCGCTGGATCCGCGGCGACTGGCAGATTTTTCCGTGGATTTTTCGAAAGGTTCCATCGAGCCATGGAACATGGGTTGCGAATCCTTTGAACGCCCTCTGCCGTTGGAAAATTTTCGACAATCTTCGCCGCAGTCTGATCCCCCCCGCCCTCCTGCTTCTCCTCGCTCTGAATTGGGTGGGATTGGCGGAGGGACGCCATACCATTCCCTATCTTGTCGCGCTCATCCTGCTGATCCAGCCCTTATGCATGACGCTCGCCACGCTGGTGCGCAGGTCCAAAAAAATTCCCTTCAAGTTGCAGGTTCGCGGCGCACCCATCACCGTGGCTCAGCAGCTCGGCCAGGCGCTCTTCTCCATCATCGTGCTTCCTTATGAAGCCTATCTTTGTGTCGATGCGATTGTTCGCACGAGCTTTCGACTCTGGATCAGCCACCGCCGCCTGCTTAGCTGGGAAACCGCGAGCGAAGCCGAGCGGCGCATCCGAACGGATCTCCTGTCGGTCTACCGCACCATGTGGATCGCGCCAATGGTCGGGGCTGGCTTGTTCTTGACGATGCAAGCGAGGCATGTGGAAGTGTGGCCTCTTGAGTTGATGATTATGAGTCTTTGGATGGCCGCCCCCTTCATGGCATGGTCATTTGGACTTCCGGTGACTCCGCCTACCTTTCGCTTTCGCCCGGAACAGCGGACCTATCTGCGCAAATTGTGCCGGAAAACATGGGCATTTTTCGAAATATTTGTCGGGGCAGAAGACCATTGGCTGCCGCCCGACAACTACCAGGAACATCCTGTCCAACGCGTCGCAACGCGTACGTCTCCCACGAATATCGGCATGAGTCTCCTCGCGCATCTTGCCGCCTATGATTTTGGATACGTCTCACTGCCAAAACTTCTGCAACGGACGGAACGGACACTCATGAGCGTCGGGAAGCTCGAGCGCTACCGAGGTCATTTCTACAACTGGTATGACACGCGAACACTCCAACCTCTCCATCCACTCTACATCTCCATGGTGGACAGCGGCAACTTTGCGGCACATCTCGTCACACTCCGTGGCGGCATGCGGGAGCTTCTTCCAAAACCTATCATCGAACCCCAGATACTCGAGGGAATCAGTGACACGCTCGAGGTCTTTCTGGAGCAATGCCGAGACGTCCCGCTTTCCCCTGAACTCAAGATGAGGATCCGTCAGCTCATCGACGGGGGGAAAGAATTTCCGAAAACGATTCGGCCACTCTATGAATTTCTCAGCAATTTAATAAGCCTGCTCCAGCATCTCACTGCGGGGCTTCCGCCCGGCGTTCCGGAATCGATCCAGGTTTGGCGGCAATTACTCGTGGAAACATGCCAGGATCATCTTTCGGTGATCACCACACTCACGCCATGGGTTCTGCCGCAATTCCGTGATCTGCTCAAAGATCCGCCGGTCCATGGCGAGCATAGCGAGCAATTGCGGATGGGACTCCAGCAACTGCTGCTTTTGGACCATATTCCCACGTTTCCAGAAATCGTTCGTCTCGGCGAGATTCTAGAACCTCTCTTTGACGGGACTCTGGCGGAAGAAGTGCAACAGGCGGAGCCCGAGAATCCCCGAAGCCGCCTTGCTGCGCTTCAGCAGCAAATTCGCATAGCGGCGAGCCACGCAGCTTCTCACCTCATATCGGCGCAGAACATCATCGAACTGTGTCGTGATTTTTCAGAAATGGATTTCAAGTTTCTTTATAATCCCAAGCAGCGCCTCCTCGCGATTGGTTACAATGTTGAAGACCGGCGGCTCGATCCCAGTTATTACGATCTCCTCGCATCGGAATCCCGACTAGGAAGTTTTTATGCCATCGCCAAAAACCAGCTTTCCCACGACCACTGG
>Ga0207037_10001_pt3 | contig 43670 bp, 32 predicted proteins | sample Alteio_BWMinCont_75_FD_153268 | JGI IMG/M metagenome (GOLD analysis project Ga0207037, IMG submission 153268) | Enriched cells from forest soil in Barre Woods Harvard Forest LTER site, Petersham, Massachusetts, United States -... | ecosystem: Environmental > Terrestrial > Soil > Temperate forest >... | reverse complement strand
GGTTCTTCCGTGATGGTTGCAGATATCGGGATGGCCAAAGATGCATCTCAAATCCAAAACAGCATTGTTCGTGTCGACGGACAAAAATCAGTCTACTTGCCAGTTTTAAAACAGGGTGGGGATGACAATACTATCGCTGTAGTCGATGGCATCAAAACAGCGGTTTCACATTTGATTGATGTTCCCAAAGAATTAATAACCAAGGTGGTCTTCGATCAATCAATCTTCGTCAAAAATGCCATTAAGAATCTCCTTCATGAGGGAGCTATTGGACTCATTCTAACAGGGTTAATGATCCTCATTTTTCTAGGAAGCATGAGGGCAACTATTGCGGTTTTTTTATCCATTCCACTTTCAGCTTTAGCTGCATTTATTGTCCTATACATGAGTGACAACTCCATTAATTCGATGATTTTAGGAGGATTAGCTCTGGCCTTTTCTCGTCTGATAGATAATTCGGTTGTCGTTTTGGAAAACATCTTTCGACATCTCGAGCTCGGCGAGTCTCCTAGTGTAGCTGCTGAAAAAGGTGGACAAGAGGTCGCTCTGCCGGTTTTGGCAGCGACGATAACAACCGCAATCGTTTTTTTTCCAGTTACCTTTCTCTATGGCGTTAGCCGCTTTCTTTTCACTGCGCTGGCTCTCGCCGTCATATTGTCTCTGGTGGCCTCTTATTTTGTGGCCATGACCGTCGTGCCGCTATTTTGCTCGAGGTTCCTGAAAGCCCATGCTGCTTCCAGCCATGAGAACGATGGATCCAAACATCCATCTTACGGTATTCGATTTAACCAATGGTTCAATCGTAAGTTCTCCAACATGTTAAGCAACTATGACAGCCTGCTGAGGCGGGCATTGGTTCAACCTTTGATCACAGTGCTTGTTTTAATGGCTGTTTTTGTTTTAAGCCTGTTTCTTTTCCCATTCATTGGCGTTTCTTATTTTCCGAAGACAGATCCGGGCCAATTTGTAATCAATTTGAAAGCAACAACCGGTACACGTTTGGAGTTAACAGAACAATTAGTGGAAAAAGTAGAAAATATTATAAGAAAAACGGTTTTACCAGAAGACCTTGATGTCATTGTTTCAAATATCGGCAGTACTCCTGGATTTTCATCAATTTATACCAGTAATTCGGCATCCCATACGGCATTTATTCAGGCAAGTCTGAAAGAGGGTCATAAGATAGGAAGTTATGAATACATGAGACGTATTCGGCGTCAGCTTCGATCGGATATTCCTGAGCTTTCCGCATATTTTCAGTCAGGTGGGTTGGTGGATGCAGTTCTCAATTTGGGGTTGCCGGCCCCCATCGATCTTCAAGTCAGCGGTTCTAATTTGGAAAAGACATATGCGACTGCGGTTATCATTGCTAAAAAAATCCGTTCCTTGCCTGGTGTGAGTGATATTCTCATACCACAAGATATTGACGCACCCTCTCTTAAGCTGGACATCGATCGAACGAGGGCAAGTGAATTGGGCCTGAGCCAAAAGGAAATTATAAGTAATGTGATCACGGCTCTCACCTCTGATCAAGTTATCGCTCCAAGTTACTGGGTTGATCCCAAGAGCGGCAATGATTATATGCTCACAGTCCAATATCCTGAGGGAGAGGTGAGGACATTAGCTGATCTCAAAGCGATTCCAATGCGATCTGCTGATCATTCAGGTTCAGCACGTCTTGATGCCGTGACGGCGATCCGGCAAATCGAATCTCCGACGGAGGTTGACCATTATCAATTACAACGCGTGATTGATGTTTATGTAGCGCCCTCGGGAGAAGACTTGGGACGAATAGCCTCTGGTATTGAGAAAATTATTCATGAAACCAAACTTCCAGAAGGCGTTCGTGTCAAATTGCGTGGAACCGTGCAGGGCATGAGAATTTCTTTCCGTAGTTTTGGGCTGGGTCTCATCTTGTCTGTTCTTCTTGTCTACCTCGTATTGGTTGCGCAATTTCAATCGTTTGTTGATCCACTTTTGATTCTTCTTGCAGTCCCAACCGGACTAACCGGTGTGCTCATTACATTATGGATAACAGGTACGACCCTCAATGTGATGTCCCTCATGGGAATTGTGATGATGGTGGGGATTGTGGTTTCAAATAGTATTTTGATTATTGAGTTCATTCATCGCCTCAGAAACGATGGAATGGAATTGAAAGAATCTGTTGTCTTGGCCTGTCAGGTTCGATTGAGGCCCGTTCTCATGACCTCTTTGGCGACGATCATTGGATTGCTTCCGATGGCTGCTAAACTCGGAGTTGGAAGTGAAGCCTATGCTCCTCTGGCACGAGCCATTATCGGTGGGCTGGGGGTATCGGTTCTTTTGACCATTTTCATTGTTCCTGCAGCTTATGTTTTAGTCTACGGCCGCAGGGAGTCGAATGACGATCTCGCATCTAGACCACCGTGTGAAGACGCCTCGGTTTTACTGAATGCGCAGGAGACAACATGAACAAGATGATTGCATGAAGAGCCGCCTCCTAATCGCTATCATAATCTGTCTATTAAAGGTGACACCTTTTCTCGATGGAGCCGAAGAGCACGAGGTTTTGCTGCTCAAAGATGCGGAAGAAGTGGCACTCAAGAATCACCCCCGAATCACAGCAGCCGATCTCAATGCGCTTGTCGCGGAACAGGAGACGCGGCAGGTTCGCTCAGCATTCTTTCCAACGGTTTCCGCCAATTTAACGGCCGTGGGCACATCGAAAGATTCGCGCATTGGCGCAGGAGGTTTGAATAACCCGAGCATTTTTAGCCGCGAAGCCAATGGCATCGTTGTAAACCAGATGTTGTCAGACTTTGGACGGACAGCAAATCTTCTCGAGAGCAGCAAACTTCAGGCTCACGCTGAACAAGAGAATGCCTTGGCGACACGAGCCCAAATCCTTCTGGAAGTAGACAAAGAATATTTCCGCGCTCTTCAAGCACAATCCGTCCTACGCGTGGCAACTGAAACCGTGGAAGCAAGAAAGGCATTTCGCGACCTGACCTCTGCATTGGCTAAGAGCCAGTTGAAATCCAATTTGGATGCCAGCTTTGCAAACGTTAACTTTGCGCAGGCAAAGCTTCTGTTCCTTAGGGCGGACAACTCGCTCAATGCCGCTTTTGCGGGACTGGCCACGGTGCTTGGCATGCGTCAAATCGATAACGTCGAGTTGCATGAAGAGTCCCTACCGGATGCCCCTGTCGAAGATTTCGCCAGCTTGGTCGTTATCGCCTTAAGCAATCGTCCAGAGCTTGCGAGATTGAGAGACGATCGCGATGCCGCATTGAAATTTGTCCAGGCAGAAAAGGCGCTACGCTATCCGACAGTCAGCATGCTTGGAGCGGCCGGCATCACACCCATACGTGATACTGATGCGGACAAAAAGTGGAATGAAACTTATGCCGTCGCTGGCATTAATATCGGACTTCCTATCCTGGATGGTGGCCGCATATCGGCAAGACAACAGGAGGCGAAGTTGAAAGCTGAAGTTACCAGTCAATTCCTTACAGAGGCCGAAAACGAAATTGTTCGTGATTTAAAATTGAGCTGGCTTGACGCCCATACCTCATATGAAACAATCCATGTTACGGAGCAGCTTCTGGAGCAAGCAACTCAGTCCCTGAAGCTTGCTGACTTGCGTTATCATCTCGGAACGAGTTCCATCGTGGAATTGACTCAAGCTCAATTGAATGAAACCGAAGCGGCAATCGCAAACGCAACCGCCAAATACCAATATGAAATTGAGAATTCAAATCTCCAATATCAGTTAGGCACATATCCTGGAGAAGAACCCAAAAAGTGATTGATATTGCGGTGACATGGCTTTTCTACAGCCGCGGGAAATGGTCTCATGATTCCTCGGAAAGGAATTCAGAGCGTGAAAGGCAAGCGATGCACGACAGAGGGGAAGATCGGCATCTCTACGGGAAGTGAATCGAAAGACGGGTTCGGTCACTATTTGCTATGAAATTTTTCCTGCAAACCCCGAGCAACTCACTTCATGTGAATCCCCATTTGGCTGCTCCTCTTTCATAGAGGAGCAGCCGACAGCATGGATTTTGTTAAAATTTCCAATTCAAATCGCACTGCAACAATTGGTATTTCGATATAGGATCTATGGTGGCGATATTGAAATCGCTTGTGGCTGTGGTTGGCAGCGTGTTGTCACACCGATCCGCGCGCGCATATCGAACTTCGATCCAGACATTCTCTGTGAGGTAATGCCTCACATCAAACACAAGGCCTTCGAGGTTTAAACGATAATCAAAGACATCGGAATCCACCAGATTGGGATCAACGGAATAAAGTTCCGTGTGCTGCCACATGGCCGAGGCCTCCCAATCTCCTTTGTGCTGAGCTTCACCCCATTGAATTCCTGCCTGATAGGCAAGGTTCTGATTCTCTTTGTCGGGCCTTCCTGCGGCATCGGCGCGGGCGCTGCCCTCCGTATTGACCGCAACATCGCTGAACAACTTGAACTTCTGACCCCACGTATGCCACTTAAATTCAAGTGGTATTTCAACCACCATGAGATCGTTGATCGCCACGTCCGAAGTGCCACCGCTTCCCGTTCCATCAAAACGCCCCGTATAACTGTCGCCGGGGCCGGAATAAACATAGAGCACGGGGGCGATCTTCAGTGTTGTGTCTTTGTTGAAGGTATATTTTGCTCCAAACTGCTCCGCAAAAAGCCATGCATCATTGCCTCCTGTGATGGCAGTTGCCGATGTGGGTGGATGATCGACTGCCTTGTCATCATACATAAACTGGGCCAAGGTTGAAAAAAGCTCGAGCTTGTCGGTGACGTCATACTTGAAGGTTTCCCGTGCTCCTTCCGGATTGAGATCCGGATCCCAAACCAAGCCGCCGCCGGTGGCTGTTGACGTGAATAGAGGATTCGCCATGCGTCCTCCCGTAAGCACCACCCACTCGGCAGGACTCCATTCAAGATAAAGACGACTGACATTGATGCCATTTGTGCCTTTTCCGAACGGTCCCACCGTGGTGCCGCCAACGCCGCCAGCCGTTGAAGGATTGCCTCCAAAAGTGACGTTTGCCGAACGTGGGTTGCTGCCCGGTTCAATGGACAAACCTCCCTTGAAATCGTCCGTAAAGACGGCTTCGGTATTCAAACGAAGGCGCCAGCGCCAGCGTTCCAGATCCTCATAAGTATTGGGTGCTACATTAGCGGCTGTCGGGCTGCTATTGATGGCTGTAGGTGATGTAAATTGTGGCACGGAGCCTTCTCGATATTCGTAACGAAGCCGAGCATCACCCCAAATTCTTAAGGTCTTAATCCAACTTCCTAGTTGGATTTTGTAGCCACTATTCATTTCCACGTCTTTGTGGATTTGGGCTGCGACATCGGCGGCTTCTTGATTCGTCAACAAGCCTTTTTTGACCATTGTATCAATCAAGGCGCGGGTGTCATCCCCTTGTGCAAAAAGGTTTCCTATTCCCATACAGGCGATCAGCACTGTGGCTAAAAATCGCAATTTCCACGGTTTGAGTTGCATATTCATTTTTTAATTTTGCCATCTTTTATGGATAGGCTTATTTTTAATAAGCTGCGGAATCGTATAAATGAATTGTTACAAACAGATGTGAAGATTGTTACAATTGTGCGACGAAAGGTTGAGACTATGGTTGCCTCATCCTTGGGAACGGCACCCTGTTTGTGAGCTGTTAGAAAAACAGCGTCAATGCTGAAATCTTCGAAAGATTCGAGGGACGTTTCTTGCAAATGAATCAGCAAGATAGGGAAACTTTTTTTCTTGAGGGTGGCTGTCAGGATGACTTTACTGACAGTTCAAAGTTGGCCCCCCACTCGCTCATCAATCCAATTTCGCTTGACGTATTTCTGATATACGATTAAAAAAGTCGTATATGAAAATTTCAAAGAAAACCGATTATGCATTACGCGTTCTTTTTGATCTGATCGGACAGGATGGTCATCGTCCCGTTTCGATTCGAGAACTTGCTGCGCGCAACGATGTACCAAAACGTTTTCTTGAACAAATCATGCTCGAAATGAAAGCAAAAGGTTGGGTCAGCAGTTCCGCTGGCAAGGAAGGCGGCTACTTCCTTTCCAGAGAACCCAATCAGATCACGATGGGAGAGGTGATTCGCCATTTTGACGGCATCCTCGCGCCTACGGGCTGTGTTTCTGTAACAGCCTATGCACCCTGTAGCCAGGAAGGAAAATGTCGTTTTCAAAGGCTTTTTCTCGACGTGCGTAATTACATTGCTCGTCTGATGGATAAAGCCTCTCTCGCCGCCGTCTACCTCAATCTTCCTGTAACCTCCGCAGAAGTGTTTGCGCATGAATTTAGTGCAGGAGATGGCATCTAACCCCCTTTTTTAGAAAATAACGATCAATTAGATCGTATATGAATTGACACCCGTTGGATTAAATAAAATGAAAACATACATCTATTTCTTATTTGGAATTCTGGTGCTGGCCATTTTGCCCCTGCGGTCGGATGACGGTTCCAAGGTTGTGGCGGGGGAAAAGAAGACCGCGCCTGTTGTTACGAAAGCTGATTCAGAGGATTGGAAGCCGGATTGGCTCACCGAGCTTTCGCTGACCTTTCGTGAAAGCTACGACAGCAACGTTTATGATAGCAACGTTCCTCCCCTCGCCAACCGGGACTCCATGATTTCCACGATCAGCCCGAAGATCGATATCAACTTTGTTCCCATGATTGGCGACAAGGACGCCGGGTTGGAAAAATTGACTCTCTGCTATAATCCTGTCATCAGCTACTACCATGCCGAAACAGGTGAAAACAACACCGCCCATAACATCAGCAACCTGATCAAAGGCGAGGCTGGTGATTTTTCGTATGATCTCTCCAACCTTTTTACAGTCGTGGATGGAAATACCGTGTCACTGGCTTATCCCAACGGCTACAACGGTTATGCTGCGAGGGCGGCCTGGGGCCGCCGTTCCCACCTTGATGAAATCGGCAAATTGTCGCTCTGCTATGACATCAGTAAGGATTGGTTTGTTCGCACGACAGCCCAAACCCTCTATCAGGATTTCGGGACCCGCTTGATGAGCATGGTTCCAGGCTATCTAAATTTTATTGACCGCTTTGATGTGAATGTCGGTCCGGACGTCGGCTACCATTTCACCAAGGACTTTGCGGTCACCCTTGGCTACCGCGCAGGCCATCAGGGGCAGAGTATCTTTGGCAACAATCAAGGCCCGACGGGCAGTGGAGGCAGCGATAATAACAACTACCAGCGCGCCTTGGTTGGTCTTGAAGGCAAGCCATGGCCCTGGCTCAAATTGGAAATCAGCGCCGGTCCCGATTTCCGTCACTATGGAAACGACATTCCGACCGACTCTGCGGTGAACGAAGACCGGAATTTTAACCGAATTTTCTGCGATTCCAAGGCGACCTTCCTTTTGACCCGCAATGACACGCTTTCATTCCTGGCCAAGCAGTGGCAATGGTTATCGAGCACTAGCGTGGCGACCTATCAGGATGAGACCTATCGCATGGGATATAAGCGCCAATGGACCAAGGATTTTAGCTCTGAGATCTTTATCCAACATGCCGAAGTTGATTACGATTCATACACTCCTCCAGGACGGGATGATTCTGTGAACACAGTGGGAACCACGCTGGTCTATCAGCTCAATAAGCACGTCACCATGGATTTTGGATATTCGGTGGATCGCGGCGGAAGCGCTTATATGCCGGGAGCAATCCAGCCGGTGGGACGTGATTTCACATGTCACTTAGTGACTCTTGGCACAGCTTACAAATTCTAGTGACATTTAAGGGTTTTCAAGATTTCGTTCGGAAAAACAACGTCCAAATTTCTCGGTTAAATCCGTAGAGAGCCGTTTAAGTAGTTCTTCTCCATAGCCTGCGCGTTCTTTGCCGCTTGTCCACTGTCATTGGCGCGAATTAAAAAAGATCCGCGAAGGGGATCGCAACGAAATCTGAGATGGGTAATGCTGAGCCCAGAGCATTCTTGAATGCATTCGTTCCCTTATGATTCCATAAGGTTTTTCCCCAGTGGAAATGCCTGAAAATTCCCCGTAAAAAAGGGGGTGCTTCCTGATGGTGCGAATTGCGAATGGACTTAAGTTAAACAAGAAAGGCAATTTTCACAGGAGATATTATCATGCCAGAACACGAGAACAAACACACCCAATCCAGACAGGAGGCAGGTCGCAAAGGAGGACAAGCCGTAAGCCGCAATCGCGAGCATATGGCGGAAATCGGGCGAAAAGGGGGAGTTGCTGTGAGTTCGAATCGTCAGCACATGTCCGAAATTGGACGCAAAGGCGGGCAGGCAGTGAGTTCGAACCGCGAGCATATGGCCCAAATCGGCCGAAAAGGCGGCCAGTCGCGTGGTGGTGGAAGTGTCGAGCGACAGGCTCAGCACAATCAAACCGACCGTTCGGGTGCCAAGGTGAACCCTATCGAGCGGTCATCCACCGAGGCGCAAGGGGAAAACCATGAAGATTTTGTGGGAGCGGGACATGGGCAGTCCTAAAAAAAGAAATAGGCCAAAGCCTCTTTAAACAACCGGCGAAGCCAAGCCATCAGCGAAAAAGCTCGTAGTGAACCTTTTGGGTGAGGAATCACCCGGAAGGTTTTGTCGTATTGTCATTGGTTTTTTGGTCGCGGTGTCTTATCCTTCACCGTCTGTGAGTCGACTTTTCCGATTCCTTCTGTGGTGCGCCTGTACCATCCCCGCCTGCGCGCAGCTCCGTTGGGAAGCGCGTGAAATGGAATTTCATCCCACGGTTGCCGATACGAATGTGGTGGGACGCTATGTTTTCCGGAACATGGGCGATTATCCCGTTCAGATCGACTCCGTGCGAACCTCATGCGGCTGCACGACGGCGAGCCTCCCTAAAAAATTGTACGCACCTGCAGAAAGCGGCGAAATTACCGTCACGTTCGACATCGGCCAGCGTTTGGGTGACCAGCACAAAGAGATCATGGTGATGACCAATGACCCGCGCGAGTCCATGGTTCTCCTTAAAATGAATATTCACATTCCCGAAGTGCTGCTTTTCAATCCGGCATTTGTCTTTTGGAACCAGGATGAAGCAGCGGAGTCCAAGATGATCAACATCCAAATTGGTATCGCGACGAACGTGCATGTCATCGCGGTTGAGTCGAACAACGAAAAGCTCAAGCCGGAGCTCATGGAAGTGGTTCCGGGCCGGGAATATCAAATTCGCGTCAAACCTGAAAACACCTCTGAACCGGTCATGGCCACCCTCGTTCTTCGAACAGATTTTCCATCAGAGAAGCCGCGATCCTACAACGCGTTTGCAGCCGTGCGCGGCGCGACGATTCAGCCTACGCCATCCCGTTAGGAGACGCGGCACGGATTTGCGTCGTGATTTGACGCGAACCCTTTTAAAATGAACAAATGCATGGTTTGTTTCGAGAGATCGTCGTGATCGCATGGCTCGCCCTGATGGGGACGCTTGCATCCTTATGGTTGAATCCACACAAACCCCAGCCATTTTGGGAAGGCGAAGTGTCGTTGTCGCAGGTGGAAGCCTGGAAAACTTCCGTGATCTGGATTGATGCGCGCGTTTCCACGGAATACGACCAAGGTCACATTCCAGGTGCCCTGCTCCTCAACGAGGACAAGTGGAATGAACTCCTGGGTCCGGTGATCATGGCTTCGAACGGGAAAACCCCGTTGGTTGTTTATTGCGATGCGCATTGCAACGCAAGTCTCTCGGTGGCGCAACGTCTTAAAAAAACGGGGCTCGATCCCGTCTATCTTTTGAAAGGAGGATGGGAATCATGGAAACGCGCGCATCCTTAAAATCCATGGGGTGGACTCTTCTTCGCTGGATTTTGGGCGGCATCTTTCTTTCTGCCGGAGTCATCAAAGCGTGGGATCCCGGACGTTTTTTTATGGACATCAGTAATTATCAAATCCTTCCAACCACCGCTTCCATGGCGCTTGCCTGGTACTTGCCGTGGATCGAAATCATGTGCGGCCTCTGTTTCTTTTGTAAACGATTTTTTATGGGAGCGACGTGGATTTTGGTTGGATTGATGGTGATTTTTGTGGCGGCACTCTGTGTTAGCTGGATGCGGGGACTGGATTTGCAGTGTGGGTGCTTTGGTGTCTCAAGTGGGGGGTCGAACTATCCGATATGGTTGATGAGGGATCTTTTGATCCTTGCGGGGTTGGGGTTGATTCTTTCAAAAAAAGGTCGGGCTCAAGCACTTGCATAACCAGGAATTAGACTTGGAATCGACTTTGTGTGTACTATATTTGGATGGCCGATGAGATCGATTCGATATTGGGCCGGCGTTTTGAGCGCCTTTTTGTTGCTCGCAGGGGGGGCGACTCAAGCCTATGCGCCGACTCTTGTGGAGGCTCCTTCACCATCAGCATCTCCTGCGGCATCTCCCGCGTCCCCAGCCCTGACCGGCAACCAGCCCGTTCAGATCAATTTTCCAAATGCCACACTCGAGCAAATCATTGAATTTTATAGTAATTTGACGGGACGCACCGCCATCCATGGCAGCAATCTTTCGGGAAGAATCGTCATCCAAAGCAATGGCCCCCTCACACATGAGGATGCGATCATCGCAATCCAGAACGTGTTGTCGGCTAATAATTTTTCGATTGTCCATCTTGGCGAAAAATTTTTTAAGGTGGTTCCCTCCCCAAGCGTACGTCAGGAAGGTGTGAATGTGATCACGGGCGATGAGAAACTCGCTGCTGCCGATCAAGTCATGAGCAAGATCTTCCAACTGAATTTTGCCAAAGCTACGGACATACAGGCTAGCCTTCAGCCTGTGATTCATGCCTATGGCCAGATCATGCCTTTCCCTCGCACGAACACACTCCTCATCACGGACACATCGGCGAACCTGATCGAAATCGAGAAAATCATCAATCATTTGGACCGGCCTCTCGAAGCGACGGTCAAATCTAAATTTTACAAGCTCAAAAACGCGAAGGCGAAGGATGTGGTCGCTCGCATCACGGAATTGCTCAATTCTTCGCTTGGCAACCAACAGGCGGCGAAACAGCCGGGAGTTCCTGGAATGGCCCCAGGAATTCCTGGGCAGCCAGAGGTTCCACCCACGCTCATGCCAACTCCCGGTGGCGCAAGCGGAGAGTTCAGTGAGGAAGCCGTTGTTGTGGGAAAGGTCACGCTCACTTCAGATGAGCGTACGAACCAGATCATCCTGCTCACGCGGGCGATTAATTTTCCGTTCTTTGATCAAATGATCGAGAAGCTCGACGCCGACACGGCTGCTCCGCTCATCTTAAAATCCATCCCGATGAAGTACGCGGATGCCGAAGACATGGCCGGATTGCTCAATCAAGTCCTGGGTCGTGGCGGTTCTGCAGGTAAGAATAAAAAGGAACGTGTCAAAGGTGAGGAGAGTCCAAGCGCTTATAATTCCAATCCCAATCAACGCAATCCTCCCAACCAACCTTCCCCTCCCTCGGGTTTGTCGAACGCGAGCACAGCCGCAGGCAAGGAAGGCCTGGGGGCCAACAAGAGGGAAGACTTGGTGGTCTATGCGGATCCAAGGACGAATTCCCTCATCGTGATGGGCACGGCGCAGGACATCGAGTGGGTGCAGGGTTTCGTGAAGGACGTGGATGTGCTGCTCGCGCAAGTATTGCTGGAAGGTATCATCGTGGAAGTCACCTTGGATCGCACGGACTCCCTTGGTGTGGAGTTTCTCATTCGCGCCGCCAATGGCCAGCTCAAGCAGGCAGGATTGAACAGCACGTTGACGATCAATCCGGTCGATGCCACAACGATCGCTTCGGCCGCCACTCTTCCAACAGGACTTGCAAGTGGATTGAACTATTTTGCAACCCTTACCAGCACGAAAATGGATGTGCTTGCGCAAGCTCTGGCACAGATCAGCAATGTCAAAATTTTATCTCAACCCGTCATCCAAACAAGCCATAATGAGGAAGCCAAGATCATTGTGGGAGAAGCCCGGCCTATTGTCACCACAACCTCAACCGATATTACCGGTAATCTCGGCAATCTGCAGTCGTCGTACGAATATAAGGACATCGCGACAGAACTTTACGTGCGTCCACTTGTCAATCCCGATGGCTTGGTTGTATTGGATATCTTGCAGAAGGTCAATAGCATCAGTGGAGAGCAGACCATCAACAATAATCAAGTGCCGATTATTGCACGCCGCGAAGCGAGCTCTGTGGTTTCGGTGCAGGACGGCTCCGTCATCGTGCTGGGCGGTTTGATTAGCAACAGCGAGACGGTTACCAAGGTGGGCATTCCTCTTCTGAGCGACATTCCGCTGATTGGTTATCTTTTCTCCAATACAACAAAACAACTCGTTCGAACCGAGTTGATGGTGCTTTTGAAACCGACAGTGCTGCGCACGCCCGATGATGCTTCGTATGAAGCCCGCCGCCGCCGCCTCATGCTGCAATCTTTCAAAAAGCAAGGCCTTGACAAGAAGCTTCTCGGTGAAAGATCTTTGGATAAACAACTAGATGACATTGAGGCGCAACGCCCTCCTTACAGCATTCCCGCCGAGCCGGTTCCCGAGCTGTTAGACGAGAAATAGATATGAATTTTTTGAAATTGAAAACAAACAAAACATCCAATTTTTCTTTCCGTTTGCATAGCCGCAAAGCGTTCACGCTGCTCGAAATCATGTCGGTGGTGATCATCATCGGCATGCTGTTGGCATTTCTGATTCCGAGGTTGACTGGAACTGTTAGGAACGCCGGGATTAAGACGGCCAATGCGATGATAAACGGAACCTTTAAGACCTCATTGGGTCTTTATGAAATGGAGAACGGCCATTTTCCGAGCACCGAGCAGGGATTGAAGGCGCTTGCTGAAAAGCCCTCTGGCGATCCACCTGCTTTAAATTGGAGGCCGTATTTCGATTCGAAGGTCATCCCGAAAGACCCATGGAATAACGATTATATTTATGTATGCCCCGGCCAACACAATACGGATACCTACGATCTCAGCTCGAAAGGACCGGATGGCATCGACGGAAACGAAGACGATATCAAAAACTGGTGAGTTTTCCGCCCGTTTGCTGTCATGCTGTAGAGGCGGTCATGATTTATTCCGCACCCTTCAGCTTCGATCCCCATGTTTGCTTCGGATGAGTCCTGGTTTCACGCTCTTCGAGTTGATGCTGGCAATCATCCTCCTTGGATTGCTCTTCACGGCAGTGACGATTTCGTTGCGGTCTAAATGGCAGGCAGAACAATCCCGCCGCGTCGCGCAAGAGATTGTCGTCACATGGATGAAGGCGCATTCCAAGGCGTGGCGCGACGGCGTGGAGTGGGTTGTCACCGTCGATGAAACCAATAGTGTGGTCTCGGCATGCCCCGTCCCGTCCGAAAGCGCGGACAGCAGCTCTTCGCAGGAAAACGCGTCTCTTATTTCTTTGAAGCTCGACAGAAATATTCGCGTCGTGCCTGAAGACCGCGACGAAATGAAGCCGGTGCATTTCTTTCCTGACGGACGCGCCACGCAAATGAGTGTTCTCGTCGTCGGGCCGGATGGCAACGTGTGGAAGGTGAAAACCGACTGGACTGGCCAGCCTTCCATGGAACATGCCGTCGCGCCGGCCAAATAAGAAAAAATTTAAAGCTTCATATGACGTGCAAATCTCCAACCACCCGCTGGCAGCGGGGATTCACGCTCCTGGAGCTGATGCTCGCTACTGTCATCCTCGCTACCGCCCTCATCGCCCTCTCTTTGGCCGTGAGTCGGTGTATTCGTGGTTTTTCCGCCGTGAAAAATCTTCAAATTGCGCTGAATATTGTGGAAACCAAATTGGTGGACTGGCGTTTAGAGAACGTCAAGCTTGACGAAGTAAAGACCGGTTTGGAGGAAGGCGATGTGACCGTGGGAGGTCGGTCCTATCATTGGCGAAACGAGGTTCAATCGACCGACGACCCGAAAATTCTCAAATATGAATTCACGATCCGCTGGAACGAAGGCGGCAGCGCGATCGATCGATCCTTCATCGGATTCGTGCCTCGGTCCACCAAGAACGCATGACGACACCATGCCGATCTTCATGTCCCGCGTTCACGCTTCTCGAAGCGATGATTTCCGTTATCATTTTTGCCCTGCTCATGGTTTGCGTGGCTTCGGTCTGGATGGCGAGCTGGCGCGCCGCAGAGCGCGTGATGAATGGGGAGGGGAGCGACGCTCGTGCAGACTTTGTTCTCAAGCGGCTCTCGGAATCCATCACGGCCGCTGTTTATCACAAGCAGCCACAAGATATTTACACATGGGTTGCTCAAGACGATCGCAGCGGTGGTCTGGGAGGAGACAAGGTTTCTTTTGTCACCGCCCTCTCGCCCGACGCCGCAACTTCGTCCGATCGCGCGCCATTGGAACGCATTCAACTCCAGCTGCTCAACGGAGAGAACGGCAAGCGGCAGCTTGTCATGTTAGCGGGGCCGTTCACGATGGAAGACGGCAACTGGCAGCGCCAAGTGGTACTTTTGGAAAACGTGCAATCATTCCGAGTCCAGTTTTGGAGTGAAGCGAAGGCCGAATGGTCGGACGGATGGTCGGATGACGAGCATGGCCCCCTGGCGGTCCGCATCGGAATTTCGGTCGAAGGGGAAAAGGTGAGCTCCGATTGGAATGATTTTGCGCATACGTGTACGGCACGAGTGGACGCGATGTTTGCAAAAGAAACCATTCAGCCGGCTCCCGTTGCAGCGGGAGCGCCAACAGCCCCTGCTCCGTCTCAACCGGGCACGCCCGCTCCCACGCCAGGCACTCCGGCGGCGCCTTCTCCATAAACCCATGCCACGTTTCTTTTCTCACAAAGGCCATTCCGGATCAGCACTCATCATCGTCCTTTGGGCGGTCGTGCTGCTTGGGTTTGCCGTGGCGATTGCTTCAGAAAAAGTGGGGCTGGTCATGGGTGATGCCGCCATCCGAGCGCGCCGGGTGCAGGCGGAACTGCTTGCGCAATCCTCTTTCACGTATCTCGATAAAATTCTGCAAGATGAACGCAAACACAATCTCGAGACCGGCAAGGGGAACCATGCTCAAGGAAGACGACTCGACCTCAATCGGTTTCAAGGCATATGGCATTCCGAAAAGCTTGAGGCGGGCGGCGGAACGTTCTGGATTGAAATCGAGGATGAGCAATCGCGCATTAATTGGATCAAAACGCCGTCGTATGTATGGCGCAATCTTTTTCGCAGCGCGGGACTGAAACCGGAACAGGTTGACGCCTGGTTCGATTGCCTGACCGACTGGCAGGATGCCGATGACGTTCGCAGCCTCAATGGGGCCGAAACTTTTGATTACGAAGCCCTGAAGGAAAACCCTCGCAAAGCCAAAAACGCTCCTGTCACGGAAATGGGGGAGCTTTATTGGATCATGGGTGGGGCGGAGCTGCTCGATCTCCAGGTTCCGGTTGATTTCGATGGAAATATAAAACCGCTATTGCCTTATACGACGATTGATGGAGACGGAAAGATCAATATCAACACCGCGCCCCCTTTTCTCATTGCGGCCGCACTCGATCTGCCCATCGAGAAGGCGGAACAGATCGTTCAAAAACGTTGGGGACCCGATGGGATTGAAGGCACCGAAGATGACGTCTATCTCGACGGCTTGCCAGACGTGCAGGGTCAAACGACCACGCCACAAGCTGGCACTCCCGCGATATCGCCAACGTCTTCTGCCATCACGACATCTTCGAATTATTTTCGGGTGCGCGGGGTTGGAGAGTTCCAAGAGCAGCACGTGGTGTGCGAAGCTCTTGCCGTGAGAGATGGCCAGGGAGGGCTCACGCTGTTGCGTCTACCCCGTACGATCGAAAAGAAGAAGGCAATCGCCCAAGATACATCCCTTTAGATCCGCGCATTTTTTTCACCTAAAATCATAGGACATCTGATAGATTTAAAAGCCGGAACCCACCATGTCATTGTCTGTGCCATCCATTTTACCCCCTGAGCCCGTTCTGACTCCTTCGCTCAAGCAGGATGTGCGCGTCACGAGATCAGTCCTTATGATCTCGATCGACGACAACGGCCAGGCGATGCTCTGTGCGTCGCCGATCCAGGGATTCGGCAATGTGGAGCCGCGCCAAGCGATGGTCAATCTGGACGAATCGATGTCGCGAAAGAAAATCCGCCAGATCCTCCGCGATTTACGATGGCGCAATCAGCGGGGCAATCCCTGTTATGTGGTCGTTCCCTCCGAACACGTGCTGCTTCTTGTGGAAGAGTTTCCCACTACGGATGTCGACGAGGCGCGTGTGATGGCCGAAGGTCTTGTTCAAGGCCTCGTGGAACTGGATTCCGCGGAGCATGTGATGCTGATGCAGGATCTTCATCGGAGTTCTGCAAGCATCGTTTGCGCGCTCGCTATCTTCGAGCGGAAGCGCCTGCAGCAGATTTTTGAATGGGTGCACAAACTGGGTGTTTCGGAGCCGCGTTTCGTCCTTGACGTACTCGCTCTTTGGCAGGTTTCCGGACCTACGGCGCCCGATGAATATTGGGGACGCGTGATCAAAGAGCCCGAAGCGGCACGAGTCCTCGTCAAGGGCCTTAAGATTGAAAATGGGGTTCTGCGTGCCGCATGCCAGCGTTATTATCATCGCGAAGATGCGGATGAGGCATGGGTCACCACGCTCGGCTCCGAGCTTTTTCCGGACGATTTCAAGGATGGCAATTCACCCGGAATCACATGGTACATTTCGGCACGCGGTTCGGACTCGGCTTCGCATGTGGTGAATCTCTGTCGCAAATCGGCTACTGAGGGGCTGATCCATTTTGAACCTCCACGCGAATTTTGGAGCGATTATCTTCGGTTGCAGCGCCGAAAGCGTCTGATGAAAGGGTTGGTCGTGATAGGAAGTGTCACCTATGCGCTCCTCGTGGCGGGGCTCATTACCGCAGGAATTTTCCAATGGAATGACATCCATCAGCTCGAACAGACGAAGTTGAGGCAAGAGCCCGATTATAAGGATGCGAAGCAACTGAAGCGTGATTTGATGGCTGTCCTCGAAAGTCAAAATCCGTCCGGGAACGCTCTGGAAATGTTGCGCCAGCTTGGCGAGGCGATGCCGGAAACGGTCACCCTCGAAAGTTTTTCGTATCGTTTTCAAGAAAGCCTCAAGCTGCGTGGGACGGCCACGCAGGCGGACGCCGTCTACGATCTCGTTCAGAAGTTGAAGTACAACCCTTCGTTCGTAAATGCCAAGGTTGACTCAGTGGGTGAAAATCCAGGCAGTGGCGGCGTGAACTGGCAGGTGACAGTTCCTTTCCAATCGGCTCTAAAACTATGAAGTTTTCGAAACTCAAACCGCGCGAGCTTCGTTTTCTCATCCTCGTGGGTGTTTCCTTGTTTTTATTCCTGAATTACATGCTTGTGTGGCCGCAGTGGGAAAGAGTGCAGAGCCAGAAGATCAAAATTGCACAACTCAAAAGCGATGTTCAGATCCAGAATGAGGCATTGCGTCTCGCTCCTGATTGGAAGAAGGAGTTGGCCAAGTTTTCGAAAGAGAGGGAGGGAAGCTCGCCCGATGTCGTGAGTCAGGAAGCGTGGATGAAGCATTTCGAGTCGATCGCCAAAAAGAGCAATGTCGAACTTCCCCAAAGGCGGGCTTCAAAAGGCGAAAGTCATAGCAGTGCCAATCTGATCCGCGTCGAATGCTCGTTGCAGGGCAGTCTTGAAGCGGTCGTCAAATTTCTTTACGCCCTCCAAAAGGATGCCGCGCATCCGCAGGTGGAATCATGTCAGCTCTCGCCCATAAAGGCAGGCGATGAGAAATTGCGCGGCAACCTTGCAGTCATCGTCATGTTGAAGCCCGTTAACCATTGACCATGGCGTCGGATTCACAACGCAGTTTTGCGGTGTTTGGGATCACTTTCGCGTTCGCAGTGGGTTTTTTACTGGGGTGGTTTTATGCCAATCTGCTCGCGAAATTTTCCCCTGTGCCTGCTCCTGAAAGTTCCCTGACAGCGGAGTCGCCGTTCCCCGTTCGCCACCGGGAACCTTTGACCAATGACACGACGGCGCTTCCACGACGAAATATTTCCAAGACCCCGCAGACACCGAAGGCTGTTCTGGATCGACTTCTTGCCGATCTTGAGGCCGTCGATTCCTCGCAAACGGAGCCATTCCCCATTATGGGACGCCTTCAGCAATTGAAGGATTTTGGGGAAGACGGTTCGCGTGTCATCCAGGATTATTTGCGCACGCAGCAAGATGTGGTTTTTCCATTGGGAAGATTCCAAACATTGACCGGTGAACCTGTTGCTTCGCTGCGCACCGCGCTGATCGCGTCGCTTAATGGCGTGGACGATCCCACCACGAGAGCCATGAATCTTGAAGTGCTCCGAACTTCCTCGGCGAGTGCCGAGATAGCTTGGGCTGCCCGCAATCTCGAGACTTTGGCGCCCGGTGCTTATCGGACAGAAATTTTGTCGGCTATCTCCGAAACCTTGCACAACGCCGCCGCCCCACGTCCGGCTTCGCAAGGATACGAGACTTACCTTATTGACCCGCAGTTGTTCGAATTAATCGCGCATTTCCAGGCTGTGGATTTGGTCCCTGACGTCGACGAAATTTTGAAGAAGGATCCACGGCTCGTACCCGAATGGTTGCACCGGTTGACGTCCCTGCCGGAGGATGCGCAGCTTCTCTCTGTGCGCAGCTTGCTTAACGATGAAGGGGGCAAAAGCGCTCTCCTGGCAAACAGTCCATTCCTTGCGCAACTCGATCTTCAAAACAATGAGGTTCGGCAGCTTGTCCGCTTCATTTTTCAGACGGGAATGACACTGCCTCAACGGGAAGCATTATTGCAACAAATTGGACGCACGGGGAGCATGGAAGGCTTCTCGGGAGATGCCTCAGGTGCAAATTTGCGCGCACGATTGGAATCGGAGTGGAAATTGCTCAGTGAGCTCGATCCCCAGATCGCACCCACCTTGCGGCCGACCTCTCTCGAGGCTCGCAAACGCTTGCAAGATCAGTTAAGTTTAATCCATTGAGGCATTTGCCAGTTTTATGTTGCGAATCATGAAATCTCATCCTCGCCAGATCTTGCAGCTCACAATGGCTGCCGTTTTCTGGATGGTTGCGTCGCAGCCATTGCGAGCACAGGACGATCCCGATTTTGAACGGTATCGGTCGTTGATTACGCGTCAGCCTTTCATGCCAAAGTCGGGGAAGTCTGCGGGGGGCGAGATCGCGAGCAAGCCAACAGGGCTTCGCTTCACGGGTTTTGTGATTTCAGGCGACAAAGTGATGGTTGGAATTGAAAACGCTCCACAAAATGAAAGTTATCTCTTAACCCAGGGACAGACAGAAAATGGGATCACGCTTGGAGAACTGCATCTCGATCAGAAATACGTGACGGTTCAGGTGAATGGAGAAACCAGGCGACTGGATCTTGTTCCATTCGAGCCATCCGGAGTTGCGCCATCATCGGGTGCGCCTGCGTTTACGGGAGTTCCTGGAGTGCAAGGGGGTCAACCTGGGACGCCTTTTGTTCCTGGATTTCAACCGGGTCAGACGCCGGTCATTCCTCAGATCCTCAATCCCGGGCAGAATCAAAACCCACTGCCGCCAGGAATGTCCCCAGATAATCAACCTCGTCGACGCATTATCATCCCGCGCCGCAACTAATCTTTGCCATGTCTGAAGAAATCGTCGAATCCAGCGTCAGCCTGCATGATATCGAAGAGAGACTGCGGACCTTTCAGCCCTCCGCCCGTTTTCCGCGAAGAATGATTTTCGAGCGCCAAGTCCTTCCCATTGCGGAGGATGAACACCGCGTTACGGTTGTTTCAGCTCGTCCGAACGATCCGCAAATTTCGTCCATGCTGACCTATCTCCTGCAGAAGGAGGTCGTCTGGATTCGCGAGGACGAAAAAAATATCCTCAAACTGATCAAGGATCATTACGGCGTCGGAGGAGACACCCTCCACGCCATGCTTGGACAGGAGGAGTGGCAGAACAGGGAGATTCAGGATGGATCGGACGACGATCTCGACGAGGCCGAGGCTTCTGTTGTGAAGTTCGTCAACCAGGTCATCCGGGAAGCACATTTCGAGCGTGCGACGGATATTCATTTCGAGCCCATGGAGACGTCGCTGCGCATTCGTTACCGGGTGGATGGAGTGCTTCACAACGTTCCACTTTCGGCGGACGCAAAGCGCTTCGAGAACGCGATTATTTCACGAATCAAAGTGATGTCTGAAATGGATATCGCGGAGCGTCGTCTTCCGCAGGACGGCCGCCTTCAGGTGAAAATTGAGGGCGAAGATCTCGACGTGCGTGTGTCCACGATTCCCACTGCCTACGGCGAGAGCGTCAGCCTTCGGTTGCTGACACGCCAGAGCGTGGTGATCGGCCTCGATCACGTCGGCTTCGGGAAAACCAATCAAAAAAACCTCAAGAAACTCATTGAAAAACCGCACGGCATCATCCTTCTTACGGGGCCTACTGGATGCGGCAAAAGCAGCACCCTTTACGCCTGCCTGAGCGAGATCAATCGTGAGGAATTGCGCATTGTCACGATTGAAGACCCCATCGAATACAAGCTCGCGGGAGTGAACCAGATTCAAGTGCGTCCGGAAATTGCCTTCGACTTCGCAAAGGGTCTTCGTCACGTATTGCGCCAGGATCCTGATGTGATCATGGTTGGAGAAATCCGCGACTTCGAAACGGCCGAAATTGCCATTCGGGCGTCGCTGACAGGACATCTGGTCTTCAGCACGCTGCACACCAATGATGCGCCTGGAGCGGTGACGCGACTCCTGGACATGGGTGTGGAACCGTTCCTCGTTTCCTCCTCCTTGCAGCTGGTGATCGCCCAGCGCCTTGTGCGCAAAGTTTGTCCTCACTGCGCCGTGCCGGCGGGGATCCCGCCGGCATTGTCAGAAGGGGATATCGCCTTTCTGCAGGTTCGTCTTGAAAGCATTCAATTTCAACATGGGATGGGATGTGAATATTGCAGTCAATTCGGGTATTTGGGCCGCACGGCGATCCATGAATTCATGGTGATGAGTGATTCCATCCGTCCGATCGTGCTCACGCGAGCTTCGTCATCGGTCATTCGGGATGCGGCGATGGCCGAAGGCATGCTCACGCTGCGCCAGGATGGGCTGGTCAAGGCCGCGCAGGGCATCACCACCCTCGAAGAAGTGATGCGCGCCACAGAAGACAACGACTAATTATGGCCTGGTTCGAATTCGAGGCAAAAGACCGCTCGGGCGCGATCTACCGCGACCGGCTGGAGGCTAATGATACGCGGCATGCGCATCAAATCCTGGCCATGAAGAGTCTTTTCGTGGTGCGTCTGAACGAGGAAGGTTCCTCGCGGGAGCCTATTATCGCGATTCCGCGATCGGAGAGAATGAAGGACCGCGTCTCCAATTTTGAGATTTCTCGCTTCTGGCAGAACCGCGCCCGTCGCAAATCCCTGGGCGTCAAAACCGAACAGATCTGCCAGTTGCTGCGTGCGGGCATGCGCCTGAGCGAGGTGCTTGGCATCATGGCCCGACGCTCTTCGGATCCGGCGTGGCAGGCGATTTTCGATGATTTGCGTTTGGGCGTCGTCAGCGGAAAATCGCTCTCGGATTCGATGGCGATCCATCCCGAATTATTCGGTTCCCTTTATCGCGCGATGGTGGGCGCTGGCGAGGCCAGCGGGCATTTGATGGAAGTTCTCGAACGCCTCGCGATTTATTTGCAAAAGCGCGACGCGCTTCAGCAAAAAGTGACGGGGGCTCTCTTGTTGCCATCCATCACCGTTCTGGGCGGCGTTGGCACGGTCATTTTTTTTATGGTTGTGATGCTTCCCAAAATTTCCGGAATGTTCAAGGACATGGGCCAGACCCTTCCGCTGCCGACACAGATCTTGGTTTGGATCAGTGAATGGCTGATTCATTACGGCTGGACTCTACCTGTGATTGCCGCGGTTTTCTGGATGCTCTCTCGCGCCTGGCTCAAGGTGCCTTCCAATCGGTTGAATTGGGATGACCGGCGGTTGCATTTGCCGATTGTCGGAAAACTCCTGCTTTTGAGCGAAACGAGCCGTTTTACCCAGACACTCGCCACGCTTTTGGGGGGAGGCATTACACTTGTGGAGGCCTTGCAGGTGGCCGAATCGACCTTTGAAAACGCCGCGTTAAAAGTGGGAATTCATTCAGCCCGCATGCAGGTGCGTGACGGCACCTCGCTGAACGAAGCCCTGGGTAGCCAGGGATTGTTCCCCGAACTCATGCTCGACATGCTGGCAGTGGGCGAAAGGACTGGCGATCTCGCGGGAGCCCTCAAACATACCGCGGACGCCTATGAACGCGATCTGGATCGAGCGGTTCAAACGTTCACCGCCTTAATGGGGCCCGCTTTGACCATTTTGATGGCCATGTTTGTTGGGGCCATCGTCCTCAGCGTGCTGATGGCGGTGATGGATCTGACGAGTGGCATCTCCAAGTCTGCTTCTTGAAGCGCTGGACCGATGCCATCGAACAGGCGAAATCATTTTCCAGTCCGTTGTGACTTCAAAAACAGTGATAGAGCTATTTTGAAAGCAGCATGCGGACTGCCTGAGCGACGTCGTTCTGGCGCATCAAACTTTCGCCGACAAGAACCGCGTGAGATCCGCAGGCGCGTAGCCGCTGCAGGTCCGCGTGGGTATGAATCCCGCTTTCGCTCACGATCGTGCGGTCCTTTGGAATCCGCGGCGCGAGTTTTTCGGTCACGGCGAGATCCACATGGAAGGTCTGGAGATTTCGATTGTTGATGCCAATCACCGGCGCTTCGATTTCCAGCGCCACATCGAGTTCGTGTTCATCGTGAATTTCGACAAGCACATCCACCTCCGCTTCAGCGGCGACATGCATCAAGCGCGAAAGGTCTTCTTTTTTTAAAGCCGCCACGATCAACAGGATGGCATCTGCTTCCGCGAGGCGCGCCTCCCAAATCTGATATTCATCGATGATGAAATCTTTGCGCAGGCAGGGAATGCCAACCGCAGATCGCGCCTGGAGCAGAAATTTCAATTTACCCTGGAAAAATTTTTCGTCAGTGAGGATCGAGAGCGCATGCGCACCGCCTTGTTCGTAGGCCCGCGCGAGTTCCGTTGGTTTGAAATCTTTGCGAATGATTCCGGCCGATGGACTGGCACGCTTGATTTCTGCGATCAGGGCCATTTCACCATCTTGGCGAAGCGCCGCGAGGAACGGCCGTTTGTCGAATCGAGGGGTGATGCGCTCGCGAAGTTTTAAAAGATCCACTTCACCTTTGCGTTTTGCCACCTCGCGACGTTTGTGCGCCAAGATTTCGTCGAGTTTGTTCATGATCTCAAAATCGTTATTCCTCTTCATCGGCATCACTATCCGAGACCTTTTTGCCTTTCAGCGAGGCTTCGATGAACGCGTCGATTTCGCCGTCAAGCACCGCCTGCACGTTGCTCGTCTGTTCCCCGGTGCGGCGGTCTTTTACCATTTGATAGGGCTGAAGGACGTAGGAGCGGATGTGGCGTCCAAATGCGATGTCACCCTTTTCGCTGTAATGTTTTTCCATTTCGGCGCGTTTTTTATCCATCTCCATTTCGTGAAGCCGAGATTTAAGAATTCTCATCGCCGTCACGCGATTTTTTTGCTGGGAGCGTTCGTTTTGGCACGCCACGACAATGCCTGTGGGAATATGGGTCATGCGCACCGCGGAATCCGTCTTGTTAACGTGCTGGCCTCCCGCTCCACTCGAGCGATAAGTGTCGATGCGAAGGTCTTTGTCCAAGATCTCGATTTCGGCCTCCTCTTCCAGTTCGGCGAGGACGTCCAGCGAGGCAAAGGAAGTGTGGCGCCGCGCATTGGAGTCAAAGGGAGAAATTCGCACGAGGCGATGGACGCCACGCTCTGTCTTTAGAAATCCATAGGCGTTGAGCCCGCTGGCAAGGAACGTAACGCTCTTGATGCCCGCTCCTTCCCCAGGAAGGATGTCGGTGATTTCCACGGTGAAGCCATGACGTTCGCAATAACGGCGGTACATGCGCAAAAGCATGTCGGCCCAGTCATGCGCTTCGGTGCCGCCCGCCCCGGCGTGAATGTTGAGAATGGCATTTTTCGCATCTTCGGGACGCGAGAGGAGCATCGACAGCTCGAAATCGTTGAACTTTTTCCGGGTCTGTTCGAATTGCTGATGGGCCTCGCCTTCAAGTTTGGAATGCTCGTTGGAATCTGATTCTGCGGCCAGAAGCTCCCCATATGCCTTGAGATCATCGATCTGCCGGGTCAGCGTTTGGATGGCTTCGAGCTTGTTTCGGATTGCGGATAGTTGTGCCAGAGTGGCGCGCGCCTTTTCCCTTGAATTCCAGAAATTTGCGTCTGCCATCTCCGCTTCGAGCAATTCGAGCTGTGCCTTTAGTTTCGGGACGTCAAAGAAACCTCCCGATTTGGGCGAGTTTCGTGCTCAAATCCTGAACTTCAGCGGTGAGGTCGGTGATCATCCGGCCATTTTATCGTGCCTACCGAAAGGTTGCAAGGTCTCCTCCCGAGAGGGCTCTACTTCAGGAGGGGAGCGAGCTTTTCCTTGGACTTTTCTCCCCATGTCGTGGAGGGAAACTCCTCCAGGCAGCGTTTGTAAAACTTCAGGGAATTCTGGCGGCATTCTTGTTTCACTTTCGCGTCCGGACTCAAGAGCGCCATTTTTTCGTAGAGCGAGGCGGCCATGTAGAGCGATTCGGAGGCGTAGGTCGGAAATGAGGTAAAGGCGGTCCCTATTTTTAGAAAATAGGCGAGCGCCTGCTTCAAGTTTTCAAATTTCTGTTCGGGTGACTTTTCAAACTGGCCGTACCAACAATAGCCGAGACGGAAAAAGACCTGCACACGCATTTCAGGATCCTGGATCTTGGACAGGAGCACGTTGTAGAGCTTGATGGCCTCCTGGAAGTCCTTCTGCCGTTCCTGGCTCAAGGCAAGATAGAACTCAGCCTGCGGCGCGGCGGTTTCGTGCCATGGAAAGTTCGATATCACCTCCTTGAAGGAGGCGGTTGCTTTCGGAAAATCGCCTTTCTCGAGATAAACCTGGCCCAGACCAAGAATGGCTTCAGCGACTCCGGATGGGTCCTGTGCCTCCTGTTTCTCGACGCGCTGTCGTTCCGAGACAGCAATGGCTCGATCCAGCTGCTGCGCTTCGATAAGAGCCCGGCGGTATTGGTTATAGCCCTCGTTGGGCAGGGAGGCAGTGCTAGCGTGATCGTATGCGTCGGAAAGAACCTGGAGGGCAGCTTGTTTTTCATTGAGCTTCTCCAACATGCTCCCGAAGGCGAAAGCAACTTTGACCCGGAGGGAGGCATCGCCCGAAGAAGCGAGTTGATCGAAATAGGCCTTGGCTTCATCTTTGGTGGCGAACGCTGCCTCTATCCGCTTCTGCCAGAGCTGCACGAGCAGGGAGAGCGCTTTGTCGACGCTCGGGGCCTTCGCGAATTGACGAATGACCTTTTCACAGGAGGTTTGTGCGGACTGGATCGTCTTTTTCCATTCCTCCATGCGTTCCGGCGGCAGGCGTTCCGGACGAGCTGCCATGCGCTCGGCGCTCTGGAAGTTCAGTTCGGCAGTGAGGACCAAGGCTTCCGCCGCGGTAGGGTTGTCTGGAAATTTTTCCGCCAGGGCCTGGTAAATTGCCAGAGCTTCATCGAGCCGCTTCGTATTGCGAAGGATGGCGCCCTTGAAAAGGAAGGCGCTGGGCGCCAGAGAGTGTGTGGGAAACTGCGCGAGAAACTGGTCAAAGAGCTTGAGCGCGTCTTCCGAGTGTGGAATCCCCTGGGAAGCCTCGTCGCGCGCCATGGCGAAGAGCGAGAATGGCGCGAGTTCATCCTTTGGGTAATTTTTCAAAATCTGGCCATAGAGTTCGTTCGCGCCTCGATGGTCCTTTTTATCTTCACATGCCTTCGCGCGGTGAAAGATGGAGTCTGGGATGAGCTTGCTCTTTGGAAACTCCTTTTCGAAAGATTGCAGCGTCTGGATCGCCTCATCGTAACGTTTGAGTTCATAGAGGCAGATCCCGATGAAAAACCGGGCATTTTCCACATTGTCGGAGGCCGCAAAATGAGTGACAACCTGGTTCAAATCGATCAAGGCGGAATCAAAATCTTTTTTCATGAAGTTGAGATATCCGTGATTGTAAAGAACGGTTGCCTCCAAAGGGCTGCCCGCGAATCTTTCGCGGAATGCCGCATTGGCTTTCAGGGCCTTGTCGAACTCTCCATTGCTCGTATAGATGTTGATCTCTAAAAGCGCTGCATTATCGGCTAATTTTCCGTGTGGGAAAACCGTTTGATATTCCTGCAGCCACTCGAGGCATTCGGAGTAACGTTTTTTTCGGTAGAAATAGTCTGCAAAAGAAAGAAGGGCGTCCTCGCCCAGCTTCTCGTCGGGATTCTGGTTCTTGTATTCCTGGTAAGCCTGGATCGCGCGGTTCTGCTGCTCGTCCTGCAGAAGCGCTTTGATGAGGAAATAAACAACGCGTTTTTTTTGCTCTGTGTCACAAAATGGCATGTAGTGGCGGGCAAGGATCACGACTTCGTCATATTTCTTCTGTTCGTAAAGACATTGTGCGATGACAAGCTGAGCGTTGATGTAAAGAGAGGATTTGGTCTGGATTTCCTGGAGGCGGGTGGCGGCACGGACATATTGCCGGTTCACGTCGGCCTGGAGATCGCCATTGGCGCCTATCATGGCCTGCGCCCGTTCCTTGCGAAGCATATCCACAATCTTGGATTGTTCGTCCTCCAGATATTTCTTGGACTTGATGCGGCGCAGGAACTCGATGGCTTCCGAATAACGGCCGATGTTGAAGAGAGTTTCGCCAGCGGTGAAGAGTGCATCGTTGCCGGCCACCACGTTTTGAGGATTGTTGGCGACCTGGTCGAGGAGCTTCATCGCTTCCTCAACCTTGAGTTGGGCGTCGTGATCGCGCTTTTGGTCCTTCAACTGGACTGCCTCAGCGCTCAGTGCCCGGGCTTGAAGATAGGTCGCGTCATTGCGGAGCGAAGCCGAAGCAGAAATGGAAAAAAAAGCGGTGAGGGTCTTTTCCGCATCCGCGTATTTCTCGTCATAGAATTCGGAGCAGGCCTTGCCGAAAAACGCTTCGCCGCGTGCAGAGCTTTGGGGATATTTTTTTAGGAAGATCTCATAGTCTTGGATGCTTTGCTCGAGCGTCTTTGATTGTCCCTGCAGCTCTGTTTGCGAGCGTGCGAGATTCATCTCAGCTGTTCCGAGGCCGAGCGCGGCCTGTTCCCGAAGGGAGGCGTCCTTATTGGAGTCAGCGGCCAACTCTTTAAACTGGGCCACCGCCTTTTCGGAATTGCCGGAGTAAAGATAGGCCAGTGCGAGGTTGTATTTCACCGCACCCAGAGCTTCAAACGTGGGATATTGAGAAATAATTTGCTGGTAAAGCTCCGCTGCACCCTTCGCGTCGCCGGCCTGCAGCCGCTCCTCGGCGGACGTAAAGAGATTTTGGGCAAAGGATTGGGCATGTGCGGTCGCGAGGCACAACATCAGGAACGCCGAGAGACAGCACGACTGGATAAACCGACGCATCTCGCTCCTTGCTACCAAAAAGGTGAAAATGACGCAAGCATCAGGAAATCAATGTGTTACACTGCGAATATTTAATTTTCTCCCTCGTTCCATGTTTGGATCGTAAAAAGAATAAAAGGGATAAGCTCCTTGTTCCGGACTAGGACGAACCTTCCATCGTTTGTACATCCACATCCAAAATTCCGGACGGCGAAGAATCAGCGATTCGCAGTGAGCCAGCCATTGGCAGGTGATCGCATCTACTTCTTGTTCGGAGTCGTTTTGAAGATGATAGGAAATTTCCGGACCGATTTCGATCCGGTATCTACCGTCCGGTTGAGGCCAAGCGACTGAGCATACGATGGATGCTCCCGTGCGAAGCGCCAGGAGACCCACAGCCCGTGTCGTCAGGACGGGCAGTCCGAAGAAGGAATAAAAAGCGCCTCCCTCATCGACGGATGAGTTCAGATCCACAAGGAGGCCGATGATTTCGTTGCGTTTCAGGATTTTATAGAGCTGGCGTGCGGCATGTTTGCGATGGATCAGCCTGTGACCCGCTTGTTCCCTTGTTTGGCGAAAAAGGGCTTCGACCTGGGGATTTTTAATGGGTTGTGCCACCGCCGTAACCGGGTAGCCTGCCATCCCCCACGCCAGGCTGAGCCACTCCCAATTTCCGTAGTGGAACGTGAGCGCGATGAGGCCTTTGTTGCGCGCCATGAGATTGGAGAGCCGTTCCAGCGAGCCGGGACTAAATTCAAAGTGGCGGTCGACTCCGTCTTTCACGAGACGGCGGCTGGCAAGCGATTCCAGTGCTGTGCGCGCGAACGATTGAAAGGAGGCCCGGGCTATTCGTGTGCGTACCCGTTCGGAATATTTTTTTCCGAGAACGAGCTTCAAATTGGCAAGAGCCACGTGACGCTCCCGGCGAGCGAGGCAAAAAGCGAGGGCGCCAGCGCCACGTGCGAGCATGAGAAGAACACGATAGGGAATCCTTGGAAAAAGAACGAACCCGATGCGGCAAAGAACGGTTTCAATCAACTGTCGCACACGTTTCCAGAGGGAGACTTTCACGATGCCAGTCTGCGCCTTGGACGGAATGGTCAGCGCGGAGGCTGGATTTCCTGCGTCTGGTTGGATTCGCGTTTGGCCGTGGAAATGGCGTTCGATTCGTCCACCGTAATGGCATTCAAGTCAACGGCTTCAGCTGCAACAGCCGCGGGTTTGGAATCCACCACCACGGGCGCGGCTTTGGGCGGAGGCTCTTCCCTAATCTTGGTTGCGGCATGGGCGACCATGTCGGTCGTTTTGATCTGGTTGGAGGCTTGTCGGGGGCGATCCTGCACATCATCAAAAAGCAAAAACGAGGCCAGAAAAAATCCAAATACGGTTCCTAAGATCAACCCGAAACCAAGCGTAAACCAAAATCTCATAGAGATACTTCACCCTACAATGAATTTCGGGATTGTCGAGAAGGAATGGGCTCGCTTCTTCGCTCTTCAAACGATTGCGAGCTTATCATTCCGCCATTTTGAAATTCAATTTTCGCAACAGTGCATGGTCTTCGGTCCGACGATGGTTGAATCGAGAGGTCTCTCGGGAAGCGTTTAGTTCTTTTTTTCGAAGCCCGCTTATGTAAAAAATGTAATCGATTTTTGTAAATTATATTTGTAAATATAAATATTTTTAGATAGAATGTCTTTACCGAAATGAGTTCGTCTATGATGGGCCTAAAAAAACGGTCCTTTACGTTAATTGAGCTTCTCGTCGTTCTGGCGGTCATTTCTCTTTTAATGGCGCTCTTGCTTCCCGCACTGGGCCGGGCCAAAGAAATCGGACGGCGAACTTTGTGCATGAGCAATCTGAAGCAATGTGGACTTGCGCTCACCATGTATGCGAATGAATACGGACGATATCCGCATCAGCGCAATCCTACTTCGGGCTTTTATTATGACGACACCCAAACCGTCCACGCGCCTCCACAGGCTCAACTTGCGGGCGAGTGGGGGGCGGTCGTCGAATATGCCGTCGGTTCCCCGTTCACGTTCACGGATGCGACGGGATCGGACCCTACAGGCAAACTGAAAATTTTCGAATGTCCCGACCGACCCCTTCCGGTACAAGATTTTAGCAGTCCCAATGATGGGAGTGGATTTGTGTTCGTCATGAGTTATTTTTATGTAGCGGGCACGGTAACGAACTGGTGGGGTGCCGATCAGGGGTATGGGACATCAGCCAACCGCGGCCCGCCCACCTATTCTCCTCGCAGCCCGGATGATCCTCCGGATTGGGCGGTCATGGTGGACCAGATTTGGGGTAATGCCGGTCAATATGATCCTGCGCATCCTGAAGCATTTTATGGTTCTGGCAGGTACAAACCCGCTGGTCTCAATGAATTGTACAATGACGGGCATGTTGCTTGGGTGAATTGGAATAATGGACAAAACACACTCCCCATCGCGAACTGGTTTTCCGAGGCTTACTGGGGCAGACGGGTCGACCAGCCTTAATCATCGCGGAAGAAGAAGATGATCCTTACGAGATCCATTGTTTATTCCTGATAAAAAAAGCCACTGGGATTTCCATTGGTGAAAGCCCCACGGCTTTGAGTTCTTGTTATTGCCCACGACTCCATCTCATCAATCACTCTTGAACCTAATCAACGGCGACGAAGGGGTATCCTGAATAAAGGAAACTGTCCGTCTGGCCGGGACAGGTTTGTGAGGGGTAAATGGCGCTTATGGTCATGTCCTCTGCAAGCGCATCGACCGCCTAGTCTAGATTCGGTAGGAGTCCAGATGGTGCGAGTCTTTAATCAGCGCATAGAACCGGATGCTTCTCACGCGCGGTTGGCCGCCGGACGGTTCTCGTTCTTGCTGGTGCGCAGGGCGTAGGCAGGTCTTCTTCCATCCTTGAATTCCTTTTGATGGTGGGTGTCGTTTATTTCCTCCATCAAACCTCCCGCTCCTCCGCGCTGCGCTGCGTCCGTTCTAATCGATCCACTTTCGTGTCCTTGTTTTCCATCCTCACACTCTACTCGCTATTCACACCTACAGGTAGATGTCGTTGGCAGGACGAAGAGAGTTTAACGGTCACCGTATCCTGCTTCACACGCTGACCCGAGAAAGTGGCGCTGATCACGTTTCATCTTGGCCACTGACGTCCCCCCTGAAATCGTCCAGTTTTATGGGAGGACGTCACCGTGGCAATTCATCGCTGTACCAAAACTATGGATTTGTTGGAGCTCCTGGGAGAGGGTTGTTGTAGTTGCTTCTTAGAATGTTGATCACAGGTCCATTACCCACATTTTGAATGTTAGCCGCATCATCGGAGCCATCACCTGTAAAATCACCTCCCAACCAAAGTGATCCTGGTGCATAGGAAAAGAAGTTATTGATCCAGCGTTCGATGACAAACGTGTTTGATTGGGGCACGGATCTGTAAAAATCCGCAGAAGATCCAAAGAAATGCATCAAATGCATGACTTTATGATACTTTCCATCGGAGGTTTGATTCAGTTGTCCGTTGAAATCCCTTGCGACCCACGCATCTGCAGGATTCCAGTTCGTGGTTCGGAATGACCATGATTTAAATCCTAATCCAGCCAAAGATGATTGGTTCCTATTAGAGAGAGAAACATCGATGCTGGCCGTGTTGTTGGCATCTTGGAAAACACGCGCAATATCGCAACACCCATCCCCGTTGATGTCTGCTGCGATCCAGATTTGTGCAGCAGTAAACGGCTCTCCTGTACCTATGTCCCAGTTGATTGGAGGATTGAATCGTCCTGAACCATCTGGGTTCTTGCCGGAGAGCATCACCTGCACATGGGCAATTCCATTAGCGTCGCCATAGATACGCGCAATGTCATCTTTTCCATCGTTGTTGAAATCACCCACCACAAAATATTGCGGTCCGGTAAATTGAAAGGTTTGTGATCCGGTTAATTGAAAGGAAGGATTATAGTAAGGAGGACCTCCAGCCCATCGATTAGCGTTCGCAAAATAGCTTCCTTGAGAAAGGCTGACGTCCATTCCGGCTTCACTTCCATTCCAATCGAAAACGCGTACGACATCGCATTTCCCATCTCCATCAAAGTCGCCCGCGAGAAAGACCTGAGCCCCTCCAAACCCTTGGTTTGAGCCCCATCGATTGATACTGATCATCTGATCTTTTGTGTAGCCGCTGGGTTGGGTAAAGCCTCCGGGTTGAGTGATATAGCCGTCAAAACCGGCCATGCCGTTTTGGCCAACAATGGCTCCATCGAAGACGCGCATGATGTCGCATAGGCCATCACCATTGAAATCGCCTCGCAGCCAAAAATCCGAAGATCCCATGCCGCCGTATCGATAGGCCCATTCCTCAACGTCGAAACCTGTTTCCAGTGCGATATATTGAAGGTTGACAGATCCACCCGTGACTCGCACCTCGAGTGTGAAATTGCGCGGGTTGAACGTGGCGCTTGCGTTGGATGCATAGACGTGCGCGTTCGCTCCCGAGATAAGATTCAGGTTTTGGTCCGCATTCGGTAATTCACGAATGTCGAACGTAAACGTGCCGGTGCTTGTCGAGTTCACAACGGCGGGATAGTAGTAACCGTCATCCCCATGGAGTGCCACGCTATAACTGGTTCCCGGCTGTATGGCATCCACTTTAAATTTCAGATAAGGCGCAGTGGCGGCGGGCTGGTTGTAATTGGCGGAGTCCGCGATGCCTGCTCCAGGACCCCAGAGCACATTCAAGCTCTCGTCGGATCCGGAGTTGCTCGTCAGCAAGTTGTTCACCCCCCACTGGGTGACCTGCATCGAACCCGCGGGAATCCCTACGGAACTCCATGTGAACTGGTTCGGATAGAACGTGGCGCTTACGGTCAAGTCCGATGTCACATTCGAAGTCGTGAGCGTCGTCTGCGATCCGTAGGAAGTGCCGTTCACGACGACGTTGCGCACGTTATAGCCCGAGTTCGGGATGATCCCGAGCGTCAGGTTTGAGCCATATGCGATCGTGGTACTACCGGTGACGATGGTTCCATTCACGCTGACATAGCCGTTTCCATCCGTCGAAATAGTGATGATCGGACGCTTGCCGAACGTCGCTGCAAGCGTTTGGTTGTTATTGACGTTGGAGAAAGTGACACTGTTCGGAACAGGTGTGATGGACACGCCATTGGTCGTCACGCTGGCGATGTCATACCCGCTTGTGGGCGTGATCGAGAAGGTCTGGGTTGCGCCAGGATTCAGCGTCAGACTGCCGGGCGAGATGCTGCCATTTGAACCCGCTGTGACGGTAATGATCGGGTTTCGAAGAGCGTTGCGCGTTTTGCCTGCTTTGTCCCATGTGGCGCGTCCGCCATAGAGGGTGAATGCCATGGCATTCACGCTGGAGCCTTCGAGACCGAGCTGACTTGCCGGAACGGCAAGGACCACCCATTGACCAGCAAGAGGTAAAGGACCGACGTACTTGCGACTGGTCGAGCCGTCGACACCGAGATTGATATTGTTGGCACCCCAATAAGCGCGCGACCAGTCGGCGGACTGGCCATCCCACCATTGCAGCATCAACTCGGAAGGAGGGTTCGCGGGATCCATGTACACGTACGCAAAGAGCGTATCGCCGATGTTGATGGGCATATGCTGTGTGGCGGACGTAAACGAGTGATCATGCTGTCCTGCAGCAAGATTCGATTGATGAGCAAATGCACCGACATAGGGGGCAGGGCTTGCGGATATCCATGTCCACGCATCTCCACCCGTCGAGGCTGGTGTCGCCCCTTGTGGAAGGATGTCATCGACCCAAACGAACTCACCCGCGGTATAGACCGAATCGTGCTGGAACGAACTGATTGCGACGTTCGTGACCTGGATGAGGCTGTGGGTGGCCTCGATCAGGACAGGACCCGTGTTCGACGCAACCTGGGCTGTATTGCTGTCGGTTTTATCGAAATAAAGGGTTCCATCGATGTAGATTTTGATATTCGAGCCGTTGCAGACCGTCTGGAACGTGTGCCAAAGATGCGGATCCAGGCCGGTGTTGATATCAGGAGAATAACGATACCCATTGATATCGACTTCGAGATAGCCACTGGTGTGGAGGAGGAAATAAATACCTCCGCTGCCTTTGGGGTAGATATAGGCGACGTTATAATCCCCGCCGTCTTGGATGGTCTGGACTTTCATGCTCACCACACGATCGGCACCAAATGAATTTTGCGTCTGGATTTTTGTGTCGATTCCGTAAATGCCGGCAGAGTTAGTGAGGACATTATTCGGCGCACCGGAAGCCCATGTGCCGAAGCCGGAGTTCAGCGAAACGTCCACCCATTGGACGGTGTAGCTTCCTGAGAAATTATCGCTCAGATCGCGATGGGCAAAGCTTGCTTGAATGGCTTGAGACGCTGTGACATTCGGAAACGTAAAACTTGTCAGCGGACCAAGGGGGACTCCATTCGTGGTGACGCTTCCGATGTCGTACCCGGGAGCGGCGGTCAATGAAAACGACTGATTTGCACCCATCACGACAGGCACGTCGCCCGAAGGAGAAATCGAACCACCACTGGTCGACGAAGCTGTGATCGTGGACTGCGCAAATGCGGCGCTCCATGTAATTAGCCACAATGAAATGAGGGTGAAAAGTTGTCGGTTCAAGTATGTTTTCATTTTGCGAAGGTGCATCGAAGTTCTCGGGTTCCGCTGAACCCCCCGTAACGTCCAAACATGATGTTGAAATATCAAAGGTTTAATTGTAAAATGATGTAATCGAATTCTGAAAATATTATCATTGCTTTGCTGCCTTGGATTTAGCCAAAACGGAAAAAAATGTCGCTTGTTCGGACTTTATCTGAGACTGAGGAACAGTCATGTTGACGGCTTCCCTCATTCACTGGAGAATAGGTGAGCATCATTGGATGGCACCTCCCTTCCCAATTGGTCTAGATGGGATTTAAGGAATTTGTCTAAACGAGTCCTTCTCAAATGCTCCAGAAAATGGGTGAAGCTCAAAATTATGATAGTGAAGACTTCGAAGCTGCCCCGAGAGATGGAAGTGGCTTGGCAGTCCGGACACGCCACGGATTTTAAGTGACACCAATGAAAGACTTTTTCCTGAAAAATGAGCCGAAATTAATTTGATCTCTTGGCTTCGGTATAAAGAGGCAACTCGACATGTCAAAGGAACAGATTTTGCAGCGTTACGAATTGGGCGAAATGATTGGTGAAGATCTTGTAAGCCAGGAGTTCAAGGGTCGTGATCGTCAGGAAGACCGGATGGTTATGGTGAAGCTGCTCAAGGCCGATGTATGCCAGCATTCTTCTGAGGGACTTTATCGTTATCGCAAGCTCATGCGGGAACTTGTGGGGATTCGGCATCCGGAACTTTGTACGATTTACGATTATGTCGAATGCAACGGCCGTGACTATGTGGTGACCCAGTGGGAGAAGTGCGAACTTCTCTCAAATATGCAAGCTGGCACCTGGAGCGTTGAGCGTTCGCTGTGCACGGTACAAGCGCTATCTCGCGGACTGGACATGGCCCACCAGCATGGAATTCTCCATGGCCTACTCAATCCCGAGAGCGTCCTCATCAGGTTCAATGATAAAACCCCCATTGTGAAGGTGACTAATTTCGGACTCGGACTGCTTCTCGATCTGACTCACATTCACACGAAAAAAGATATACGACGCATTTTTGGATATTTGGCGCCCGAGCAATCCGGCATTCTTAGAAAACCGATTGATGCCCGTTCGGATATTTATTCCTTGGGAATTCTTTTTTATGAACTTTTGGTGGGTGCTCCCCCATATGAATCAGAAGATATCAACGAGCTTATTTCAGAGCACATTGCACATGAGCCTGCACGGCTGCACGACCGAAATACGGCAGTTACCGAAATTCTCGAAAGAATCGTTTTCAAGCTAATCGCCAAAGATCCCGAAGATCGCTACCAAACTCTTGCAGGGTTGAGTGCAGATCTGGACGAATATCAGCGGATGCAGAAAGAGGGAGTCCCTCAAATCGAGTTTGAAGTAGGCAGAAATGATCGGGCACTCAAACTGAGCTTTGCGACGCGGCTTATTGGACGCGAGGCGGAACTCGATCGTCTAAGGTCGCGCCTTTGGGAGCTCAAAAAGAATAAGGGGAGCATTTGTTTTATTTCCGGCGAGCCTGGCTCAGGTAAAACGCGCATGCTTAATGAACTTCGTGCTGACGTGCATCGGCTTGGTGGGCTCTTTATCAGTGGTAAATGCTATCAGTACGAGTCCGGTAGTCCTTTCAAAGCACTCTCCACCGCGCTTGAAAGTTATGTGGAGAAGGTTCGACGTCTCAATCCCGCGGATCGGGAAAAGTGTATCGATCATTTGAAGCAAACAGTAGGAGATCTGGGCAATGAAATCGTCAAGCTCACTCCGCGAATTAAAGTGTTGCTTGGCGAACCTGCGGAACTCGCGGAACTTGAGTCGGAGAAACAACAGGTGCGCTTTCTTGTCACGGCCGCCAATTTTCTTTCAGAACTTGGGAGAGACAGCCAACCCGTCGTGATGTTGCTCGAAGACTTGCAATGGTCGGATGAAGGAACGATCGAACTTCTCCAACGGGTCGCCACGAAGCTCAAAGAACGAGCCATGTGTGTCATCATCACTTATCGTAGCAACGAAATAAATGGCGATCATCCGCTCAGTCGTTTCCTGGAAACATTGAAAAAGTCGGAATTGAGATTTGAGGACATTCGCATCCCTCCCTTTGATCTCAAGCAGACGGAAGAAATGATCAGCCGTGTCTTGCTGGAGCCGGTTGATAGAATTGCGCCAATGGCTGAAGTCCTTTATTCACGGACGCGTGGCAATCCCTTTTTCGTCCTCGAATTGCTGCGAACGCTTGTCGAGCAGAAGATCATTCAATCTGACTCGGGTCGATACCGTTACGACCTAGAGCTTTTGAAAGGCTTCACGCTTCCAGAGAATATCGTTGAGGCGGTTCTCAACCGGATAAAAGATTTACCACAAGGCGAAGTTGAAATTCTCTCCTACGCCGCTGTTATTGGATGCCAGGTCGATGTACAACTTCTCAGCAACCTGACAGGGCGTAGCCTGGAGGATCTCCTAGGCGTTGTGGAGTCGGGAATTCGCTGTCAAATATTAATGCGGGACTTGGGCTCGCATGAGACCATCCAGTTTGTCCATGATCGAATCCGCGAAGCCTTTTATCGACGTGTGAACGATAGCGAAGCGGTGGGGCTTCATCATCAAATCGCGCAAGCGTTGGAACGCATGCATCCTGAGGCGGTCGGTTCCGTTATCTACGACCTTGCGCATCATTACACGAAGGCTGGTGTCCAGAATAAAGCGCTGGTTTATTCGCTCAAGGCCGCCAAACGATCTGCCGATGCGCTGGCAAACGCGCTGGCCATAAATCTTTATGAAAATGCGCGCAAGATTTTGGAAGCGCAAGGTCTTACAGATGGAGCGGAATACATCGACATACTGGAACAACTTGGCGAGTTATATCGACTTTCAGGAAAGTTCGACCCCGCCATCAAAGCGTTGCGCCGATGTGAGGAATTGGTTTCAAAGAAGGATTCGCTTCATCTTGCGAAAGTCCTCGCCAAGCTGGCTGATTCCTATTTTGAAAAGGGTGAGCCGGCGATGTCCACTTTGCTCATCGAAAATGCCCTGCGGGCCTTGGGACTGTCGCTGCCCCATGGGAAAATGGGTCTAGCTTGGCGCACGTTCATCGAGCTTATCAAGCAGCTCTATCACATCGTCCGCCCATCGTGGCTGGCGAGAGGCTTTCCCAAGGCAACACTGAGCGAGGAGACGCAGTTCCGCATGATGTCACGACTGATCTATATTTATTACTTTTGCGACATGCGGAAGCTGTTCTTTTATTATCTATATAATCTGAATTTGCTCGAAAACCGAACGCCGTCACTTGCGCTTGCACGGCATTACATTCTGAGCGGACCCGTCTGGAACGGAGTTCCGTGGTTTTGGAAAGCACTCCGAGATCTTGAGATGGGCTTGCACCTAGCGCGTCAGTTTAACGATCCGATTCAAGAGGGACGCGCCTATACGTTTTTGAGTTTTACTGCGCGCGTGATGAATCGCCCGAAACAGGGGCTGGAATATACCAAAAAAGCCATTCAGAAGCTGAAAGGCGCTGGCGAGTTTTATGACTTAGGCGTGGCGTATGTCTTTCGCAACCAGTGCAATTGGATGTTCACACCCTTGAACAAATGCATTGAAGAAAACAGGGAGTTCATCGCTGTCGCTGAAGACGCGCATATTCTGCAACCGCTTGGGTGGGCTTATTACGATATGGGATTTTTCGTTGGTCCCAAAGGTGAGGTGAGTGACAAGGATATCGAGATGATCCGGGAGGGGCATCGGATTGGCATTCAACTTAACGACATGCCGGACGTTTTATTTGCATTGGCTTCGCTCGCCTTTGCGTATCTTCGTCGGGGAAATCATGCTCAAGCGCTCTCGATGGTTCGTGAGATCGAGGAATTGCTGCCCAAATATCAGCTCATGTCGTGCTGGATTTTTGAACTGTTTCCGATTTGTGCACAGGTTTATCTTGAAACAATCACGCACGATTCGAGCCTGCAGAAGGAGACAGCGACCTTCTATCTCAAGCAAGCGCAATGGTTTTGCAAGCAAGGCTTTCGTCGTGCGCGTCGATACAAGTACATCGTGGGATGGATGCACCAGGTCCAAGGTACGTGTCTCTGGTTGAAAGGGCGGCACATAGCCGCTCTTCGCATTTGGGAAGAAGGAGTTCTTTATTTGCGTGAACACGAGAATCCCTATCGACTCGGTTCTCTTCTTTTGGAAATGGCGAAGCGGCGCTTGCAAAAAGATCCGCACGATCCCAAAGCACAGGAATGTCTTGTCGAAGCAAAGGACCTCTTTGCCCGCACCGATGCGATGAAGGATCTTAAAGAGACGATTGAACTCCTGAAAAAAACCGGATCGTGGAAAATGGATATCGATTCCCGCGAAACGCTTACATTGCGGCGGCATCTTAATTCGCTTTTAGCGGTGACGCAGGCGATTGGGTCCGTCTTCGATCAGGAGGATTTACTGAAACGGATTGTGGTTTACGCGATGAAAGTAACAGGTTCCGAACGTGGATTCATTCTTCTGAATTCTGAAAAAGACGATAAACTGGAACTTAAAGTGGGGCGAGGTTTGGACGAGAAATTGCGCAAGCAAGCGTTTAGTTTTGAAGGCTGTGGGATTAGCCTGTCGTTGATTGAAACCGTGCGAAGTCGCCAAGAAGCCATGATTGCCGGGGCGAAGGACGGCGGAAAGATTGGTTCGGAACTGAGCCTTTACGGGGTGAAACAGGCCATGGGGGTTTTGCTGCGAACGAAAGAGAAGGTATTGGGCATTCTTTATCTGGATAATCACCTTGCCGAAGGCATGTTTGGCGAGGAAGAGCTGGAGTTGATGAAATCATTCGGAACCCAGGCAACCGTTGCCATTGAGAATGCGCATCTGGTGCAAGGGCTGGTTGAACAAGACCGGCTCAAGCAGGAAATGAAGCTCGGACAAGAAATTCAGCGGGGCTTTCAACCCAAACAAGCGCCACAAACGAAAGGGTTGCAAGTTGCAGCTTATATGCAGCCTGCTCGAGAAATTGGCGGCGATTATTACGATTATCTTTTACGACCATCGGAGACAGGGGAGAGTCGGCTGGGCGTGGTGATTGGCGATGTGACTGGAAAGGGCGTGGGTGCCGGGCTCAACATGGCGATGGTCAAGACAACCTTAATGACACTTTCTCAAGAACCGATCGGTCTCAAGGAAATCCTCGTCAAAGCAAACCGGATCCTGCATGGACAAATGAGCTTCGGTACCTTTATCAGCCTGCTTTATCTCCAATGGGATCCCACAAACCGGTCTCTTATTTATTGTGGCGCTGGCCAGGGAGAATTTCTCGTTTATCGTGCCCAGACGCAGCAAATCGAAATCGTGAAGTGTGGTGGGACAGCTTTGGGCCTTTTGCCTGTTATGGATGAACGAACCCAGGAGAAAACTCTTCCTGTGGAGCCTGGGGATAAGATTATTCTATTCACTGATGGCGTGACAGAAGCTCCAAACGAGCATGACGAGCAGTTTGGATTGGAGCGGTTGAGACTATCCGTAGCCCAGCACGGAAAAAAACCCCTGAACCGGGTGGTGGAGGGCATTCGCGATGACATCTACGCTTTCATGGGCAACACCGAACAATATGATGATATCACACTTATTGTGATTAACGTAGTCACCACAAATTTATGAAATGTATGAAAATGAGTGTGTGTTAAGTAGGTAATTCCCGAAATTAACAATGATGATTATTTGCCAGCCCATTTCTGATCAGACTTATACACCTTTCGTGCCTGACGCGGACGGACACATGTTTTTGATAAATCTTGGACACACTTGCAAACATCATTCTTTTGAACTTGTTGATGCTCTGTTTTGCCTTATGAAGAGCCGAAGAGCTCAGAGTCCACAGGTGGTGGGTTGGCTGGGACTCGAACCCAGGACCAATGCCTTAAAAGGGCACTGCTCTACCAGCTGAGCTACCAACCCAAGTTGCTGTAAATGAAGTGCTTACAGCATTAAAATCCGCTGAGACGGCCGACTTGCAACCTTAACTTGTCACCCTTCTGTGAAATAAAGTTTTCGCGCATGAAAAGGCAGTGCAAAACACTTCTCGGACGCCTGTTCAACTCGTGTTTTGCAAAGTCGCAGAAAATCTTTATCGGCTTGAATCATCAGCCGACTACTATGCCTTACTGAAATATGGTGGCAAGCAGTTTCGTCGCTCGTTGGAAACAAAAACCGGAAAAACTCGCGGAGTACCGGCTGCTCAAAGAGTTGCGTGCCAGAGTGGGCTATTTGCAAATCTCTTCGGATGCAAGTTGCCAGATTGTGGTCGGAGGCAACAACGGCCCCTGTAAAAAAGATGCCGATCTAATGGCAGGAGTAGTGAATAATATTAATATTGACTTCATTGGAATGGGTAATGTTTCTAGCTATTTATAAAGGTTCAGCGGCAACGACACCTCATTCATCTGTCTGGCTCATTGGCATTTATCATGCTCCATTCAATGGAAATCATTTGAGAAGCTTGCGGGCCAAAGCCGTGGCGATCTTTTTGGCTCCGGCCTGTTCGCTAATGCGCATGAAGACATCTCGGACTTCGGGACGGGTACGAATGCCGCCCAAGCGGCTTGCTGGAGAACTTGTCGAAAAAGGGAAAGTCTTTGTTAGGAGATTTGCTTCATGCGGTCTCCAGAGTCAAAATAGTCCCGTATCTAATTGCGGTACTTCGTCGAAATGTTTGTTCGCATCGTTTTTTCCTCGTTACAAGGGGTTAAAACCTTCTTTGAACAACATCATAGCATTCACGATGGTTGAACTGCTTGTAGTCATTGCGATTATTTTGGTCCTTATTTCGCTTCTGCTGCCCGCTTTGGCTAAAAGCAGGGAATTTGCAAGGCGGGCGAAGTGTTCTAGCAACGTGCGTCAAATATGTCTTGGTATGTATGTTTACGCGAATGACAACAAGGGAAAATTTTTAGCAAATTACAACTACATGGATTATTCCGGAGGCCAATGGAGTTGCGAGCTGGGAAATCCAAACTGGCCTCATCCTTTCGAGGTGCTCAGCAATTACCTCGCGTCCACATCGATATTGTATTGTCCATCCTGGCTAAATCAGACACTTTATAGTCAGTATGTCGGCGATTCCACTCCCATGCCCAATCAGGTGCAGCCTTGGGGAAAACTGATTCAATCCGTTTCACATTACGGATTTCAGATGTGTCTGAACACAAGTATGCCGGTGGATACCATCTTGGTTACGGAATGTGCCTACCCTTCCTATCAATGCGGCTTTTATCCGATTTCGGTCAATTTTGGTGATCCATACTATTTTATCTCAGGAACCGGAAATATTACTATTGGCCCTGTCTACGGACCGAATGTCGGAACCCGGATTACGAACGGTCCTCATGACAGAGAAGGAAGCAATATAGGATATGTGGATGGACACGTCGAATGGAGAAGCGGTCCCTTGATAGGCCCTTACAACGATGATATTGATTTTACTACCGTCACGATTTTTGATCAAACCGGCACCCCTTATCCAGCCGCACGTCGTCGGTTGAATTTTTGGCCGTAATTAGATCGTTTAATTTCAGGTTGAAATCGTTCATCTAGTAAGTAATACGGGATTCAGAGCGCACACCTCGCAATAAAGAATCAGGGCAAGAGCTCTTGGCATAGCATAAGGGTACGCAATCAAAGACACGCCAAGTTGATCACGTCTTACTCAGAAAAAATGCGACGAAAATTCGTCACATTATTTACGTCCATGGGTGCTTAAGGCCCGATGTTATATTTACTTTTCGAGTAATTTTCGATGGAGATGCGATCTTGATCAGGGAGAGCGAGATTATAGATAAAGATCTCTGAAATATCCCCGTTGAAGAAGTTGTGGCCTTCGGCCTGGCCGATGCGCAGGTCGGAGTTGATGATGGGAATGGAGGGATTGCCGGCTCCTGCAATGGGCTGGCCATTGAGGTAATGCATGGAAGAGGAATCGTTTTTAATGAACTCCAAGAGCATGAATTGGCCTTGCTTAGGTACCAATGGGGAGAAGCAATGGAAGGTGGCGGGTTGAACATGAAAATCCATGGAATTCGGAATAAACCAATAGATCCATTTGGGCACGGGTCCGCCTCCCTCGTCTTTGGACAGGAGGGCTTGCACGGAGTTGACATCGTGGAAGGCGGCGACCACAAAGAAGGAGAAGTTGGTCAAAGCCATGCCCGGCTTGTCGCCTGCGCTTAAAAAGCTCTTTTGGCCGTCAAACCGCACGACAGGCTTGCCATTGGCAACACTGTCGACCCACAAAGGAGAGGCGCTCGCATCCGATTGGGCTGCATTAAATCCATTTCCTGATTGGTCAGCCCAACTATGGACCATGTTCGAAGCGTCTTTGGTTATCCCATCATCGGACTTCAACCAAAGAGTCATGCCTGATTGCGGCAAATCAAAAACTCCCACATTTTCTGAAAAGGTTGCTTTGGTGGAATAATTGGCGACACTGACCGGGCTCGCTGTAATCTGATCGGTGTTTTGAATCACCGCAGGCGACATGAAAAAGAGCTGGGCGACTCCATTGGAACTGGTTTGCACGTTCAAGGAAGTTGTCAAAGAGCTTCCATTGGTTGAGACTGCCAATTGACCACTGCCCTGGGTCACGGTGAATGTGAGGGGAGCATTTGCCAGGAGGGTGCCATTGGTGGAGCTCACCTGAACAGCAAGCGCAAGAGGCAGGAAGGTGCCATTGGCGGAACTGACCTGGCCGTCTCCGCTCACAATCTTCAGGATGGGAGCCACTCCGTTGTAATAGTCATGGATCACCACAGTGAGAGGAAGAGCCTCTCCCGAAAGGTTTCCGACCAGGTCAAAGGCGGCCACCGTATACGTAAAGGGCATATTGGTGACGAGGCTATTGTCTGAATAGGACGTTTTGGAGGTCGACGCGATCTCAGCGCCGTTGCGATAAATTTTATATCCCACGACACCTGAATCATCGCTCGAAGCCGTCCAGGACAAATCCACTTGGGACGCTGAGACGATGGTCGACGACAAATTGGAAGGTGTCGAGGGAGGAGTGATGTCAGGAGGCAAAGGAGCGGCGGTGGCTCCGCCTGAACTGCCGCCCAAGCTGTACTTGGATTGCAAGTAACTCTCGAGGGTTCCTTGGTCTGTCGAAGACACGGCGTGATCGTAGATCAGCACCTCCGCCATATCTCCGTTGAAGAAGTTGTGGTTTTCAGCCTGGCCGATGCGCAGGTCGGAGTTGATGATGGGAATGGAGGGGCTGCCGGCTCCTGCAAGGGGCTGGCCATTGAGGTAATGCATGCAAGAGGAGTCATTTTTGATGAATTCCAAGAGCATGAATTGGCCTTGCTGAGGGACCAAGGGGGAGAAGCAATGGAAGGAGCTGGGTTGAACATGAAAATCCATGGAATTTGGAATAAACCAATAGATCCATTTGGGCACGGGTCCGCCTCCCTCGTCTTTGGACAGGAGGGCTTGCACGGAGTTGACATCGTGGAAGGCGGCGACCAC
>Ga0207037_10034_pt1 | contig 44950 bp, 26 predicted proteins | sample Alteio_BWMinCont_75_FD_153268 | JGI IMG/M metagenome (GOLD analysis project Ga0207037, IMG submission 153268) | Enriched cells from forest soil in Barre Woods Harvard Forest LTER site, Petersham, Massachusetts, United States -... | ecosystem: Environmental > Terrestrial > Soil > Temperate forest >... | reverse complement strand
GCACGGCTGCAACAGAAGCCGGGAAAGGATGGTGAGAGACTTGTTCGAAGCGAAGGGAGAGGATGTCCTATTCATAGTTTGGCCAAATTGCATAAGTGTCATTTGGGCGGATGCGGGATGGGTGGTTTGGCGACAGGTGGCGCGGCAACTGGTGTCTGTTGCAACGCCGGGGATTCCTCCACGGGAGTGTTGTCGCGGTGCTTCAATTCGATCGGGCCGGATTGCCTTCGTCTGGCCTGGTTTTCCAGAACGATTTCGTCGGCAATCTTCTGGTCGCTATCGGTGGCAACCGCGGAAAGGTGCTTCCCTTGGGCGGAACGTCGCGTCGCAAGGCCAACGCGGTCGTTGACATGTTCGGATTTTCGCGCTCTTGCGTAGAAGAACTGCGCGGTCTCGAGGCCTTTTGCCAGATCATGCGTCGAGCAGGGGACGACAGCCGCGCAGAGTGGGCGGCAACTGCGCTCGCGGCTGAGGGTGCGCGGATCGAGAACGCAATGTCGTTCTTGCAGGAAATTTGCGCTGCCTTCCAGGCGGAGGGATATGACATAACCGTGATCAAGTCGCTCGATCACTGGCCCGATCTCGGCAGCGACCTGGATCTATACACGAATGCAGACCAGGCGGATGTGCTCCAACTTATGACGCGGAGTTTCGAAGCACAACTTGCGCCGCGGAGTTGGGGAGATCGGCTGGCGGGCAAGTGGAACTTCGTCATACCTGGGCTACCCGAGGCGGTTGAGATTCACATGGGCCGCCTGGGTCAAACCGGAGAACAAGTTGGAATTGCCACGTCGTTGGCCAGGCGTGCCGGGTTTGCTGCTTTTGGAGATCGCATGTTTCGCGTGCCAAGCGCCGCGGACCGCCTGATGATCTCTACTCTGCAACGGATGTATCGCCATTTCTATTTCCGATTGTGCGACATCGTGGACACGGCCATTCTGTCGGAAACGGGTTCCATCGATTACGAGGATCTGCGCTTTGCGTCCAAGGTTGCAGGGATCTGGAAGGGCGTGGCGAGTTATCTTGCGATCGTGTCGGACTACCTGCAACACTACCGAGGTGAGGGTCTGGATCTCCCGGGATTCGTTAGAGTCTCAGCGCGGTTCGGAGGCGACGAACTTCTTTTCTGCCGAGGTTTTTTGCGTATTCCAATTATGCCGCAATCCGCTAAGCTGTATGGCTCGCAACTGACGACCTTGCTGCTGAATCGGGAGTTAAAGAACAGCGTCCGACTCAGCCTGTTGCCATGCCTGGCCACGGCAGCCGCTGTGGGGCAGAAGATCACGGGAAGCGACAAGGGAATCTGGTAGCCGATGGTCTGCGGCAGTCTAACTAAGTGTCCGAACCAATTATGCGAGCCGTTGGTAACGGTTTAGACGCCACTCACGCTTCTACCCCTGCCAAATGTGGTGACCGCAGGTGCATGGCACGCTTTCCGTAGGCTTTTGTTTCGTCAATTGCTGTTTGCAGATTGGGCATGGTTTAGTCATCGTGTATGTCATGGTCCTAATCCTCGGCTAGTGGACGCCTGCACTCCCCGGCGTCCACACATCAACGCTTTTAAAATGCACACTCAGATTTGTTATCTGCTGTCTGGATTACTGTGGCGCCAGTCCCAGTAGACGGTCTGCTGTCGGCTGTTCAACTCAACAAAGGCATGCGTCTCGTGGCGTTCGGCCTGGTATCGCTGGTACGCGCGGTCTTCATTGCCGTCCCAGGTGTGATAATCCTTATGGTGCTTGTCGTAGTAGCGCTTGTGGTTTTCGCCTTGCCGGTTTTCTTCCTTCCGGTCCTTATCATCTTGTGGGCGGGCAGCCGCCATCATGGCAAGCGGCGCAGCAAACACAGCGGTCAGCAGAAGTGAGCTGAGAAATCGGTATCCACGGTGCATGTCGGTCTCCTTAGCGAGAGATCCACATCAGTAGAACCCCGCTGACATTACTTTCTACTCTTGGCGCTCTGGAGTCTGATCAATACGGCTCAGTTCAATGAGTAGAATCTACGAATCGATGGGTTGTCGGGAAATGATTGCTGGCAGGCGGTACAACGGAGTGAGTTCGGGTTGCTGAACTGGCTAGAAACGACATGCATCGCGTGAGGCTAACACTCAGTGGACGGCCTCTCCCGCGTAGTACCCACTCCGAGTGCGAACGGTCAGCTTGCGACGGCCTGGCGACTGAGCTCTCACCTCGATAGCGCGGTATCCGCCATCCTTATTATGGTTGGTTGGCTTGTAACCGATGGTGTACTGACTGTGAATGTCACGCGCCACAGTCCGAGTGATGTCGTCAACCTCGTCGAGGCGTTTTGGGAAAAAAGCAACCCCACCCGTGACCTCGGCCAGACTCTGAAGGGCTCCAGTGTCCGACTTCTGCAGTTCATCCCCGAGCAGTCCGATCGCATACAGCGTGGGCCCATTCTCCTGCTGCAAGCGGCGCATAGCCTCCTGTAATGTTTCCTGGCTAGCGTTGTCCCGGCCATCCGTGATCACCAGCAGGACCTTTCGCTCCACGCGGGAATTGTTTTTCAAATGGACCGCGGAAGCTACGATGGCGTCATAGAGCGCCGTGCTGCCCTGCGTGGAGATTTTCTGCAGCGCTTGCTGGAGCAAGTCGACATCGGACGTGAAATCCTGATCCAGATAGGAATCCCCACTGAAGTTGACCACAAAAGTTTGATCTTGCGGATTGCCGGCTCGAATCAGGTTGAGCACCGCCTGATTCACTTTGTCCCGGTTTTCGCGCATTGAACCGGAGTTGTCGACTACGATGCCCAGCGCCACCGGAACGTCTTCCCGGTGAAAGGAGGTGGTCGCCTGGGGCACTCCGTTTTCGAAGGCCGTGAACGCTGGTCGATCAAGATTGGTTACCAGACGCCGCTGCTCGTCTACGACGGTCGCGTGCAGGATCACTTCCCGCACTTGCGTCTTGAACACGAACACCTCGCTCTGATTATCTGCGGGCTTCTGGCCGTCCGGCGGCTGCTGCGTCGGCGCTCCATCGCTTTGAGGCGCGGTATCGGTCATTGGGACCGGTTGCGCGACGCCCGTTGCAATTGGCGGAGGCGGACTCGAAGAGGTGGTTTGGCCCCCAACCTCAGCGGTCACAAGAGTAAGGAAGAGAGACACGCCGACAAGCAGCGCGCAGCGACACGGCGAACATCCAGTCGCGGACCCACGAAAATGTTCTTCGTCGCTTTGGTTCGTTTTAAAGTTCATAGGTGCCTAAGGCTGCTGCCGCGACCGCCGGATAAAATCAGCCCTTCTATGGAATCCGGAATCCCCCGATGAATCCAAAGCCGGTGTTGTTGTTATCCACATAGAAAATGTCTTCGGAAATATTGGTTCCCAGCGGTGCACTGTAGGTTACGTCCCCATTCTGGTTGGTTGTGATGTTATTGCCCATGCCGTAGCAATCCGATCCCCGATAGATCGGACACTGCGAGGCAGTGTAGGGCGTATTCGGTTTGGCGCCCGTGAGTTGAATCTTGATGAGCCCTCCGGCGGTCAGACTGACAGAACCGGATTGGAGCGGGTCCTGCGGGGGTGGAGTGCTGATCTGGGTCCACGTTCCCTTTCCGTTGACGGTGCTGTCGAGTTGCAAAGTTGTGTAATAGGTTGATGGAATCCCCTGGGTGAGACTGGTGGAGTATTCCGTTGTTCCATTCACGACCAGGCCGAAGTCTCCGGCCCAGCTGCCTGCGGGAAAAGTGAATGTGCTATTTACGCCTCCGGTCGCGTTCGACGTGACCGAGCCAACTGTGTCACAGTTCGGGTAGAGCTGCGCTGGCGCAGAGCAGAACTGGACGGTATACGTCGTGTTTGGAGTACCCTGTGTCAACTGAATCGTGGTCACGCCTTGGCTGTTGACCGTCACTTGTCCCTGCGGCGTGCCGTTCGATCCTATCCAGGGGAATAGCGACACGTCGTACTGCACGGCTGCTTTTGTGCCGAGCTCAAAGACCGTCCCCCAGTTCTGAGGTCCGCCCCCAACCGTCGTGCCGTAAAGGGTTTCTCCGGCTAAGAGGAGCGTTCCGTAGGGATAGGCTCCATCGCTAATTCCTCCGATGAAGTTGTGTAGCACAGTGAGCCTGTTCGCCGCGTCGAGCTCGAACACCGTGCCCACCTTGGAGGAGCCACCCTCAGTCGCAGTACCAAAAAGATTGCCGCTGCTATCGCGGACTAAGCCGGCAGCTGGGTATGCACCGTCTGAACCGTTGAAGCTATACAGAGTTGTTTTGTTGCCTTGAGGATCAATTTTGAAGATCGCGCCATAGCCGAAAGCGAATCCAAATCGAGCGGTTCCGTACTTATTGCCCAGCGAATCCCCAATCAACCCGTCGTCCGGCATTGCTCCGTCTGACCCGCCGGTAAAAGCGTGGAGAATCGTCTCCGTCCAACCATTCTTACCGGGAGTCAGAACGAAAACAGTTCCGCAAATTGGATTGCACGGCAGGCCATTTCCGCTGTCGGTGGTTCCAACGAGTTTTGCCCCGGAAAAGATAAGGCCGCCATTGGGGGAAAAGCCGTCGGTTCCTCCGGCAAAATTGTAGAGGACCGTTTCGTTCCAGGTACTGCCGGACGGCGTCAACTCGAAAACAGTACCGCAGCCCTGCTGATATTGTTGTCCAGGGCAGCTCGGATTCTTGCCGCCTCCATAGGTAGCTCCGTAGAGGTTGCCCTTGGCATCTCGGAGAAGCTTCCCTGCGGGGTTCGCGCCACCCACGCCGGCAAACGAGTACAACACCGAGAATTCGCCTGCCGCCGTGATTTCAAAAATGACTCCGCATCCGTTGTATTCGACTATGCCGGAGCACGCGGCCGTCCCTCCGAGTTGCGTCAAGCCGTAAAGATTTCCCGCGGCGTCGCGCACTAACCCGGCGGGGCCGCTCCCGTCCGAACCCGAAAAACTTTTTAAGAGAGTTTCCTGGCCATTCGCAGCCACCTTGAAAACCACGCCATCGCCCGCAGCACCGCCAGTCGCAGTAGTTCCATACAGGTTCGTGCCGATTTGAATCAATTGACTGGTGGGACCGCCTCCATCCGCGCCGCCGTTAAATATGTAGAGGACTTTGTAGGTCTGCGCTTCCGCGGATTTCGTGGCGAGCGCCGCCACCACAATCATCGCTACGTAGGTCAACGATCTAACCGCGGCTTGCATAAAACTGAATGAGCAATTCACCAGCCGCTGACAATTGTTTTTCACGCCCCCTCCTGAAGCCACCAAAGTGTCGGGTCATAGATGCTGAAGCCGGCGTTAGAGTTGTGCATTTAAGGCAACTGATTCACATAGCAGGCACCGCTGGTGACTTGTGCGGGAGGGCTCGGTGGAGTCATCCAAGGCGGATTGACGAAATCAAAGAACTCAGTCATGTCGATTTGGGCGGCGTCACGCTTGGTTAGGGCCGGCACGTTAAAGCGAGTCTCAATGAGCTTCAGAATCGCAGTCAGATCGGCCACGCTGTGCGAGACGTAGTTCTTCTTTGTGTACGGCGAGACCACGATCAGAGGCACGCGGTAACCGGTGTAAACGAAGTCGCAAGTCGGCCCGGTCGTCTGCGTGCAAACATCCAATGGAAGCAAATCCACTGGCTTGATGCCATCGGGACTGACGGCCGGCTGCGGTGAGACGTGGTCGTAGAGACCTCCGAATTCATCGAAGGTGAGAATAAAGGCCGAGTCTTTCCACGAAGTGCTCGTCATCAGTCCGTTGATGAGCGAGGAGACATACTTCGCCCCCTGCTGGACATTACTCGGCGCCGAATCGGAATTTGTTGGATGCTCATCGAGGCCGGCGTCTGAGGCCGGCTCAATCAGGGCGACCTGGGGTAAGGTTCCGTTCTGCAAGTCGGTGAAGTACTGAGACATTGGAGCGAGGTTGTGAGGATACTGGGACGGGATCGTCTGGCCCCATTGAAAATCCTGTACGGAGCTCAAGGAAAGAAGGCAGGCAGAATCATAGGGAGGGCCAGAACAAGGACTGCCCTGAGGGTCCACATAGATCTTCCAACTGACTCCCGCCGTTTGGAGTTCCTGAAAGATGGTCGTTGCCATCATAAGCTCTGTGTCCGCGCTGTCCGTACCGATCGGATAGGCGTATCCGCGGGATGTACCTGCGATCAAATCCGCGCGGTTTGGTGGAGTGCGCGTCATTACCGGGTGAAACCACCGGTCCGAGGTGGCGAACGTCGAAGCCATAAAATAGTAGTAGTTAAGGTCGTTGCCATCGTAGTACCCCATCGCGCGGATGCCATCGGTGTCGTTGAACGGCGGCACCAGGGCTCTGGCGTCGTGCCCGGCAGTCCACACGAATCCGTTCAAAGCAGCAGGCAGCAGCCCAACCGCATCGTTGTAATCCCAATCCACATGACTCTCATTCCAGGAAGGGCTCGGGTTCTCAATGCACTGGGTAATAAGGTGAAACGAAGTAATTGGGTGATTCGTATCGAAGACGCAATCGCTCGGCGGAGGAGAACTGGGGTCGCAACCCGGAATGGCTGGGGCCGGCCCCTTGAGCGGAGCCGCGCCTGAACTAGGATTGAACTGTGGCAGGCCATCGAACGACTGGTCAGGATAGCCGTTGTGGGCCCAGTATTCTCGCAATGCGCCAAAGTAATGATCGAACGAGCGGTTCTCCTGCGCCAGGAAAATGATGTGATTGAGCGCAGAAAGGTTTTGGGTAGTGTTGAAGGTTGCAGTGACTTGCTGGCTCGCACTGAGCGTCAGTGTGCAGGATGGGTTGTTGCCGCTGCAGCTTCCAGTCCACCCGGCGAAATTTGACTTCGCGGCGGCAGTTTCAGTGAGGGTCACCTGAGTCCCGCTTGCAAAGGCAGCGCTGCACGTCGCGCCGCACGCGATGCCCGCGGGATCGCTGCTGATCGTCCCTCCACCCGCACCTGCGGCTTGCACCGTGAGTTGAACGGAACCGGGCGGAATCACTCCGCTCGCCCCTCCACCACAACCGCAAAGTACAAGGGCGATCGAGCTCAAACAGCAAACCACGACACCGTTTCTCAGCCTGAACATAGGGCAACCAATCTTTTCGTCCACAAGACGCGGTTTCGATGGTGTCAGGGGGACCTGGGTTGCCTTGCTCAGTGCATTTGAAGTCGGTGTTTTTCCGAGAGGGGTAAGTCTTATTTTCGAAAGCGATCTTCGACCCTGGACACGAACTTCGGGGTGTGGCCTTTTAGGATTTGCCGGATACCCGGTTCAAACTCATGGAAGACATTGATTCCCGCATCGCCGCCGACCGTCGAACCAAAGCTGTTGAATGTCGTCAAAGTGGATCTCGCTAAGTTCCGATGAGAGGTTGAGTGGACGGCGACCGATGCCAGCAATCCGAGAAAATAGGGAGTGTTCAGGCTTGCCTTTCCTGAGCCATCACGCGTGACGAAAATGCGCGAGGCAGCGTAGGAGGTCCGGCCCATCAGGCTGCCGCTGGTTGAAGGTTGATAACGGCGCCCCACCCCGAGCACGGATGGGAAAAGGTACTTAACAAGAAGAGGGCTGCGCTCTTGCTGAATAAGGGACCCTTGATAGTCCTCCACGAAGCTGCGGAGCTTTAGTTCGGGAGTGATGTGTATCAGTCCGGCTTCGCGCAGACGGCCCGCGCTTGCCTCATTGACGAGCATGTGAGATTTCAGCGCCTGCGTCGAACGCTCCACCGACGATGGAGCATCGGGGAGCGATTTCCATATTCGCATCTCTTGTTGCTGCTCTTCGGTGGAGGGGGAGCCGACCGACCGCAATCCCTGCGGCGAGTCAATGGAAGGACCTTCTTGGCACCAGGTGCGGCAAGCGGCCGATAGAAAGAAACATAAACAAATGGTCCGAATTGGTGCGGTTCGTTTCACGATTGCTCGGTTCAGCAGAATGGCCCTACCTGGCAACCCCTTCTACCACTGTGTTGTTCTTGTCGATGGTGATTCTCCTCGCACGACCGAGGTCGGCAATCCGTATGTTTTGGAGCGGAATCTCAAGGTCTGCGGTGATGGCGCGGCCACCAGTGAGGAGGGCGATGTCCTGCAACAGGCTCTTGCGTCGCTCCCCGACGCCGGGCGTGCTGACGGCCACGACTTGCAGCGGGCCGCGGATCTTGTTCACGACCAGCGCAGCCAGCGCCTCGCCCTCAACATCCTCCGCAATAATGAGCAGGGGACTGCCAGTCCCTGTGATTTGCTCCAGTAGTGGGAGCAGGTCTTTTTTCGAGGTGATCTTATTTTCATGGATGAGAACGTAGACGTTCTCTAACGCAACTTCCATGCGCTCGGGATCGGTGATGAAGTAGGGCGAGAGATATCCACGGTCGAATTGCATACCGCCGACGCGTGGTTGGTCAGTCGCGTTGGTCAGAATCGTGTTCCCGCCGCGAATGGCGCTGGCTTCCTCTGCACTGGCCAAAATGCGTTCGCTTACGGTAGCAAGTTTCGCAGTCATTTTGTACCGAACCTCATCAGCGGTGCCCTACGGCACTCTCTTCCATGGATTCCTGAATTACCGGGTGCCCTTTCGCTGCGCTCGGGCATTTATGTCCGCCGTAATTTCAGACACCGGGGAGCGGGGGCCTCTTGGCACGTTCCTTGTCAGGAGGGTCACCGCGCTTTGCCGGTGGCTCGAGACTCTTACTGGCACGGCCGCTTGCATTCAAGGCCTGCGAATTCCTATCTGAGGATGTGGTCACTTGCGATTTTGGGGAACGGGATAAAGCTAGGCTGGTCTGTAATGCTCACAAGAGAACGATTTCCAAGAAAAACTCCTAAGTGCGCTCCGCCAACTCGGTTGATTTTGGGAGTCGATTGAATGCCAGCATTACAAGCGGCGCGGTGTAAGTGGAGTCTTCGAACAATCCCGGAAAAGTGAGCAATCTTGAGCAGCCAGACTTTTGTGGGAACAGTACTCTGCAGGCTGCTCTAAATGGGGTCGCCTCCTGCGAAGGCGGGCGGCCCTTTCAGGGCAGGCATGGGTTAGTGTTGGCCAGGTTTGGAAACGTTCGACCCTCACGCCCGCCCTTTTCGATGTCTCAGGATGTTGGTCTCGATCAACTCGTCGTTTGGTCCCATGTTCGAATCTCACGTCCGCTCTGGCCAAAGAAAAAAAGGAGAAATATGAAGAAGCTGATGTTTACTACGCTGTCGTTCGTTTTCCTGACAAGCTTGGTCTGTTTGGCTCAAGAGCCCGCGAACCAAAACAAACCTAAAGAACCCGCCGCCCAGGAAAAACCGGCGGCGAAGCCCCTGCCCACGAAGACCTTGACGGGCTGTTTGCAAAAAGGAACGGAAGCCGCCGTCTTTTCTATCACGGTAGAAGACGGAAAGGCCTGGGATCTGAGCAGCACCACGGTGAAGCTTGACGAGCACGTGGGTCATCAGGTCACGGTGACCGGGTCGGTTCACCACGAATCGAAAGCCGAGGAAAAAGCGGAAGAAAAGAAAGAAGGCCAAGTGGAGAAGGCGGCAGGCAAGGAAGAATATGGCGACTTGCGTGTAACCGATCTCAAGATGGTCAGCGAGACGTGCAGCAAATAACCGATGGGATCAGCCTTTCCCCAGGGCCAGCACACCAGTGCTGGCCTTTCGTTTGGGAGAAGGACCCGCCCACAAGGAGAAATTAGAGAGCGGTGGCGCACAGAACTTTATTTTCAGCACCTGAGCAATTTTGAACAGTCGGCAAATATAGCACTGCGGTAATTTTGCTTCCTGAAGATGTGAAGGAACGGTGCGGCCGCAATGGTCGTTTGTTCCTCTGGTGGTGCAGCCGGGCACTCAGCGACGTCAATCCCCCATCCGCCCGCCCGCGCCACCTCTTCTGTTTTAGCTTAGCGGTTCGGGCTCTGCGTTATGCACGCTGCGGGCTTTGCGCTCAGTAGAGTTTAAATTCCACTTCAATACTAATTTGCACGCTTACTGGCTTTCCGTCTTTCAAGGCAGGATCGAAGCGCCACTGCTGCACTGCCTCCATAGCCTTCGCATCCAACCCGAACCCAAGTCCGTGGACGATTCGAATGTCGCGCGGACGTCCAACTGCGTCAACAATCAACCACAGCGTACATGTGCCCTGCGTTTTCGTCCGGCGAGCCTCGTCTGTGTACTCAGGATCGGGCGTCAAGACTGGTTGCGGCGCCGATATTCCGCCACCTACTCTAAACACGCCCCCACCAATGCCACCACCGCTCCCGGCGCCAACACCTGCGCCGTGTCCGACTCCTGCACCGCCGCCGGAGCCGGATCCAATGCCGCCGCCAGAACCGGATCCATTGGAAGGCGGAGCGGACGGCATCGGTGGAACGGAAGGAATGCCAAGGTTGGGCATGTGATTCTCCGCCAGGTGTACCTGTGGCGGAACAATGACGGTAGGCTCGGCTGTCAACTTTGGCTTCGGGTTGCGAAGCACGATCTGAGGCGGCGTGATCTGCACCATCGCGAATTTCGGGAGTCTTCCCTTCGGTGCCGGCAAGGGATCATGATCTCCCCCGCCACCACCGCCTCCGACCACCTTATTAGAGGTTCTCAGTATGTATGAGTCGGGAGACGGTGCAACCAGGACTACGACTTCTCTCTGTCTGGCTTGCTGCACAACCTGATGTCCAACAGAGGCGCCCGCAAGCACAAAGGCCAGCAATACAACGTGCACGATCCCTGATCCCACCAATCCATTGGCACGGGAGTTGTTGTAGTGACCCCAGACTTCTCCCGCCGCGAAAGACGCTTGTGCTCGCAACTGCAACTCCTCTACCTATCAGATACACCGGATGCTCCGTCGAATACGCGCCGAGAAACAAGAATGACAGACGGGCCGGTACAAATCTGAGCAAGATCGCTCACAAGATGGAGATGCAGCATTACAGTGCCCGCCAAAATGAAGGTGCGTGAGGCGGTGGGCATATCTGACTCGCAAGTTTACTTCTTGGGCTATCTGATCACGATACAAAATCGCGCGGTGAGCAATTCTGACCAGACCGTTTAGATTGCGACGAAGATAATCAAACGCGAGGCCAATCTCCCGGTGAGCCCTCCGCGTTTTCCTCCCAAGCTGTTTCGTCCCCGATCCGCTATCACAAGCGTGAGGACTCTCGTTACTCGAATCTGTCTCCACCCGAGTTCGCCAAGGTTCGGTGAAAGGACCCGTATGTCAATCCGTCAGTTCGCCACAGGCTTAGTCGCCTTTCCGGTCGTGGCTTTTCTCATTGCCTGTAGTGGTGTTCACACCCCACCGGCTTCGATAGGCCCTTCTCCCACAGTATTGATGGTGGTGCCCCAGAGCGACGGAGTGGGCACCAATCGTGAGATTGCTGTGGTCTTCAACCAATCCATGGATCCGGCAAGCATCAACGCGAGTACTTTTTTGATCGCAGGTGCTACCGGCACAGTCACCTACGACGCCACTAACAAAATTGCTGGATTCACGCCCTCGCCTGACTTCGCTGTCGATACTAAGTACAGCGCGAACATTACCGTTGGGGCCAAGGACTTGAGCGGAACTCCACTGGCCGCGCCCTACACTTTCTCCTTTACCACCCGCGCAACCAGCGACACTTCTGCTCCGTACGTGATTGCCGTCAATCTGGTCGCAGGTGCCACTTGCGTGCCACAGAACCAGAAAATCTTGGCCACCTTTGACGAGCAGATGGATTCGCTCACCATCAATCCCAGCACATTTTTCATTGTAGGTGTGACCTCCACCGTGACCTATGACGTGGTCACTCAGATAGCCACGCTCACGCCTGCGGCTAGCCTGGCAGCAAACACCACGTACACGATTATGATCACTGCCGGAGCCAAGGACATGGGCGGAGTGCCGGTTGCACCGCTGCAACAGACCTTTACTACCGGTCCGTGCCAGAGCGGTGGAACTCAGCCGGTAGCACTCTGTCCTAACATAGGAGCTTTCTCGGTCCTGGCTGGATCAACCGTCACCAACACCGGATCCACCGTAGTGTCCGGCGATGTTGGAGTCAGTCCGGGTACGGCGGTCACTGGATTTCCGCCGGGGTCTGCGGGCGGGACGATCCATATTGCGGACGGTGCGGCATCTCTCGCCCAGGCCACCTTGACGGCTGGGTATGTCGACGCTGCCGGACGATCTGGCGGCACTGCGGTGGCCGGAGATTTGGTCGGGCAGACTCTCACCTCGGGAGTCTACACATCCACTTCGTCGCTGGCAGAGTCTGGAGACCTCACTCTCGACGCTCAGGGCAATCCGAACGCGGTGTTCATCTTCCAGATCGCATCCACGCTGACTACGGGAAGCGGCAGCCATATCGTTCTGGCCAACGGGGCCAAGGCTTGCAACGTCTTCTGGCAGGTCGGCAGCTCGGCGACGCTGGGGACGAACTCTGTCTTCAAGGGAAACATACTGGCGCTGACTTCGATCACCATTACCACCGGCGCCAATCTGGAAGGCAGGGCGCTGGCAAGAAATGGCGCAGTCACGCTGGACACGGACGTCATTACCGGCTGCGCCTGTCAGTGAGGCACTGCCGAACATTAAATTGGAATGGGCCTGTGCGTTGCTCGCACCGGTCCATTTGTCTTTAATTGGCTTCCCTCCAGTCGATCGATGTTGTAATCGTCGACTATTTCATGCCCGAGATAACGGGCAAGAGGTTGCCATCGAAATGAGGCGGCTTATACCGCAAGCACCAATCATCATGCTATCCGCAGCAAGGGACATTCCCGAACAGGTCTTGAAGTCGGTGGATGCTTTTGTAGCCAAAGATCGACTGGCCAGCCCGCTGTTGTCCACGATTGCACAATTGCACGGCTGCGGATCGATCCCACCGCATCCTTATCATGCGTGACGGCCTGGGAGGCGGGGAGGTCATTGATGCGAGCGAACATTACGTGATACCGAATTATTGGCAAAAGCGCATTCATGGGTATTCTGGATACCGATCTCGCGATGAAATACGTCTCCAGCCCCAGCGACTGCTACTGTGACGGACCGAGGCATCACGGCAGCTTTTCGACGGAAGTACGCGACGGAGACCCATGTCCCTATAAGGACCGGCACAAGATCGTATGTGCAAGATGAGGTGGGTGTGAAATGTTTGGAACTCTCCTGGATAAACTGCAGTCGATATTCTCCAAGAGTCTTGCTATCGGCAGTATCAGAGCTGCGCGCGCCAGGCTTGTTGGGCAGTCATTCCACATGATGCCACGAATTGCGCGCGTTCGAAGATTGGGGGTGATACCAGTGATACCTTTCCCGTGGGTCAATGGAGGTCATTGGAGGTCGTGGGAGGCAACGCACCCGAAGTTGAAAAAGTGCTTGAAACCAGCATAAACACCAGCTATTATCGCTTATGTCTAGTCGTCACCACGACTTGCGCTAAGTGGTGGAAATCGAGTCCCACTCTCTCCGCCATTCCTTTAGCCTGCATAGGGTTACGGGCGCAAAATAGTCGAGTAGTTATTTACGTTTGCGAAGCTTGCGCGCTGGAACTACTGCAGCTTCGCATATTCTGCTTTCGCTTGCTTCAGGATGGGGATGCTGGGGTCGGCGGTTTTCCAGAGGGTCAGGAAATCCTGGTAGGCGGCTTGGGCTTTGGACTTGTCTCCTGACAACGCCAGGGCTCTGGCGAGTTGCAGATGCGCTAGCGCGCCGATGGGATCGCTGCCTACAACGCCCGGATGGTCAAGAATTTTCTGGAACTCGGTAACGGCTTCACCGCCTCTGCCTTGCGCTAGATATGTTTCGCCCCGCACGTAGATCGGATAAAGCGCCCCATATAGGGCATGGACGGCGCTGCTTGGAGCGCCCAGTTCATAAGGAACAGCCGCGTGTAGCGCTTCGATCGCACTCGCCGAGCTGCCATTATCGAGCGCCAAGCGAGCGCGAAGCACCGGCAGATAGCTGAACCGAACTGCAGTGTCCTCGGGAAAACGCTTTTCCATATCGTCAGCGAGTTCTTGAGCGTGCCGAACATCTCCGGAAAGGGCTAGCGCAAGACCAGCACCGTACTCCGTTTCGCGGTCCCGGGAAAGAGTGAGCGCCGAGGTCGCGCTCTTCCTGGCTTCGGGAGTCATTCCGAACAGCGCTTCGCGTAGCGCTGCTCCAGCCTCCCACAGGCCAGCCCGCTCCCCCTGGCCCGCCTGCTCAGCATGATCCACCGCACGCTGCGACGCGATCCTCGCCTGCTGCAGGCGGCCCGAATACGCAAGCGTGAGCGCTTCGTGAGCGGAAATCCAGTTTTCGCCTCCAGACCTTTGGCGACCTCGGGCCGCAGCTCGCGCCATTGCTTCCGGGTCGCTCTTGAGGAAGGCGATATCGTAATCGAGCATGATGAACTCATCGACCTCCAGCCCGCGTCGTGCGGCTTGTGCCAGAGTTTTCTCGGCTTCTTCCAGGCGGCCGAGATAAGCTTGGTTGACTGCAAGGCCGTAGTACCCAAAGGCAAAATCTGGGTCGAGCTCGATCGCTTTCTTAGCTTCAGCGGCAGCCGTTTCAAACCTTCCCGCAGCCTTGTTGCAATGGCCGCCCAGAAAAGAGTGAGGCAAGGCTTCGCGCGGATAGGTCCGTGCCCACGCTTCGAACGTCTGTCGCGCCTGTTCCATGTTACCGGTAACTAGAGTCTCGTAACCGGCGGTGATGAAGAATTTCTCCCGATCACTCGTCTCAGAGCGCAACTGCCATGCCCGGCTGGTGCTTTCTGCGGAGAGATCAGATTCATCCAGATCGGCGTAAATGCGCCCCAGAGCGGCATGAGCCATTGCGAACCTGGGATCGACTTCGGTTGCGCGCTTGAAAAGAGGCAAGGAAGCTATAGCCCCGCTGACGAAGTGAACCCTCCAGGCCGCGCTGTACGCTTCCAAGGCCTCGAGCGACGGTGTCGTCGCCTCGGCGAGTGGCGTATCGTGCTGTCGAATCGTGGATAGAGACTCCCCAACCCGAGTTCTGAATCTCGTGGCAATCTGGCTGAGCGCATTCAGCACGTCTTCTTTTCTTGCCGCCTGCGCCTGCTCCTCATCAAGGAGGTCTCCGCTGCGACAGCTCTTCGCCTGCAGCCCTATCACATATTGACTCCCCAGCTTTGCAATCGAACCCTCCAGCACGGCAGCGCTTCCAGTGCGTTCACAGATCTGCCCGGCCACGTCGACCGTCAGGGTTGCATCTGGGGATCGACCCATCAACCGCAGCGTGTGCCGGATTCGTTGATCGGAAATGAGACTCAGAAACGGCGACTGCTCCAGTTGCACCGCCATGCCTTGGCGTAGCGTTCCGTCAAACACCGGGTCGCCGGTGGAATTGGCAAAGTCGGCCAACACAACGGTGTCTTTTTCCGTGAGAAGGGTTCGGTGCCGGAAATGCCACCATGTCGCAGTCGCCACGGCAAGCACAACAATTGCAGCTACCGCGATCCGCCGCCAAGGTCTCGCCTCGGCAAGCTGTATCTCTACCTTCTCGTGCTTAGCCGCAAGAATACTTAATTGTTGTTCCGGCAAAAAGCGCACATTCTCAGCAAAACGGTATCCCTGGCCGGGAACGGTAATGATGTAGCGCTGCCCCGGAGGACTCTCGCCCAAGGCCTTTCGCAGCATAAAGACGTTGCGACTGAGGTTGGCCTCCTCGACGAACGTGTCGGGCCAAACTGCCTTCATCAGGTCATCTTTGGTGACCAATTCCTGATTGTGGCGGATCAGAACGAGAAGGATTTGAAACGTCTTCGGCTGCAGCGGGATGAATTCCCCTTCACGTTGCAGGACTTGCTTTTCCGGGTCCACGCGAAAGGGGCCAAACTCGTATAGTTCCTTAACCTTCGGGCTTTCATTCGCCGACATCGGTGGCTCCCAGCGAAACCGCGAAGCGGATTTTAGCATGATTCTCAATTGCGATGGAGAACCGATGCCAATCGTGCGACTCGCTGAATATGCTTTGTTTTCAATGAGTTCCTCGCTTCCCGAGAAATAATCAGAAAAGCTCAAACGCTTTGCAAGGACTTCTCACCCGCCTTTCGTGCAAGCTGCGTTCGTTTCAGCACACGGGTCCGGATCGGAGATGGAATTCATGGCAAAACCTACAAAGATTACCGTCGAAACTGACTCCTTGATGATCGTGCGAGGCCGGAACTCGACACGCGCCTGGTGTCCCCTGTGCGGCGCCGAAGGCGAAATGGTCGCAATCCAGAGCGTCGGCGTCATCACGAACCTGGATCGTCGCGCGGTCGAGGAATGGCTCAAATCGGGCGCGCTGCATCGGTCCCAGAGTGCCGACGGCTCCGAGCAGATTTGCCTAAACTCCATCCTGGCCAGCGTGCTGAATACAAAAATCGATCAACCGCCGCAGGCGGGATAAAGGAGATGTTATGAAATCCAGACTGCTGTTTTTCCTATCAGGGGTCGGGCTGCTGGTCCTTCCACCGCTTTCTCCAAGGTTAACTGCCCAAGCCCAAAACCCAACGCTCCCCCGTTACACCGTAAGGGACCTCGGGACTCTGGGCGGAATGTATAGCTATGCCTACGGCATTAACAATGCCGGTGTGATCGCGGGCGCAGCTGCGACCCCAACCCAGAGCGGCGGCATCGCCCAAACCGCTTTCCTTTGGGACGACGATCTCCACATGATCAACCTCGGCACCTTGGGCGGTTCCGGGTGCCCCGACTGCAGCAGCGAAGCTGGAGGGCCCAACGCGAAGGGGGTGTCGCCGATCCTCTCCGAGACTGGAGAAATAGATCCGAACGGTGAGGACTTCTGCGCCTTCGGAACTCATCGTCAATGCCTTGCGGCCATTTGGAAAAGGGGGACAATGACAGCGCTTTCGAATCTCAAGGGTGGCAATAACGGCCAGGCCTACTGGACCAACAATCAAGGCCAAACCGTCGGACTTGCAGAGAACGGCACTGCGGATTCCACTTGCTCAACCGGAACCCCTTTTCAAGCCCTTCGGTTTGAGGCAGTAGTCTGGGAGCCCAATGGAAAGATCCGCGAACTCCGCCCCCTGCAGGGTGACACAGTCGGATACGCGTTCGGAATCAACGAGAATGGCCAAGCCGTTGGAGTAACGGGCTTGTGCTCGAACACGCAAGCGCCGCCTATTGTTCCGGGCACGCGCGCCCCCCATGCTGTTCTGTGGGAAAAAGACGGCACGCCCGTTTACCTGGGGAGCCTTAGTGGGAACGTTTTCACGATTCCGGCCGACATCAATGATTCCGGTGTTGTGGCAGGGGCGTCGCTTTACACGGACGGCACCATTCATCCCTTCCTGTGGACCAGGGAGAAAGGAATACAAGACCTTGGCACGTTCCCGGGTGCGTTCTTGACCGGTATCCCCTGTTGTCACACCCTGAACAACAAAGGCGACGCCGTGGGACTCACAGTAGACGGGACCACTTTCAACATGCGCGCCGTTCTGTTTCATGACAACCAGTTGTTCGACCTCAACACTCTCATCCCATCGAACTCAGGCTGGTATCTGCAATTCGGCGGGTCTATTAACGATGCTGGAGAAATTGTGGGCTGGGGCACGATCAATGGCAAGACCCACGCGTTCCTGGCGACTCCGTGTTATACAGATCAGACCGACTCGCAGTGCCACGATATTTCTGTTGCTGACGACAAGAGTAACGACACCGCACTCCTGCCAACGACAGCGAATGTCCCTGACCTACGTGAGGTGCGATCGCGTTTCGGTCGACTCGGAGCGTTACTCGAAGGATCGAGATAACGTCTGGCGGACATCAGTCACGATTCGTGTCCACCGGAGAGGCTAAGAAACTGAACCGCCGAAGAGCAGGGAGATTCTCCCTGCTCTTCACCATTTACGACCTCTGTAACCTCTGTGGGAACTGGCTATGCGCAGCGACGGAAAACACTTGACGGAAGGTCCACAACCCTTCCTTTATCGATTAGGTAAGAGTTGCTCGTGACTCGGGAGCAACTCGGTAGGGTTGAGCTGGTACGAAGCTCAATGAGTGCATTGGCGATTTTGAGTCAACCCATTTTTTGTCAACCCATTTTTAGTCAACCCCGGAATCGTTCTGTTGGCCAGATTCCAGAGTCACGACCAGGGAACTTTGCCTCGATCTGCCGGCATCGATCCGCCGTTTGTGCGTTTTGCCAAATTGATTCGGGGTAGCTGGTTTGCTAAGGTCATTGTCATGTCCGAGCGTGTCATGTCCCAGAGTTCCCCCCGCACGCCTTTACAGGAAGAAGACTTGGCCCATTCTAAGGAGGAAAACAATGCATAAGAAAATTAGCGCAATCGCAATCAAAAGTTTTGCGCTGCTTCTCGTGCCTGGGACGGCATATCAGGCGGTGGCGCAGGCCGGCACAACGCCGTCTACCACCACACAGTATGCGAAGATGGCTCCGGTCGACGAGTACCTCATGGCCGACCGAGCCGCGGAAATCGCCCTCGCGCGCAGTGCGGCACCGGACTCCATTGCACACGATGCAGAGGTGCAGGTCCTTGGACGTCATGGTTTCGAAACAGCGGTCAAAGGCACGAACGGCTTCGTGTGTATCGTGGGACGCTCGTGGACATCCGCTGCGGATGCTGACTTTTGGAATCCGAAAGTGCGCGTTCCCATGTGTGTTAACGCGGCAGCCGCGCGTTCCTATCTCCTGCGCTTCACCAAAGAGACCGAGTGGGGACTCGCGGGACGTACGCCATCTCAGATGACCGAGTCCATCACCGCTGCCCTCGCCAAAAAAGAACTGCCGCCGATGGAATCCGGGGCGATGTGCTACATGCTGTCGAAGCAAGGCTACGGCGGCGACAGCACCCCCCACTGGCCTCCCCACCTCATGTTTTTCTATTCGGACACCGACCCCGCAATCTGGGGAGCAAATCTGCCGGGCTCCCCCGTCATTGGTATGAGCGACCCCGTGGAGCACCTGACGCAGTTCGTGATTCCCGTGCAACGGTGGTCGGACGGAACGGAAATCGCTAAGCCGTAAATCAAACAAGATTAGAGGAGCCCGTCGTCTATAGTAATACTGAGTCAGAATAAAATAGTGTGGCGAACATAAGACGAATGTGACGGGTGGCGCGGGCGATCAGAGGAGGTAGGGCACCAGGGCGGAGGTCTGTCGGGCATAGGTAGCATGAAGGGAAACCGGGGACCGACGGAACGTTCCCCAGTTTTTTCCGTGCGGATCTGTTGTCGGAGATTAGGACACTCTGCGGGCTTACACGGGCAGCGAGCGGCGCTGACGTATCAGGCCGGGCTTGCCAGAGTGTGCTCGATCCCTCTACTTCTCGCCCATCCGCTTCTTCCCTTCCATCATGACTCTTCTCAATATCCGGTTGATTCGCGTCTGATAGCCCGGACCCTTGGACTTGAACCACTCCACCACTTCAACATCCACGCGCAACGAGATTCTCCGCTTTCGCGGCCGGTTCCAGCGCGCCTCCGCGCCCGTCTCCCGATCCAACAGCAATAACAAGTCGTCTTCAACCGATGCGTAGAGGTCGCCAATTTTCTCCGGCCGCGGGCGTAACTTTTTCCGCTTTGCTTTCTTAGGCTTGACTGTCATGACGTCATCGTACACCCAGAGCTGTCATGACGTTGTGTTCCTGCGGGAACATGGCTTTGTTCGCCGAGTTACCTTAGCGGGCTAGCCGCGGGAGTCCTCGGGACTGGCCCAAGGGGACTGAAATAAAAAGTACACCACCACCGCCGTCGATTTTCGGTGTGCGCGACGACTATAGCTTAGGGCTTTGCGGGCAGAGGCTGCCAGAGCTCAATCTTGTTCCCATCCGAGTCATAGATCCAGGCAAAGCGACCGAAGGATTCATCCATTCGTTTTGGGTCGATCTTGACTCCCTCTTGCTTTAAGCGGTCGAGCAAAGCATCCATATCGTCGACGATGTAGTCGATCATGAACGGTGCGGGGCTGGGATCGAAATACTTAGTGGTGACGGGAAAAACAGTCCAAACGGTAACGTGTTCCTTTTGCGGGTCGTCGTGTTCGCGCCACGGAAGCATCGCGCCTTGGCCTTTGTCAGCCAGTCCAAGATGCGTCGAATACCATTCGCGCATCTGATCACGATTAGCGGATTTGAAAAAGACACCGCCGATTCCGAGGATGCGCCCGCGCTGCTCCATTTTGACAGGCGGCTTCGATTTTTCAGGTTGCGGAGATTGCACATCCCGTCCTCCCATTGAGCGAGCCGAGATGAGCAACAGCGAGCCGAGCGCGATTGTGCTCCACGGTATTCCTTGCATCGGCGGATTATACATAGGTTCCGATTCGAAGGGAGAAATCGGTTCGCTCTTTGCTCAAAGTTCGCCGCGATTCACCTTTTCTAGATTGCGCAGGAAGTGTCGAACTGGCTTGAGGCTAAGAAAGTGGAATAGCTGTCGATTTTCGGTCTCCCGAACGACTATCTGATAACAGATATCTGACAACAAACGATGAGCTATGGCTCTCGGTCACAGCAAACAAGGAATCACAAGAAACTAAGGAGGCATGAATGATTTGCAGTGACAGACGGTCCCTGCGCGGAAACGAAGGAGCAATTGGGTGGAATTCAGGTGCTGGAAGCGCGCGATCTGAATCACGCCATTCAGCTCATTTCCCAATGTCCGGGAGTGAGGTTGAAGTGTGGAACAATCGAGATACGTCCAGCGGCGGATATAAGCGAAATCATAAAGGAGAGCGAGCGGCGACGGCGAAAGGATACCTCGCGATAAGGGCGGCCGCCGACTTCCAGATGCCTGGCGTTTAAAAATACCTATTTTAAAAATAGGTATTTTGGGTGTAGAATCCGTCCCTATGGCAAACAACTCCGACCATCGCGATCTTTTTCCCGGCGCGCTGGAACTGATGATTCTCCAGTCCCTGCGATTGAAACCTATGCATGGCTATGCGCTGGTGAAGCACATCAAGCAGGTTTCCGACGACCTGCTTCAGGTGGAAGAAGGCTCTCTTTATCCCGCGCTCCAGCGGATGCTGAAGGAAGGCTGGCTCGAAGCGGAAACCGGAACCTCCGCTAAGGGTCGCCCTACGCGCATATACCGGCTTACCGACGCGGGCATCCGCCACCTCGAAAAAGAAGTCATCAGTGTCGAAAAGATGTTCGCCGGCATCACGCGCGTGCTCGCTGTTGCCAAAGTGTAGGAGGCCTACGATGCAATGGTTCGCTCAGTTTTTCTCCCGGCGTCGCCGCTATGAAGACATCTCCATCTCGATCCAAGAGCATATCGAGGAGCGAACTGAGGAATTAATGGTCGACGGCATCGCCCGCAAGCAAGCCGAGCAGACGGCGCGGCGCGAATTTGGCAACGTGACTCTTCTCGAGGAGCGCAGCCGTGAAGTATGGACGTGGCCGGTATTCGATTCCATTCTGGCCGACCTGAAATTTGCCTTCCGCCGTCTGCGAAAATCGCCGGGCTTTGCCGCGACCGTTCTGCTCACGCTAGCCATCGGCATCGGCGCCAACACTACGGTGTTCAGCGTAGTCAACGGCGTCCTTTTAAAGCCCCTGCCTTACCCCGATTCAGAGCGCCTTGTCTCCTTGTGGCTGAACGCTCCCGGCGCCGGAGGCCTGGCTAATTTTTCCAACGGCCTTCAGCTTTCGGCGTCGATGTATTTCACCTTCCGCGAACATAACCGAACCTTCCAGTCGATGGGTATCTGGACGCCAAGCAACGCAAGTGTAACGGGCGTAGCTGAACCGGAACAGGTACGAACCGAGATGATCAGCGACGGCGTGCTGCAGACGCTCGACGTTCCCCCCGCGGTGGGCCGCTGGCTTGCTCAAGCCGATCAGGATCCACATGGCGGGAAGACCGCCATGTTGAGCTATGGCTATTGGCAGCGGCGTTTTGGTGGAGATCGCAATGTGATTGGACGCGTCATTCAAGTGGACGCACAGAGCCGGGAGATTGTAGGCGTCATGCCGCGCGGTTTCCGGCTGGTGGATCGCGAGTTCGATCTCCTGGTGCCGCTGGCGCTGGATCGCACCAATCAAAAGCTGGCCGGCTTTGGCTACTCCGGAATCGCCCGTCTCAAACCCGGTATTCAACTTGCCCAGGCCGACGCCGACATAGCCCGCCTGATTCCTGTGTGGATGGATTCCTTTTCGAACGGCCCCGGCACGAATCCACATTATTACGAGATATGGCGAATTACCCCCGGCTTCCGTTCTTTGAAGCAGCTGGTCATCGGCAACATAAGTAGTGTGCTGTGGGTGGTCATGGCGACGGTCGGGCTTGTCATGCTGATTGTGTGCACCAACGTCGCCAATCTCCTGCTGGTTCGCGCGGAGTCGCGCCATCAGGAGCTTTCCATTCGAGCCGCGTTGGGCGCCAGCCGCATGCGCATCGTACGCGAACTGCTGATCGAGAGTGTCTCGCTCGGGATCTTCGGTGGCGTGATTGCCGTTGGGTTGGCCTTTGCGGGCCTACGTCTTCTCCTGGCTATCGGCCCAGCCGATCTGCCGCGCCTGAGTGAGATCTCTCTCGATGCGCGCACGCTCGGTTTCACTCTCGCTCTCTCGGTTCTTTCGGGATTGTTGTTCGGATCCATATCGGCGTTAAGATACGCCCGGACACAAGCCTCCGCGACCATGGGAAGCGCAACCCGGACGGCCAGCGCAGGCCGTGCGCGGCAGCGTTCTCGCAGTGTGCTGGTCATGGCGCAGGTATCGATGGCGCTCATTCTCCTGGTAAGCGCTGTACTTATGATTCGCACGTTCGCAGCGCTACGCAACGTCGAGCCCGGCTTTGCCGATCCCCAACACGTGCAGACCATGCACATTTGGATTCCCGATCTGCTGATCTCCGATCCGCAAACGGTCACCCACGTTCAGAACAACATCGCCGACCAGCTTGCCGCCATTCCGGGAGTCACTTCAGTTGGGTTCGCGGGCGCCGTGCCCATGGAGAACACCGATCCCAACTGGGACGAGATTCGCGTAGAAGGGAAGATTTACGAAGGCGGGGAGCCTCCCCTCAGGCTCTTCAACTTTGTTTCGCCAGCGTATTTCAATGCTATGGGTACTCGTCTGGTTGCAGGTCGAGACTTTACATGGACTGATCTCTACGACCTGCGGCCCAGGGTGATCGTGTCGGAAAATTTTGCGCGCGAGTCGTGGGGTTCGGCCTCGGCCGCCGTTGGCAAGCGTCTCCGCCAATTCTCGAACTCGCCCTGGCAAGAGGCCATTGGTGTCGTCGAAGACGTGCGCGTGCATGGCGTCGACGAAAAAGCTCCCGCGATCGTCTATTGGCCGGCGATGCTCAACAATCCGTACACGCCCAAGCCGACCATTGATGCCCCACGCTTCGTCACGTTCGCGATTCGCAGCGACCGTGCCGGAACCGAAGGCTTCCTCAAGCAGGTGCAACAAGCGGTCTGGTCAGTGAACGCGAGCCTGCCGCTGGCGTCGGTCAACACCATGCAGGAGATCTACAGCCAGTCGCTCGCACGCACGTCATTCACGCTCGTCATGCTGGCGATTGCCGGCGCAATGGCGCTTGCCCTAAGTCTGATCGGCATCTACGGAGTCATCTCGTATGCCGTCTCCCAGCGCACTCGCGAAATAGGAATCCGACTTGCGCTGGGGGCGCAGAAAGGTGCGCTGCGCTGGATGTTCGTTCGCTCCGCCCTCGCGTTGACTGGAGTTGGCGTCGTCATTGGCCTCGGAGCGGCAGCCGCACTCATGCGACTCATGAAAACACTGCTCTTCGGCATTAGCCCGCTCGATCCCCTGACGTTCCTCGCTGTGCCGCTCATCCTGGCCACCGCGGCTGCGCTGGCAAGCTATCTGCCGGCTCGCCGAGCCGCTGGAGTCGATCCAGTTGAAGCGCTGAGAGCGGAGTAACTGACCGCTGCGGGGTGAGTTACAAATTCACCGTCGATTGGACCACTTTCGATGGTTCTTTTCGCATGCTCGAAAAAAAGTCTTCGCGGAGATTCACTCGCCCCTAGAACGTGAATCGTGCGGCGAACTGCAACACGCGTGGAAGACCGCTTGGGCTAATTTCCTGGAGGGCTCCGAAATTGCCCAGCCCTGAGTTGGGCACCAGGTAGCACGTCTGATTCGGCGTTGCGCCATCACCACAGTTGGCGCCGATGGGGTTGTATTGCAACTGGTTGATCCCGTTGCCGTTCTGCACGTAATAGTTGGCGTGGTTGAACAGATTGAACGCTTGCACCTGAAATTGCAGTTCCTTGCCTTCCTTGATCGAGAAACTGCGGGCCAGTCCTGCGTCGACCCTCTTCAGCCACGGGCCGTAGAAAGAATTCAGGGCGACTCCCGGAGTGGGCCCACCGCCATTGATTCCCGCCGCGGTGTTCGCGGTGCCTTCGTTGAAGGCGCTGTCGTTCAGGTTTCCATTGGCGCCGTCACAATTCGCGAATGACAGGGTCGAACTGGTGCACGCGGGACTCAGCAGACCGGCGTAGGGACGTCCGGAAGAGAACTCCATAACACTGCTCAGCCTCCAGCCCGTGAGCAGGGCGCGCCCGGTATCGGAACTGGTCAGTCTTTCCAGCCGGGGCCGGTAGACTCCTCCAAAGCTAATTCGATGTCGCTGGTCGAGCAGCGAAGCGGCATGGGTGTTGCTGAAGTCGAACTGATTGTTGAAGTCCATCCCATCCAGCATGATGCTTTTGGCGAAGGTGTAAGAAAATTGCAGAGAGAGCCCTTGTGACAACACACGCTGCAGCTGGAGGAAAAAAGAATTGTAGTGGTTTTGCCCGGGGCTGATCAGTTCGTTGATCTCGTTGAAGTTCGAGCTGATGCGGCCTTCGGTGAGCAGCCCGTTGTCCATGTTCGGCAGGCTGACGGTCGGCCCACTGCAGGGGGCCGTGGTTGCGTTCGGGGGACAGACGATGTAAGTCGTCGTGCCTCGCAACGGATTCAGGTTTAGGTCGTAGGCGCTGCCGGAAAGCAGATGCACTCCGTGATTCCACATGGTGCCAATGGTTAGAGTGGTGTCCTCGAAAATCTCGCGCTCAATCTGCAAGCTCGCCTGCAAAACATAGGGCACCCTGAACCCCGGAGAAACCAGGGAAATGTCGGGAGAAGCTGCGAACAGGGGGGAGTCAGCCGGGAGGATATTGGGAAACGTCGGCACCTGTTGGTTCGGCGGACCTGCGCCGTAAATGACATTTGCCGAAGACTGCTGTGACGGTAGTCCGTTCGACACTACGGTGTTGCGATAATTCAGGCCGTTCATGTTGGTATAGAACTGCCCGAATCCGCCCCGCACTACCGTCTTCGACTCAGGTTGCCAGGCAAATCCGAAGCGCGGCGCCAGCCGGCGAAACTGGTTCGGATACTGCCCGGTGAGCGGGAAGGCCGGATTTTTCGCGGGCTGCGGGTAAACCTGGAAGTCTTCACGCAAGCCCATTTCCAGCGTCAGCTTCGGCAAGGCCCGGAACGAGTCCTGCACGTAGAATCCATAGTAGGGCACGGAGAAAGAAAAAGTCGGACTCCCCGAGGATTGACTGAAGAGGTTGTATTCCCCCAGCGCAAAAGCCTCCAGATTCGAAAATTCATAACTGCCGAGGAACGATCCGAACTGGACGGCGGCATTCGGGTCGGCGCCACCATCATTGTTGTCGGCGTCCCAGGCGCGGCTCATATCGAAACCGAATTGCAGGGTGTGCTTGCCGATCACATAATCGATCCGGTCGGCCACGGAGTACTGCCTTTCAAAAACCCTTCCCACGGAGAAAGGAGCATTGCCCAGGATGAAGGCGGAGGGACTATCCAGAATCAAGGTAGGGGTATTTGGAGCTGAACCGGTTGGGGTCGAGATCTGGTTGTCTTGCGAGGTGCCGGCGTGGAATTCGTTCAGCAGGCTGGAGGAGAACGTGTGCGTCCATCCCAGGCTGGCTTGGAAGGCATGCACGTAGGCGTTGGCCAGAGTCTGCGTCCCATAGTTACCTACAGTAGGGTCGGTGATGACGCCGCCGGGCGAGTTGAACCGGTTCACATTAAGACTGAGGAACAGGCCATCGCGGGAACTTGGCTGATAGTCCAGACGGGGAGTGAACACCAAATCGTTGCGCTTTCTGGCTTTGGTGCCGAGATTCGAGTTTAGCGCGTTCAAAGTGTTGGACACTTGCTGCAGGTAAACCGGATTGGTGGGATCAGGCCCGCTGTCACTTCCCGGTACGGGCAAGGGCCCGTTTGCCGGAGGCAGCACCGTACCGGCTGGAATACCAAAATTAGCGCTCAAGAAAGTAGCTAAGGTCGCTGGCGTTGTTGCCAACGCGGGGTTGATGACAGGAATCGGATTGTTCCGCAGTTGCTGCTCATAATCCACAAAGAACCATAAATGGTTGGGCCGGATCGGCCCGCCCAGTCCGGTGCCGAATTGCTGCAAAGCATCTTCCGGTTTCGGTAGGCCGTTTGCCTTATCGATTGCGTCGTTGGCTCCCGTCGCGGAGTTCCGGTTGTAATAGAACGCGCTGCCATGGAACGCGTTGCTTCCCGAACGGGTCACGGCGTTAACGAAGCCCGCTCCACCTCCATAGATGGCCGAGTATGGGCTGACCGAGACCTGGAACTCCTCGATCGCGTCCTCGCCATATAGATAAGGGATGCGGTAACGGCCTATGATGTCGGCGAAGAAGTTGCTGGTGGCGTTGGTTCCGTCCACAGTGAACGCATTGGAGCCATTTCCATTGGCGTATCCCGAGTCCTCGCCGCCCTGCTGTCCGGCAACACTGACCAGACCGGTATCGCCGTCATAGCTGGTATTCGGCGTCAGCGTTGCGAAGCCGGTATAACGGCGTCCGTTAAGCGGCAATTCCTCAATTATCGATCGCTCAAGCACCGTGGTTGCGGAAGATTCCGTCGGCCGCAGCAGTGGCGTCGTCCCGATTACTTTGATTGTGTCTGCGCTGGGTCCCACCTGAAGCTTGATGTCCTCAGAAGTGGTGTTCCCCACCTGCACCCGCACCAGGGCCTCGACCTCGCGAAACCCCTTGGGATTGGCGCGAACAGAATAGGAACCTGGCATGACCGCTGGAAACCAGTAAAGTCCGGCATGGTTGGTCTCGGCAGACTGTTGCACACCGGTCGCGAGGTTACGCACAACAACCGATACTCCCGGCACCACGGCCCCGCTCTGGTCTGTGACTCGCCCGCTGAGCGCGCCCGTCAAAACCACATTCTGAGCAGCCAGCAATACGCAGCTCGCCAATACCCCCAAGAGGCTGCACACAGCCAGACGATGGGCCTGCGTCATTTTCCAGCTGAATCGCGTGACGGGTCCCCTCAACGTGGTTCCTCCAACGATTTCCAATGCCGAACTCCGTGCCTTCGTAAGCTACGCCGGCTGTACGCAAGTTGTGCTTCAGTACCGCGTCACTTGCCAGTTTAGGTGAGGATCCTGGAATCCCATAACCGTTTAACCCATCAGTGTTTAACCCATAACCGTTTGAGATGACTCGGGCCAGCTTGGGGAAGCCAGCCCGACCAAAACTCGATTATCAGCTGGGACTGACCTGCATCCCGTGGGTTGAAGGAGTTCGCCTTCTGCGAAGAACCCTCTCCCCAGTGATCGGGGAGAGGGCTGTTGCAGTCGGAACGTGTTTTAGTCGTCCGAGTCTTCGCCGGCGGGTGCCGGGTTGTTGAAGTCGCTCGGGGGGCGAACCGTCTTCTCACCGGGATAGGGCCGTACAAACCCGGTGGAGAGGTACCAGTTCAGATGGTTAACGGTGTCCGGGTCCTCGGAGTCAGGCCTGGTCAGTTTGCCGGCGAAGATCTGCGCCTTCTTCTGGAGCCAAGCCTCCCTCAGAGCCTTGACCCTGGGGCTGCTCGCTGGGTTGGCTGCGCCCGCTGTAACTCCGTCGTTCAGCGGGACCTGGTTCGGCACGTGCGTCCACGGCGCGAAGTTACTCGCGGGCGGCGCACCCTGGACGAAAGCCGTCTTCATCGGCGACGCCACCAGGTCGAACTGGTTCATGGTCGGCAGACCGAGGATTTGCTCGATCGTCCGAGTCATGTTGACCTGCGTGTAGTAAGTGTGGTCGGTGGATCCGTGCTGCACGGCGTATGGGCTGACGATATAGCCAGGGCTGCGATGACCGTCGACGTGGTCGACGCCGTTCTGCGCATCGTCTTCCTCAAGAAAGATCGCCGATGTGGACCACACGTTGCTGTGGCTGATGTAGTCGATAATGCGCCCCACCGCCAGGTCGTTATCGGCCTGTTCGGCGTCCGGGGTCGGCGGGCCGCCAGTGTGATCATCCATGATCCACAGGATGCTCAACGCAGGCACCGTGCCAGCCGCGACGTCTTTCTTGAAGTCCTGCAACCAAAGATCGACGCGGAACTGGTCGGGGATGCCCAGATCGAACTGCGGGAAGTTCTTGATGAGGTGTAGATACACGGCCGGGACAGAGGACTCTGCCTGGACCGTGTTCTGGAAGTATAGGGTCTTCTCGCCCGCGACTCCAGGTGCGGCGCAACCAGGCCCTCCCTCGAAGCACTGCGAGTCGGCGTAAAAGTCGCTCCAGCTGGGCTCGCTGGTCGCCCCGTTCGGCTGTAGGAAGGTATCGTTCTCGACGTATTCGCCGTAGATCTTCACCGGCAGACCGGCGGCCGCCGCTTCCGAGAACAGGAAGCCCTTGCTCGTATAGGCGAGTGCATCGCCGGCGTTCCCGCCGGGATAGCTGCGGTTCCAATCGGGCGACTGGATATCGTCGGCGTAGGGCGCCATGCCCTCGGTGATCCACTGGTGACCGTCAGCCGACTGGCGGCTCGGGTCGTAGAAATTGTCGAAGAGAGGGAAGCGCTTCACCAGCGCATGCGCGTTCGGCGTGTCCTTGCCGCCGAACACTGCCAACGAGCGGTCGCCGTCGCCGGCGGCCACGTCGCCCAGGATCTGATCATAGGTGCGGTTTTCACGGATGATCAGGAACACGTGCTTGATCAGCGACGGGTCGCCGATCTTGGCGGGGATTGCAACCGGCTTGGTATGCGGGCTGCCACCGGCGGCAGAGTTGATATTCTGCGCCAGATCCCAGTGGTTGTTCTGGAAAACCTGCGCCGTCATTGTCGTCAGGGTCCCGCTAGACGGCACCGGGACGATGCTGACGGTGCCGTTGTCCTGGTGGGTGTTGTAGTCGCAGACGCCGTGGTCGCACTCGAACGAATAACGCGTCCCGATGCCCTTGTCGTTGGCAACGATGAGCGTGTTATTGGCCTCGTCGAGCACGACCGAGCTGGGCGCATAGGCTACCGGAATCATGCCCATGACGGGATTCGTCGCGCCGTTGCTGAGGCTGACCACCCCGACCGCGTTGGCATTGTAAAGCGCGACGTAGGCAACGCCTGTCTTGCCATCGACGGCGATCGAGTTCGGCGCGGCGCCATAGGCCGGTTGGCCTGCGCCGGGCACTCCGATCGGCAGCCCAAGAGGGATGGTCCGCGCCACCGTGTTGGTAGCCGTGTCGATAATTGAGATGGAGTCGCTGTAGGTATTGGCGACCAACAGGGACCGTCCGTAGAGCGCCATCCCAGTCGGGTGCAGACCGGTCGAGATGGTAGCGGTGACCTTCATCGTGGTCAGATCAACCACAGAAACGGTACCGGTGATGGCGGAGCCAACCACCGGGTCCGCGACAATTTCCGTGCCGGCGGAGTAGATCTGGAAGTCTTCCGCCGTCGCGGCCCGGCCCCCCTCATTGCTGACATAGGCTGTCGTGCCGTCGCTGCTCAGCACGATGCTGTGCGGCGCGTTGCCGACGCGGATCTCGTGAACCTGCTTCTTCGTGGTCAGGTTGAGCTTGGTGAGCGTATCGTTCTGGTTCAGCAGAGCGTAAGCGCTCTTGCCATCCTTGGAGAGCGCGACACCGCCGGGATAGGAAGTGCCCGTGCTATAGAAGGTGCCGCAGGGTCTGCCATAATCCCCGATGGGGCTGTTCGGAAAGCAGCTGATGAAGGCATTGTTCGGCGGCACGCTGATCTGGGCGTTGTCTTCCAGCAGGCCTTCTGCAGTGACGTTGGCGATGGTGACATTGCTGCTGTCCTGGCTGAACACCAGGTACTTGCCGTCCGCCGAATAGGCTATGCCGCTATAGCTGCCGCTCGAATCCAGTCCGAGCGCGAGGTAGTCCTGCAGCACAACGCCGGTGTTGGTGTCGAACACCTCGACGGCTTCCGACGCGCCCATGGTGAGCACGGCGGCGGTGTGAGTTTTGAGATTGGGGTTCAGCGCGATGGCTTTCGCGCGGACCCGGATGCCGAGGTCGACTTGCGTGCCAGCTGGGGTGAGGACCTGGCCATCGCTGACGACCCAGGAGCCGTTCGGCTGCGGGCCGGTCACGTAGGTCGGGTACGGCTTGGACTGCGCAGCGGCGAGCCCCGGAAGGCTCAGCCCCGCCGCCAGCAGGCCGGCCAGCGGACGCAGGCGGTTGATCCGCGACTTATTTCGAGACCTATTTCGAAACGCATTTCGCGACGTTTTTCGAGACATTTCCGTTCTCCTCCTTGGATTTCTTTAGCGCGCAACCGGATGGGCCGTGCGACGTTGGGGTTGGAAAGACATGGTGGGGAAATGAGCCGCAATAATAGTTTCCAATCATTACGGGCTTATTACGGGTTTATGAAGATCGGGTGAAACTTCCGTTTAAGGGGGGTGAATTTTTTCTCGCGGATTGTGACGCGCGCAGGCCCGCCTCAGGCAGTGTCTTTTTCGTGGACGGGTTAGCAACACTTTGATCCCCAGGGACGGGTTCTAAGTGTAACGGTCTGCTTACAACGGTTGACTTCCGTTGTGCCCGTGACCTCAGTGGAGACGGATAGAAGATACACACAAGGGTGGCGCCCTGATCCAGCGAAACTCAGAGCGAACTCTGCGGGCATGCCCTTGCGGTTCGTCTCCCGCTGCCTTTCGAAGGTAGTGTTATCTACTTCTCAAATCAACCCAAAGCAATTGTCGGACCAAGACTAGTCGCGCTGTGCGAAACAGGCGGTCGCACGGACTGTAAGTTGTGACAGTTGTCTCGCTCAGGCGGAAGTGCGAGCGTGAGGGAACGCCGACCCATCCTAAATTTCTACAAATGAACTAGGAGCCTCCATATGAGTGACCGAGACATTCAGAACCAACCGGATCGCACTATCTTGCCACCGCCCGAGAGCCCGTTCAAGGGCAAGATTGAAACCGCCATGAAGAACTCAACGCAGGACTGGCCGCAGCCGCTTAAGGCCCCGGAAGGTGCTCCCAATGTTCTTATGATCCTTGGTGACGACATCGGCTTCGGCACGCCTAGCGCATTCGGCGGACCGGTGAATACGCCGGTTTTCGATCGGATCGCGAAGGAGGGATTGCGCTATACCGATTTTCATACGACCGCCGTTTGCGCCGCGTCGCGGGCTGCTTTTCTCACGGGGCGCAATGCCCACTCCGTGGGCTTTGGCTTCATCCCGGAGGGTGCTGCCGGATTCCCGGGATATAACTGCATGATTCCGCCCAGCGCAGCAAGCGTGCTCGAAATACTGCGCATGAACGGTTACGGCACCGCCTGGATCGGCAAGGCCGACAACACCCCCGACAACGAAGTCACCCCCGCTGGCCCGTTTGATCGGTGGCCGACCAGAGGAGTCGAGCATTTTTATGGCTTTTTCGGAGCGGGAACGACCCAATACTACACTCCGCTCTGGCGCAACCACACTCCGGTAAGGCCGCCTAGAACGCCGGAAGAAGGCTATATCTTCGACGACGATATGGCCAACGAGGCGATCGGCTGGATTAAGCGGCAAAAATCAACCCATCCCGACAAGCCGTGGATCATGTATTACGCCCCGACTTCGGCCAAGCCGCCGGTCGCCTCGCCAAAGGAGTTCAGCGACAGATACCGCGGCAAGTTCGATGACGGGTATGACAAGCTTCGCGAGCGCATCGTGGCGCGGCAGCTGGAAATGGGGATTGTGCCCCCCGGCACGAAGCCTGCGCCGGGACCCGACCCCTTACCAGCTTGGGACAACCTCGGCGCCAGCGACAAGAAGGTTGGCAGCCGCATGATGGAAGTCTTCTGCGGCGCGGTCGAGCACATTGATTTCCAGATCGGGCGCGTCATCGAAGCGATTAATCAATTGGGTGACTTGGACAACACGCTAATCATCTACGCCATTGGCGACAACGGCCCAACTCCCGAAGGCGGTATGCACGGCGAGATGAACAAGCTGACTTGGATCAACGGCGTCCCGGAGTCGATTGACGAGGTCGCGAAACGTCTGGACGAATTCGGCGGCCCGAGCTCCTTCGGCGGCATTCCTGCAGCCTGGGCCTACGCCACAAGTGGTCCATACAACTATGGCAAAATGGTGACCTCGGGGGGCGGTTGCAGCACCGCAGTTGCGGTTTCCTGGCCGGCGCGCATCAAGGACAAGGGCGCTATGCGCCGGCAGTTCACCCATCTCATTGACATCGTCCCGACCATCCTGGAAGCCGCCGGTGTGCCCGCGCCGAAGGTTGTCAATGGTGTCGCCCAGAAACCGATGGAAGGCGTAAGCGTGACCTACACGTTCGACGAAGCACAGGCGATGGACCGTCACACGACTCAGCACTTCGAGCTTACCGGCTCGCGTGCCATCTACCGCGACCGCTGGTGGGCTGGCACACGCCACGGCCTGGACGGCCTAAGCGTGATCCAAGCCAAGCCGATCGTACCTTTCGACGAGGACATCTGGGAGCTCTCCGATCGGAGGAGCGATTTCAGCCTTGCCACCGATCTGGCTGCCAAGCATCCGGAAAAGCTCAAGGAACTGCAGGCGCTCTTCGATGAGGAGGCACGCAAATACAACGTCTATCCGATGGCTAACAATGGTATTGAACTGCATCAGACTGGCACGCGGCCAAAGCTTATCGCCGGCAATAAGGCGAGCTATGGCCCGGGCACCATCCGGCTACCGGAGGAAGGAGTCATCGACGTCAAGAACCGGTCGTTCTCCATCATCGCCGAGGTCGAAAACGTGGACGGCAAGGCCGAAGGCATGATCGTGACCAACGGCGGGATGACCGGCGGCTACGCGCTCCTGGTTCAGAATGGCAAGCCGACCTTCATCTACAACTGGCTCGCGTATGAGCGTTACACGATCGCGTCTCCCGATCCACTGCCGAAAGGCAAGAGCACGATTCAGCTGGACTTCGCCTACGATGGTGGTGGGTTAGGCAAGGGCGGCATGGCCACACTGTTCGTCAACGACAGAAAAATAGCCGAAGGCCGCGTCGCGCACACAGTGCCGTATCTCTTCTCGTATGGCGACACCTTCGATGTGGGCGAGGACTGGTGCACGCCGGTGTCGCCAACCTACAAACTGCCGTTCAAGTTCACGGGAAACATCAAGTCGGTGACGATCGAAGCCAAGGAAGGGAATCTGAGTGCGGAGGACGTGAACCACCTCCACGAAATGCACCTGGCTGGCGTACACGATTAGCCAGCAGTGAACGCCCGTGGGTCGCCATGACACGGCGACCCACTCGGACGGGCCGCCACACATCGGCCTGCCATCGGTGTTGCTCACGAGCCAGAGAAAAACGGAGATGGCCCGTGGATTCGGGGGGTCGCTTCAAGGGACAATGCTCAAAACGAACGCTGACGCGGCGGTAACTGGCGAACCATCCCCATTACACTCATCTTCCCCGTGCCGTGTTTTCAGCCAGTCACGTGCGCGCGTTACCCGCGTTCAGTCGCTACCCGTCAGATTTTCTAAACATCGACGAGAGCGCGCAGGGGCCCCAGCCATGGTTCGTAGCGTCGCCAGCGCGCGACCGAGGTGCGATAGATCGGCTGCCGGGTCTGCCACTTGCTGGGCGTCCTCACCGCCCGCGGATTGGATTCGGGGCGCAGGCAAGCGTCGTGCCACGCCAGGCCGCAGGCTGCGATAATCCGGCGGATGACTGGTTCGGGCGCGCGGGTCAGCTCCTCGTAATCGACCTCGAGGAAGCGATCCGCCGGCAGGACGCTCCGCCAATGGTCGGTGAGCCGCCGGTAGCTGTGGAAATATGTGACCAGTTCGTCGCCTCCGGTCGGAAACGCCAGACCCGGATGGAAATGAGTTTGATGGATCGACAGCGCCGTGTCGACTGCAGCGCGGCGGCAATGGATGATGATGGCGCGCGGGAATGCCAGGTGGATCAGCCCGGCCCACAGGAAGTTGAATGGCATCTTGTCGGTCACTCGCGCCGCCGCGGGTGCTATTCCGTGCAGCACGCCGAGATAGTCTGCCGCCGCTTTGGCGAGGAACGGTTTCTGGTTCCCCTCCGCGGCGTTCCCGGCTGAATACGAGCGGTGCCACGCCGCCCCGCGCTCGTTCCAGAAATTCAACTCGTCGCCGGCCCCGACCTCGGGATGCATGGAGACGATCTGCTCGACGAGAGTTGTGCCGGACCGCGGCATGCCAAGGATCAGAACCGGCGTCGCATCGCAGCTGCCGAGCTCGGGCGCCCGCGCAATCAGTTCGGGTGTACAGCGGGCAATGAGGCGGTCAGTCTCGATGGAGAACGCGGCCGAGTCGAACGACGCAGAGCCGCGCCTGACAGCGTCTGCCGAGTCGAAATGCTGCATGGCCAGGGCGTAGTCGCCAAGATCGTCCGCCGCCTTACCGATGGCGAGGTGAATCCGCAGGAGTTGTGCCATTTCCAGCCCCGGCGTGGCTAGGGCGGCTTCCATCCGTTGCAACAGACCGTCGTCATCGTCATCTCTCGTAACGGGGCGACACCGGACCAGATCGTAGTAGCATCCCGCCAGCAGCGGCGCAATCGCGATCGCCCGTTGGAAGCACTCGCGGGCCTCGTCGAAACGGCCGAACTCAGAGAGCAGATTACCCAGCAGATCATGCGCCATGGCGTTCCCCGGATCGAGCGCCAGGGTCTGACGCAGCACCTGTTCGGCTTCCTGATTGCGATCCTCGGCCAGCAGCGCCCGTGCTTTGCCCAGGCGGCCGAAGCTGGACTTGCCTCCGGTCGCCGCCGCGCGGCGGAAACAGCCGATCGCCTCGTCGCGATGCCCCAGTTCGTAGACCAGGGCGCCGGCGCGGAACCACGCCTCTGTCAGGGATGGGCGCAGCTCAGTGGCGCGGTCGTACGCAACGATTGCCCCGCCGATGTTGCCCTGCTTCTCCAAGGCGATTCCCAGGCGAAAATGTGCATCGGCGTAGCGCGGGTTGCTGGCCACGGCCCACTGCAATGCCGCGATGGCGTCCGGTATGCGGCCAACCTCGAGGTAGGCGAGGCCGAGATCGTGCCGGATGGTGGGATTGAACGGCTCCAGCAGCGCTGCATCGCGCAACGGCGCGATCGCATCGGCTGGTCGCCCGGCTCTGAGCAGCTTACCGGCCAACGCAAGCAGAGGCGCCACCTGCTGCGGTGCGACTGGGTTTGGAGACTGGGACATGGTGCAAACCTAACATGATGCAAACCTGGCATGCTGCAAACCTGGCATGCTGCGAACCTGGCGTGGAAGATCTAGCGTGGCCATCGGAATCGCCAGCGCAATTGTGACCCGACCATGATCCGACAACCGGGAGAATTTTGCCATAGGCCATTCTGCGCGCGATCGAATGGGCGGCCGGCGGCGGCCCTTCAGTCTGATATCCAAACGTCACCTGGGCGCAATCCGCCGGAGGCTTGATGTAGAATCCGCCCTGGCCGTCGCTCTGCGGCATGACAAGGAGGAGTGCATGAGTGCTCGAAACGGCAGAGCCTTTTTGATCGCGCTGACCATAGGGTGGCGGTGTTTGCCCGTCAATTTCCGGGACCTGCGTTACTTGAACACGCGATTTGCCGGCGATTCAGAAGTATGATCTATTCGATTTCCCCTCCATGATCGAACAGACCATCTCGCATTACCGCATTGTCGAAAGACTCGGTGGTGGCGGTATGGGTGTGGTTTACAAGGCGGAAGACCTCAAACTGCGCCGTTTTGTAGCGATCAAATTCCTGCCCGAGGATGTCGCCAAAGATGCCCAAGCTCTTGCCCGTTTTAAGCGTGAAGCACAAGCGACTTCGGCCCTCAACCATCCGAACATCTGCACCATCTACGAGATCGATGAGCAAAACGGGCAAGCATTCATCGTCATGGAGTACCTGGACGGCGTAACGCTCAAGCATCGCATCGACAACCTTCCGAGGGACACGGGCTTGCTCCTCTCATTCGCGATCGAAATTGCCGACGCTCTCGACGCGGCGCATGCTCAGGGGATCATTCATCGCGATATCAAGCCCGCGAACATCTTCGTGACCAAACGTGGTCATGCCAAGATTCTCGATTTCGGAGTGGCAAAGATCATGCCCTCAGCGGTCTTTTGGAGCCAAATTGCGCTGGCTGAAACAATCGACGAACAGCACTTGACCAGCCCCGGAGCAACACTCGGAACAGTCGCCTATATGTCGCCGGAACAAGTGAAAGGGAAGGAACTGGACGAACGCACCGATCTGTTTTCGTTCGGCGCGGTGTTGTACGAGATGGCAACAGGAGCATTGCCGTTTCAAGGGGCAACTTCGGCTCTCATTTTCAAAGCAATTCTCGATTCCGATCCGCCACCTGCGAGGCTCTTTAATAGCGACATTCCGCAAAAGCTGGAAGACGTTATTAATAAGGCCTTGGAGAAAGACCGCGACCTGCGTTATCAAAGCGCTAAGGAGATGCGGGCTGAGTTGCAGCGTCTGAAGCGCGACACAGAGTTCAGACGCGTGGCGCCGGGAAGTTCCGGCGGTTTGCCCTCCGCGGCGGGCAGTGGGCCGCAAGAGGCAATCGGGCAGACGAGGCCACCTTCGGGTTCCGCACCGGCTGCGGTGATTTCGGGCTCAACCGCCGCGCGATCAGGTGAGGTCTCTGTACCTCAAAGAAGAAAAATCGGGCAGCTCGTGCTTTGGTCAGCCGTAGTGATCGCTCTCGTTGCGGGCGGCTTCTACTATTGGTCCCATCGCGGCCAGCAACTTACCGACAAAGACGCCGTTGTTCTCGCCGATTTCACCAACAATACCAGCGACCCGGTATTCGACGACACGCTGAAGACCGCGCTAAGTGTGTCTCTCAGCCAGTCGCCGTTCTTGAATGTGCTCTCCGACGGCAAAGTTGCCAACACCTTGAGCCTGATGACGCGGCCGCGCGACGCCAGGCTCACACCCGAAGTGGTTCGTGAGATCTGCCAGCGCACGGCCAGTAAGGCCTACATTGTGGGAGCCATTGTCGGCGTGGGAAGCGAATATGAGCTGCATCTTAAGGCGGTGAATTGCCATACCAACCTCACGCTCGCGCAGGCGCAGGTCACGGCATCCGGTAAAGCGAAAGTGCTGGAGGCGCTCGGCGAAGCTGCCTCCAGGCTACGGGGTAAGCTGGGGGAATCGCTGTCCACCGTACAGAAGTTTGATGTTCCGCTCGAACAAGCCACCACATCTTCGCTCGAAGCACTCAGGGAGTACAGCCTTGGGCAGAAGGCTGCTCAGGACAACGGTGCCGCCCAATCACTTCCCTTTGATCAACGCGCCATCGAACTGGATCCGAACTTTGCGATGGCCTATGGCGCCATTGGAATTCACTATTTCAACCTTGGCGAACCGGCACGAGCCAGCGAGTATCTCACCAAGGCGTTTCAGTTGCGGGAACACGCCAGCGAGCGCGAGAGGCTCTCGATCACCGCCCACTACTATTCGTCGGTGAGCGGTGAACTGGACAAGTCAGCTGAAACCTATCGGGAAAGGATTGCAACCTATCCACGGGACATCGCGGCCTACAACAATCTTGGGATCGTATACGCCGAACAGGGTCTGTTTGAAAAAGCGGTTGAGGTGACAAGAGAAGGTATCCGCATTGCACCGGAGCAAGTCACTCTCGACGAGAACCTTACTGACTACCTTCTTGCGCTGCACAGATTTGCCGATGCGCGGCAACTCATCCGCGAAATGCAGCCCCGCAAACCAGACAACTACATCTTTCCCGCGGCTTTGTATGCGCTTGCGTTTTTCTCCTCGGACTCGGCCGCGATGGCCGAACAAGAGAAATGGTTTGCGCAAAAACCCGAATACGAGAACTTCGGATTGGCCCTGGCCTCCGACTCGGAGGCTTACGCTGGTCATCTGGGCAGGGCGCGGGAACTGACAAAGCGCGCGGTGGACTCCGCCATTCGGGCAGACAGCAAAGAAGCGGGCGCGATATGGCAGGGGATTGCGGCACAGCGTGAGGCCGCCTTCGGCATCGCCACTGAGGCACGGAAGACCGCAGCAGAGGCTCTCAAGCTTGCTCCCGCGAGCCAGGGCGCGCAAGCTGAAGCGGCCCTGGCATTCGCTTTGGCGGGCGATGGGGCGCAGTCGGAGACTTTGGCGCGCGACTTAGCACAACGATTTCCACTGGACACGCAGATCCAGTCGCTGTGGCTGCCAGCAATTCAGGCGCAATTGGCGCTGAATCACAACGACCCCGCTTCGGCCCTGAAAGCGTTGCAAATACTGTCCACGCCGCTCGAGTTTGGACTAGTCGCATTTTCCGCTAACGCCTCCGGATCCTGCCTCTATCCGACCTACATTCGCGGCAAGGCGTACCTCGCTGCCGGACAAGGCACGGCCGCTGCCGCCGAATTCCAGAAGGTTCTTGATCACAAGGGTATTGTCTGGAATTGCTGGACCGGTGCCCTGTCTCAGCTTGGTGTGGCGCGGGCAAATGCGCTCGCGGCGAAAGCTTTACACGGCGCCGACTCCGATGCGGCCCGCCTGCGCGCGCTTGCGGCCTATAACGACTTCTTCATCCTGTGGAAAGATGCCGACCCCAACATCCCGATCCAGCAACAAGCCAAAGCCGAGTACTCGAAGCTACAGTGAACAGCCCAACGATTTCTGCTGGCGGCCGGACACTCAGTACCCGACTCTCAGTATCAATAGACGATGACGGCGCACCGTGAAATTGGGTTGCTGCGTACATCTCAACGAGTACTGCATCTCCTCTAGTCTCATTGACTTGCCCACTCTATCCACGTAAGATTCGCGCACCGTGCTTGGCCAGATCATCGCCCACTATCGCATTCTGGAGAAACTCGGCGGTGGCGGCATGGGTGTTGTCTACAAGGCTGAGGATGTTCGTCTGCACCGTTTCGTCGCTCTGAAATTCCTGCCCGAAGATGTCTCCCGTGACCCGCAGGCGGCCGCCCGTTTTCAACGTGAAGCGCAAGCGGCGTCGGCTCTAAACCATCCCAACATCTGCACCATCTACGACATCGGCGAGCAGGACACCCATGCGTTTATCGCGATGGAATTCCTGGAGGGAATGACCCTGAAGCACCGCATCGCCGGGCGCCCGTTGGAGATGAATTTCATCTTGTCGCTGGCTATCGAAATCGCCGACGCGCTTGATGCGGCTCACTCGGAAGGCATCGTTCACCGCGACATAAAGCCGGCAAACATCTTTGTAACCAAGCGCGGGCACGCCAAAATTCTGGATTTCGGACTGGCGAAGGTGGTGCCGACTCTCGCTGGCGCGCCCGGAGAGCGAGCGTTGGCTACTGCGGGTATCGACGAACATCTGACTAGTCCGGGCTCGACACTGGGAACCGTTGCCTACATGTCGCCCGAACAAGCCAGGGGCAGGGAACTGGACACGCGCACAGACCTGTTCTCCTTCGGATCGGTGCTGTATGAAATGGCGACTGGAGTGTTGCCCTTTCACGGGGACACCTCGGCGTTGATCTTTAAGGCCATCCTCGACAGCGATCCGCCCCCAGCCATCCGGTTCAATCGCGAGATTCCGCCCAGTTTTGAAGACATCATCAGCCGCGCCCTGGAAAAGGACCCGGATCTGCGCTTTCAAAGCGCGAAGGAAATGCGGGCCGAGCTGCAGCGGCTAAAGCGGGACAGCGAGACCGGGCGCGCGGCGGCCGGCAGTTCGGGGAAGATCGCGGTGGCGCGGGAAAGCGGGCAGCAGGCGGCGGCTACACCACCAGCGCGGGAATCCGGTTCCGGCCCCAGTTTGACTGGTTCGACCGCATTGCACGCACCGGCAGGAGCTGAGATTCAGGTAGCCGGAAAAAGAAATCTCTGGAAAGTACTGGTGCCTTCGCTGGTGGTCGCGGCGCTGGTTGCCGGAGTGCTCTATTATCGCCTTCACCAAGTTTCGAGGCTCACCGAGAAAGACACGATAGTGGTTGCTGATTTTAGCAACAGCACAGGCGATCCGGTGTTTGATGACACACTGAAAACAGCTTTGACGGTGGCGCTAAACGAATCGCCATTCCTGAACGTGCTTCCTGAAAACAAAATCACGTCCACCCTGAAGCAGATGACTCGTCCGCCGGATACGAAACTCACAGCCGAGGTGGCGCGCGAAGTGTGCGAGCGATCGGCGAGCAATGCCTACATTGCCGGCTCGATTGCAAACTTGGGCAGCCAGTATGTTTTGGAGCTGAAAGTCGTAAGCTGCCAAACCGGCGATACTTTGGCGCAGAAGCAAGTCACAGCGGAGGGAAAAGAGAAAGTATTGAATTCCGTCGGCACGGCAGCCGCCAATCTGCGCGGCGAGATGGGCGAGTCGCTCGCCTCTGTGAAGAAGTTCGATGTTCCCCTGCAGGAGGCCACAACCTCGTCACTCGAAGCTCTTAAGGCTTATAGCCTCGGCATAAGAACCCGCAATGAGAGGGGACCTGAAGCATCTTTGCTTGATTACCAGCGCGCCATTCAACTGGATCCTAATTTTGCCATGGGGTATCGCGCCATCGCTGGCTCCTACTCTGCTTTAGGCCAGATTGCGCGCGCAAGTGAGTACATCACCAAAGCTTTTGAATTGCGGGAGCATGCCAGTGAGCGCGAGAAGCTCCTCATCACGGCCGAGTTTTATTCGAACGCAACCGGTGAACTAGATAAGGCAGCACATACTTGCGAGGCACTGATCGAGAGCTACCCTCGTGACGCCGACGCTTACAACCGGTTGGGGACGATTTACAGTCTGCAGGGCCACTATGACGAAGCTATCGAGATGGCGCGCCAATGCCAGCGCATCGCGCCAGACCGCCTCGCTTCTTTTGGAAATCTCGCCGCCTATCTGATTGCTTTGAACCGGTTTTCCGAAGCGCGACAAACGATTCAGGAGGCGCACACAAGAAAGCTGGAGAGTTATATCGTGCACACCGACCTGTATCTAATGTCCTTTCTGGCAACGGATTCATCGGGTATGCAGGAAGAGCAACAGTGGTTTGCGTCAAGGCCGGACGTGGCAGACAACGGATCTTCTCTTGCGTCCGATACGGAAGCCTATACCGGCCATCTCGCGAAGGCGCGTGGGCTGACCCGCCAGTCGGTCAATGAAGCTGTGCAAGCCGACAGCAAAGAAGATGCTGCGATCTGGTGGGAGAATGCCGCGTTGCGCGAAGCTGGTTTTGGCAATTTTTCACAAGCAGGCGAGGACGCGGCGGCAGGACTTAAAGTCGCCCCTGCCAGCCAGGGTGTTACGGTCGAGGCGGCGCTGGCGTATGCGATGACTGGCGACAACGTCAAAGCCCAGTCGTTGGCACAGGATCTGAACAAGAGATATCCGCTCCACACCCAGACGCAAAACCTATGGCTGCCGGCGATTCAGGCTCAATTGTCGCTGAACCGCAAACAGGCCGATGCGGCCATCAATCAACTCCACTCGGCGTTGCCGCCCATGGAATACGCCTCCATCCCTTTTGTGAATAACGTTTCCTGCCTGTACCACACCTACATTCGCGGTGAGGCGTATCTGGCTGCCGGGCAGGGAACGGCTGCGGCGGTGGAATTTCAGAAGATTCTCGACCATAGCGGCATCGCGTGGAACTGCTGGACGGGAGCGCTGGCGCATCTCGGGGTGGCGCGCGCGAATGCGTTGCAAGCGAGAGCTTCGCAGGGTGCGGACGCCGATGCAGCCCGTGTCCGCGCCCTCGCCGCTTACAAGTATTTCCTGACGCTCTGGAAGGATGCCGACCCCGACATTCCGGTCTACAGGCAAGCCAAAGCCGAGTACACCAAGCTGCAATAACTGAAGATCTGGCTTCGGATGCACGCCGCGGTTTCGCGTGAATGACGGCCAGCAACCCACTAGTCCTCATGTTAATGCACATCCCTACCGCGCCTTTGGGTTTACAAAACAAGCCAGTTCGTAGATCGTCGGGCAAACCGGAAGCTATCCAGAAACGGCCTTCTGGGAAATTACTCCCACGGTTTGCCGATTGCGCCTGCCCCTGTTTCCAACGCTCCTGGTTCGAGAGCGCTAGGAGCTACCGGTTGTTAGCAGGCTTGAGGCGGGCCGGCTCTTCGAGGATATCCAGGAGCGCAGTCGCGCAATACGCTCGGCACGAGTGGAACTCGTGCCCTTCCCGGGCTTTACCCTTCCCGACCTTCGAGGATGCGGTGCACTGTGCGGCACAGCTGAAGCCGTGCCCTGATACAAACCCATCCGGTTTCCACTTTCTCCTATGTTTCCATTTACTTAAGTGCCATGACAGAATCGTCATCCCATATGCGTCATGACGATATGTTCCTTCAGAAACACTTGGCACACAGGGGAGCGTCCTACGAATAGATCCCGGGCGCCTCATGTCCAAGCTTCTGCACGTACTCAACGTACGACCCAGGATAAACAGTAGGATGGCGGTCGGTGCCGCTCTCACCGCCCAGTTCCAGCACACGTGAGCCGAGACCGCGAAGGAACATGCGGTCATGCGATACGAAGATCATGGTGCCTTCAAAATCCTTCAGAGCGTCCACCAGCATCTCCTTGGTCGCAAGATCCAGATGATTCGTAGGTTCGTCGAGCACCAGGAAGTTCGGCGGATTGAAGAGCATGCGCGCGATTGCCAGCCGCGATTTTTCTCCGCCAGAGAGTGCGCGGATCTTCTTATCCACGTCGTCGCCGGAGAACTGGAATGCTCCCGCCAGGTTCCGCAACGCCCCAATACTGTCCTGGGGAAAATCCTGTTGCAACTGTTCGGCGACGGTGAGATCGGAATTGAGCGTGTCTAAAGATTGTTGCGCGAAGTAGCCCATCTGCAGGCTGGCGCCGAGCCGCACGCTTCCGGCGTCAGGAGCGCTGGCTCCAGCAATCATTTTAAGAAGCGTAGTCTTACCCGCGCCGTTTCTGCCCATGACGGCCCAGCGTTCTCCGCGGCGGATGGTGAGATTGAACCCTTCATAAATCACACGCGCGCCGTAACTCTTGTGCAGATTCTCAAGGACGGCCACCTGTTCGCCGGATCGTGGGGGAACGCGAAAGTCGAATTTCACGACCTGCCGTTTTTTTGGTAGTTCGATTTTCTCGATCTTGTCCAAGGCCTTAATGCGGCTCTGCACCTGGGCCGCTTTGGCCGCGTGTGTCCTGAAACGATCGATGAAGCGCTGCTCTTTGGCCAGCATGGACTGCTGCCGGGCAAACGCCGCCTGCTGATTGTTCTCTCGCACCGCCCTTTCGCGCTCGTAGAAGTCGTAGTCACCCGAGTAGGTGATGATTTCGCCGCCGTCAATCTCTGCAATCTTTGAGACCAGACGGTTCATGAACTCGCGGTCGTGTGAAGTCATGAGCAGCGCGCCGGGAAACGACTTGAGAAACTGCTCCAGCCAGATGATGGATTCGATGTCGAGGTGATTCGTCGGTTCGTCCATCAGCAATACATCCGGCATTCCGAGCAGGACGCGTGCCAGTGCAACCCGCATTTTCCATCCGCCGGAGAGAGCGCCTACGTCGCCGTCAATCTGATCGTCTTTAAATCCCAGACCGTGCAGCACTTCACGGGCTTGCGATTCGAGCGCGTAACCGCCTAAATGTTCGTACTCCTCCTGAACGTGACCGAAGCGTTCAAGGATGCGGTCCATGTCATCCGCCTTTTCAGGGTCGGACATTTCCCGCTGCAAGGCTTCGAGTTCGTGGTGCAGATCGCCGACGCGTCCGCTGCCTGCGATTGCTTCATCCAGAACCGAACGGCCCTGCATTTCCTCGACGTCCTGGCGAAAGTAGCCGATCGTCAACTTCCTGGGGACTGAGACCGCGCCCTCGTCGGGAGTCTCCTCGCCAACCACCATCCGGAAGAGCGTCGTCTTGCCCGCTCCATTGGGACCGACCAGCCCAACTTTTTCGCCGGGATTCAACTGAAACGAAGCATCCACGAAGAGCAACTGCTTGCCATACTGCTTATTGATGTTTGAGAAAGAGATCATTTTGAAGAGTCACTTGCGGCACCGTGCCTCTTCAATAGTGTAGCCGCAGTGTAGCTCTGCCAGAAAATTGCCGGCTAAGACTTGGCGCATTGGGGATCAGTGAACAGAAATCCGGGATCGCAAAATCCACACTTGACATTGGCAGATAATCCACTACCATATGGTTGTGGATAAATTAGGTACAACGTTTGCGGCTTTGTCTGATCCAACCCGGCGGGCAATGATCGAACGACTCTCCCATGGGCCTGCCTCGGTACATGGATTGACGGAACCGTTTGCACTCTCGCAGCAGATGATTTCAAAACATATCGCCTACCTGGTGCGGGCGCGGATTGTGATCAAGACTAAGCGTGGACGAGAGAGTGTGTGCACGCTGAGGCCAGAGGCGATTAAAAAAGTCCGCGACTGGGCGTTTAGCTATCGCCGATTCTGGGAAGAGAGCTTCGACAAACTGGATGCGGTTGTAAATCAAATGAAGAAAGATCAAATAAAGAAAGAGGAGGCCAGAGATGACAAAAAACACAGTGAACGAAATCGAGCGGATGGTCGTTACAAGAATTTTTGATGCCCCACGCGAGTTGGTCTGGAAGGCGTGGACAGACCCGAAGTACGTGATGCAGTGGTGGGGGCCGAAGGGTTTTACTTCGCCGGTTTGCAAGATGGATTTTCGCGTGGGAGGAAAATATCTCATCTGCACGAGAACGCCGGATGGACAGGAGTTCTGGCATGGCGGTGAATACCATGAGATTGTTCCGCACGAGAAGATCATTTCCTCCATGTACTTTTCGGACTCGGAGGGAAACAAGGTTGAGCCTGCACAATTGGGAATCGAACATGAGGCTATAGAAGGTGCGAACGACGTGATTCTGTTTGAGGATCTTGGAAACGGCCA